>Ga0213872_10001231_pt1 | contig 17298 bp, 15 predicted proteins | sample VelepicomBERX_R2_FD_160071 | JGI IMG/M metagenome (GOLD analysis project Ga0213872, IMG submission 160071) | Rhizosphere microbial communities from Vellozia epidendroides in rupestrian grasslands, the National Park of Serra do Cipo, Brazil - RX_R2 | ecosystem: Host-associated > Plants > Roots >...
TTCGTTCGATGAAATACCGCAGAAACACATCCGCGTACCCTGTTCCTTTATGCGGACCGCTAGCAATGAGCACAGGCGGGTAGTCTGGCATCTGCCAGTGAATGATTTGGTCGTCAGCCCGGGCCCCGACACTCGACAAAACAAGACAACAAGCCATGCCGGCCGCTGATAACGTCGAGATAGACGGCGTCCTGATCGTCCAAACATTGGCTGAAAACATGGATGTCCTTTGTCGCGTGCGCTCGAGGCATCCATTCTCTCTACCGACAGCTTGTGCAGCAAGTCCCTCTCATCGTAGGTTGAAGCAAGCGGCGCGCTACCGGGAGAAAATGGGGGAGGTCTTTCTTTGATACATTGTTTCAACTGCCCACTTTTAATTTCATCTCAGCGCGACCATGAGATAACTGAGCCTAATTGCCTTGCCCAACGATTTTGCTCACGATCAATTGAGTTTTTTCTCTGCCAATAGCCTCGTATTGCCTTTGCAACTTGATGAGCTCGGAGCATTCTTCAGGTGATTGTGGATTCATTTGTTTAATCTTTGCACCAACCTCATTTAACCTTCTATCATATTCAACAGTTTCCGGTGTTGAAAAATGCACAACCTCTGCAAGAGCGTGGTCAAAATCCAGCCCTTTATTCGTCGTCAGAAAGTCTACTGCTTTCCCAATTTGAGCAGACATCTCGGCATTTGAGGCCTGGGCAGTCGCGACACTGTTTTTGTATTCAGGAGAGTCGAAACAGCTGGCTGAAAAGCACGGCGCAGAAATAGCGAACAGCGTGGTTGCGGCAAGCAACATTTTCATAATTTCTCCATAAAATCCACCCCTGATTGCAATGCACACAGAGACTCAAGTGTTAAATAAGCGGCCTAATGTACTCACTAATCCATACTCTCATGGCGTTAAACCCATGATGAAACGCCAAGTGGCTCTGCAACTTTTCACATCAATTTGGCCAAGAATGGTAGACATTCTCGCACCCTGATGCCATATTTCTCAAGCGCCTTGCTATGAGAAGCTCGTCCAAGAACCTCAAGCATCCTGATGCGATGATATCCGCCGGCTCTCCGCTGACTGGAACGGCAATGGGGACAGATCTATGGGCCCAGTTTTATAGCAACTAAAAAAAGACCAGACGCCATTGAGGCGATAAGGCCACCTCAACATGAGAAATATGAGTTGTTATTTTATGCCATGGCTGATTTTTTTCGTCACAACCACCTTGGCGGCTGACTTGAACAGAATAAAAGTGGGGGAGAAAGACAATCGGGAGGTTTTTTTATATGTTGACAACAATAAACCAGAAATCAAAGACGGTATTGTCACGGCCTGGTCAATAGCAAATGTAATCACACCAGAATCAAAAGACCAAGATGCATATGCGTCAATTAGGGTTTTGCAGCAATACAATTGCACTGAGCGATTGTCTAGGATGTTGGCTTTCGTCAGCTACTCCCAAAAAGACGGTGATGGTACGGTTGTTTCGACGGGAGCATCTGATAACTTACCTTTTACTGAAGTCGGCGGCGATTCTATCAATGAGCGCATCCTAAATAGGGTGTGTCCGCATCCTGGTCCATGAGTTTTGGTGCTGTCAGTTTGCGGGATTAATCGAAGATCCGTTGAACAGTCAATGCTTCTAAGCGACATCCAGCCCCGGGGGCCCTGCCCCCGGCCTCCTGGTTAACGCCTTAATCGGCGGTGAGCACTAAGCAATCGGCCACCTCTCTCGCCCGCGCCGCCACCGGCAGATATAGCCACGACGTGTTGGCGTCGATCGGCGCGGCACGCCAAGCCAGGCGGCTATCCACGATCAGACGGCACACCTCCGCGTTGGGACGCTGCTCGCGCGACGGGCACAACACCGAGATCAGGGAAAGTAACTGCTCTTGGCGGAAGCGGGGGTTTGAAGAAATGATGGGCACTGCTTTACTATGGTACGCAGCCATGCTGACTCGCTCCGTGAGTTAGTTTTGGTTAGCGGGGCCGGGGTGGATCAGACCTCGGTCCCGCGCCGCTTGCGGCGAATGCCGCGCCAACTACCTTATCCAGCCGGGGCAGATTCGACAAGATAGCGGTGCTGTCAGGAAAATCTGAAACTGCAAAACCCCTGTCATGCGCACGATGGCGTGCGCTGCTGCGCGAGCGCACGCTACGGTGCGCCGAGGTTATGGCTTCTGGGGGTGATCCGGGGCATCGTCATCGGGATGACAAAATAGCTTCGCGAACAACCGTTTCGACTCGTCCACGCCTTCATCGGTGAGCCACACCGATTTTGTCTTGTTGACAGGATCGGCGATCAGGCCGCGCTCATGCAGACGGTTCAGCACCGCCCAATCGAAGCCCTTCCAAGCGCGTTGATTGTTGTCCAAAGTCAAAAAAAGCAGCGCCAGCACCGCTTCGTCAATGGCATCCGTATTGATATTCTTCATATCCCACTCCAGTTCGCGCGTCGGTACCGACCAACATACGCCGATGCTAGCACAGGGAGCAAATGAACAAGTCAGACGGTCCGGAGAGCCGTGCGCTGCTGCGCGAGCGCACGCTACGGTGATGCCACGCTGCCTGGACGGACTGACGGCCGATGCCGACAATGCGGGCTTTCGACTACCGAGCGCTTGCATATGCCCCAAACTCCAGCACACGCCGATTCAAGCCAAACCACGCTAATCACCGAACTAAAACAACTGATCGACGATGCCCGCCATCGCGCTGCTATGGCGGTCAATGCCACGCTGACCCAGCTCTATTGGCAGGTTGGCAACCGCATCCACCGCGAAATTCTCGGCAGCCAGCGTGCCGATTATGGCGAGGAGATCATCAACGCTCTCGGACGGCAACTCAGCGCTGAGTACGGACGTGGCTGGAGCGTCCGAAACTTACGGCTATGCATTCGCTTTGCTCAGGTCTATCCGAATAAGGAAATTGTGCACACACTGTGTGCCAAATTGAGCTGGTCGCATCTGCGCCTAATCGCAGCAGTGAACGACCCGCTAAAACGTGACTTCTACACCGAACTCTGCCAGACGGAACAATGGAGCGTACGCCAATTGCAGGACCGCATGCAGTCGATGCTTTTCGAGCGTAGCGCCATCTCAAACCAGCCTGAGGAAACCATCCGCCACGCGCTGCAGGCGCTACGTCATGACTCGCAGCCCTGCCCCGCATTGCTATTGAAGGACCCCTATTTGCTTGATTTCCTCGGGCTCAATGACCGCTACTTAGAAAAAGATCTTGAAGACGCGATCTTGCGCGAAATCGAGCAATTTTTGCTGGAGCTGGGTGCCGGCTTTACCTTTGTGGCTCGGCAGAAGCGCATCCAGATCGATGACGACGATTTCTACATTGATCTTTTATGCTACAACCGCAAGCTCAAACGGTTAGTCGCGATCGAACTGAAAGTTGGCGATTTCCGCGCCGAATACAAAGGCCAGATGGAACTCTATCTGCGCTGGTTAGCCCGCCATGAACAAGAAGCCGACGAAAATCCACCGTTGGGCATCATCCTGTGTACCGGCAAGAAACAAGAGCAGATAGAGTTATTGGAGTTGGATCAAAGCGGCATCCACGTTGCCGAATACCTGACCGTATTGCCGCCCCGCGAGACGTTACAAACGAAGTTGCAGCAGTCCATCAAGGCAGCCCGGCTGCGATTGGCAAGCGAAGCATAAATCTGGGTCTCGTTCAATGTTCTGGATCTTTTAAGCCGCAAATTGGCAACCATAAATCGACGGCAATAGCATCTACAACAACCAGCCCCACGGAGGACTGAGAAAATGGCCATTGAATCGCTTATCGGTTTGGGAATATTTGTCGCAGGCATGGCGGCTTTTGCGCTTTACGCAGGGAGGCATCGAGAGAAAGACCACCCGCGCAAACCCCACAAATAACCACTGCAGAGTCGGGGGAAACGAATATCAATCCGCAATAAACCAAAATCATCGATCTATGGCGCAGTGCTACGCGACTGCACCCTACCCGACTGGCGCACGAACTAACATAGGCTATTCACCGCCCTTCAACCACCGCAGCAACATGGCGAACAGCACATCGGGGTCGAACGGTTTGCTGATGAAATCGTTCATCCCCGCCGCCAGGCATTTGTTGCGGTCTTCCTCGAATGCGTTGGCCGTCATGGCCACGATCGGAACCGCGCCGCGGTGCGGCAGCCGCCGGATCGTTTGCGTCGCCTCGATACCGTCGACCCCGGGCATCTGCATGTCCATCAGGATGGCATCGTAGTCGTGCAGGCTGGCCAGACGCACCGCCTCGGCGCCGTCGCCGGCCAAGTCGACGCTCAGGCCGACGTCTTCCAACAACAGCCGAGCCACCTCTTGGTTGATCGGCTCATCCTCCGCCACCAAGATGAGCTTGCCGCCATAGGCGCGCCGCAGCACCTCCTCCGCCCGCTCGGTCGGAGGCGCCAAGTCGGCGGCGCTGGGTTGGCCCTTGCCTAGCCGCACCGTCAGCCAAAAATCGCTGCCCTGGTCCAGCGTGCTTTCCACCCCCACCTGGCCGCCCATCAATTGGGCGATGTGCTGGTTGATGGCTAGGCCGAGCCCCGTGCCGCCGTATTTGCGGTTGGTGGTATTGTCCGCTTGCTCGAAGGCGGTAAACAGGTTGGCTTGCTGCTCATGCGCAATGCCGATCCCGGTGTCGATCACATCGAATCGCAGCAGATAATCGGCGGCGGTTTCCTCCAGCACCTTCCCCGCCAGCGTGATGCGGCCATGGTCGGTGAACTTGACCGCATTGCCCAGATAATTGACCAGCGCCTGCGACAGCCGTGTGGGATCGCCGCGCAAGGCGTGCGGCACGTCCGAAACACTGACGACGAATTGCAGCCCCTTGGCGCGCGCCGACTCGCCGATCACGGCGAACACCGAGCGCAGCAAATCGCCCAGGTTGAATTCTTTCTGCTCCAACACCAGCTTGCTGGCTTCGATTTTGGAGAGATCGAGAATATCGTTGATGACGCTTAACAGATGCTTGCCGGAAGTGACGATGGAATCCAGCTGCCCCGCCTGATCGGGCGAGACATCGCCGCGCTGGAGAATATTGGCCATGCCGAGAATGCCGTTGATCGGCGTTCTGATCTCGTGGCTCATGTTGGCCAAAAAGACGCTTTTCGACCGGCTCGCGGCCTCGGCCGCATCGCGCGCGGCGGCCAGTTCTGCCGTGCGCGTCGACACCAAGGCTTCCAAATGATCCCGGTGATGTTCGATGGCGCGGCGGATATCCTTTTGCGGCGTGATATCGGCGGCCACCCCCAGAAAATGCGGCACCCCGGCAATATCGACCTGGCATCCCGAGTACGAAATGTCGATCACCTCCCCTGATTTCCGGCGGAATTGGGCTTCGTAATTGTGTATCACGTCCCCGGCGCGCATGGCGTCCAACACTGAGGCGCGGGCATCGGCGTCGACCCACAGATGAATGTCGGCCCCGGTTTTGCCCAGCACCTCTTCTCGGCTATAGCCGAGCAGGGTTTCCATCGATTGATTCATGTCCACGATGGTGCCGTCGCTCATCATGGCAATGGCAATGCCCACGGGGCTCGTCTGAAACACCGCCGCGAAGCGTTTGTTGCTCTCCGCCTCCCGTCGCGCCAGCTCTTCCCGCATCCGCAAGCGGGCAGCCACCAACGCGCCCACACGGGCGAGCAGCTCCTCCGGCGAGAACGGTTTGTTGAGAAAACCCTGGATACCGCGCTCATACAGGCCGATACGCATCGCTTCGTCGGTCTTGGCCGTCAGCATGAGAATGGGAACGCTGTTCAGGCTGTCATGTTGGCCCAACGCAACGACCATGAGGTCGCCGCTCATCACCGGCATCATCACGTCGCTGACGATCAGGTCGGGTATTACCGTCAGGGCCTTTTCCAGCCCCTCGCGGCCATTGAAGGCGCTGATCACGCGATATTGCGCACGCAGCGTCTCGCAGATGAACGCGTTCATGTCGGCATTGTCCTCAACCACCAACACCACCGGCGCCAAGTCGTCGGCCTCTTCCCGCGGCATCTCGTTGACGGGGGGCGGTTGAGGCGCATCGGCCGGCAGCGCCATCATGACGGGATCGAGCTGGCTTTCCGTGTCGTCAAGCATCGTCCCGGCCGGCGCCAGTCGCGGCAGGCGGACAAGGAACAGGGCGCCGCCGCTAGGCGCGTCGGCGACGCTGACCTCGCCATGGTGAAGCAGGACGAAATCCTTGACGATGGCCAGGCCAAGTCCCGTACCGCCAAAGCGCCGCTGGGTGCCGCCTTCGGCTTGGCGAAAACGGTCGAACACGGCCGCGCGCAGCTCCTCGGGCACACCCGGTCCGTTATCCCGCACCGCGATCTGCACGTCATCGTCAAGGCACGACAGGGTCATGGAGATAGTGCCGCCATCCGGCGTGAATTTAAACGCGTTGCCCAGCAGGTTGATCAGCGTGCGCTGGATCTTTTCGCTATCCACCTCCGCCCACAATATCTCCGGCGCGATCACCTTGAAATCGATGAGGCGGTCGGCAGCCAAGGCTTCGAAGTGACAGGCGACGTCGCGGGACAGGCTGGCCAGATCGAGCCGGGAGTAATGAATGGCCATCCGCCCCGCTTCCAGCTTGGCCGCGTCAAGGAGATCGGATACGTGGCGGTACAGCAGGCGCGCATTGCGCAACATCATGTCCGTTTCGCGGCGGTCGGCGTCGGACAGATCCGGGCGATGCGCCCGGCTTTGCAGCGGCGCCAAAATCAGCGTGAGCGGCGTGCGCAGCTCATGGCTGACATTGGCGAAGAACTCGCTCTTGAGCTTATCCAGCTCCAACGTCTTGGCATAAAGCCGTTCCAGCTCCTCATTGGCCGCCTTGAGTTGCGCGCTGGCCGCCGCCACCTCGTTGGCGCGGGCGAACACCTCCGCCTCCATCTTCACCGCCTGCGCGCGTAGCGTGTCGTTGAGCAGGCTCTGCTCGACCCCCTGCTGCTTGAGCCGGACGAACTCGGTCACGTCCTCGACCTTGTGAATGATGTAGATGACGCCGCCATCGGCATTGAGCACCGGCGTATTCAGAGGACTCCAGTAACGGGCTTCGAACCCGCCGCCTTCGCTCTCGGGCAACCGGATATCGTATTTTTGCACCGGCATCGCATCCGGCGCGCGGGTCTGCAGAACCCGCAACAGCGACGCATGCAGATTACGCACGCCCTCCGCCGCAGGGTCGTCCGGGTTGTCGGGAAACACCTCGAACAGCCCCTTGCCCACAATGTCCTCTCGCCGTGTCTTGGTACTGCGGGCATAGGCATCGTTGACGCCGACGATGACTAATTGCGGATCCAAAATCAGATACAAATCCGGCGCGCTCTCGAACAGCGCGCGAAAATCCAGCTTGACGTCGACAGGGCTCACAGTGGTCGTCTCTGAAAGCGGTGAAGGTCTTGATGAGCGGTGACCGGCTCGCGCCGTTGCGTGCGCCAGCGCAGACCACCGCCGCTCCCCCGGCTACTTACTTAGAATATTACTTATCCACCCAATACCTCAACACAATACAACAATCCATGCCAAACGCATACATGCAGTAGAACGCCGACAGTGGGTTGAGCGCGTGATTGGCACGATATGGCCATGTTAATGAATATAGCGCCTTCCCCTATGGCCAGATATTAACGCGTACGATTTTTCCTATTCTTATACCCCCCTCATCTTTTTCATCAAAAACAGATTAGGAATAGGATGAATAAAAATAAACGCAATGTATTAGTATTAACCGCAGCGATTTTATCTCTCGCGAATCAGCCCACTTCCGCCGAGTCTTTCCGCCCACCCGCACTTAATTGGAAAGTGCCGCAATATAATATCGATGGCTATAGCGGAAAATGGTGTCTCCGCCTCCGAGCGCGCCGCCTTCGAATACATGCTGAGCCACGACGGCATCCGCCCGCTGCTCGAACGCGGCGGCATGCTGCGCATCCTGTCGGAGCGGCCTCTATGCGAGGGCTGCCAAACGGCGGTGGCCGAATTCATGTCGCGCTACCCCAACGTACATCTACATATCGTCGAGGGCGGCGGTTCGCCAGGTTCGTAGCGTAGTCGCTTTAGAACCTCTAACTGAACGCATTTCGCGGTCGGGTAGCGTGCGTTCGCGAAGCAACGCACGGTCTTAGGACTCGCTCTAGACGTGCATTGCCTGCGGCGAATGCACGCCACAAAACCTGAGCGGATGCCTGGCTGGTGCTTTTGTTAGAAATTCTTAGTCCATGTACCGCTGATAAAGCGCTTGATAGCGGCCGTCTTGCTTAAGGCGGTCCAAGGCTTTGCGCCAACGGACCACCTCGGCAGCCGGCGTCTGTTTAGACAAGACGATAAAGCCGCTTCGCTTGTCGATGATCGCCGGCGTGGCGCGGATATGCGACGGCGCCACGTCCGCCGCCGCCAACTTGGCCCGCAGGTCCAGATCGGCGGAGGCCACGAGACGAACACGGCCGGCATCCAGCATTTTGAAGCAGTCGATGTAGGAATCGCTGCGATACAGCATGACGAAACCTTGTCGCGACAAAATAGCGTCGTGCACATTGTCGCGCAGGACACAAACAGGTAGCGATTTGGCGGCGGCCAGCGTGCGAATGTGCGTTGGTCTCCGGGCGCTTTCGTACAGCCGGTCCACCTCGTAGGAAATGGGACCCACCCATTGCACGGCGTGCTCGCGCTCGGGCGTGCGCGTCAGATTGAACAGCGCGACGTGATCTTTGTGTTGCACCAGCCACAGCCCGCGGTCCAGCGGCACTTCCACGATGCGGTCGGGAAGCTGAAGCTCGGCGAGCAACGCGCGCATCAATTCGAGGTAAAACGCCCGCTTGCCCCCATGCGCGCGGCCATGGAGGGACGTCCCGTCAACACGCGCCTCATCGCCCAAGCTATGGGTATAGATTTGCCAATCCGCCGCATGCGCCGGCGGCAACGCCAATAGGCTTAGCAGCAAGGCAAGGGGTTTTTTCATTTATCTGCACCCTCAGGGAGGCCAATGTGCAAATCAAGAAAAATCAAATTTGAGTGCTATGGGGATGGCGAGATCAAGGCCAAGTACGCATCGAGCGAGCGCTTCACCGCTTCGCCGACTAAATGCGCGATACGGTCGTAAACCCCGCTGACACAGGCCTCGTCCAAGGCGTCGTAGTACGCCAGGCGATCCTCTTTACGGATGACGGCCGGCGGATAACCGGCTTTCATCAAATCGAAGTTCAGCAGCAAGCGCCCTGTGCGGCCATTGCCATCAATGAACGGGTGAATTTTGACAAACCGCGTGTGCAGCGCCGCGGCGCGAGCCACCGGGTGCAGATCGCCGCTGACTTGATACCAATCGATCAGAGCACGCATGGCATCATTCAAGTGCAGAAAATCCGGAGGGGTGGTGCTTGCACCGGCAATCGCCACGTTTTCCTGGCGATACTTCCCTGCCTGCAGGTCGTCGATGCCTTTCAGCACCAGCGCATGAATATTCTTGATTTGCCATTCGCTCAACGGTTCTTGCCTGCTGACGATCTCCTCAACATACAGGATCGCGTCACGGTGGTTAGTCGCCTCGAAGTGCTCGCGCAACGATTTACCACCGACGGTAATGCCTTCCAGCACCACCTTGGTCTCACGCAGGGTAAGGGTATTTCCCTCGATGGCGTTGGAATGGTAGGTCCACTCCAACGCCAACTTCTCCCGCAGCGAGGCCAGGGTATGCGGCGGCAAAGGCCGTACAGCGTCCAACTTGGCCTTTTCCGCATCCACCAACTGTAGAATGGTCAACAATGCCCTATTCATCCTATTTACCCGCCGCCATCGGAATCAGGCGATAGGCTAACGCAAGACGGCCGTGGTTCAAAGCGCCTTGCGCTCGAAGCGGCGACCCCTGCAAAAAATAGTCGTCCGTTTTTCGGTTGCACCCTGTGGCTTGCTGGCTCTAAGGTATTGCCAAGCACAGGAGAATACCGCATGCGCATCACCGACCCCGGCCAGATCGACCATTATTACCAGGCGCTGCTTGACCGTTCGTCCGAGCACGTCGGCAGCTTCTACGCCGCGGTACGCACCACCTCGGTGTTCTGCATCGCCACCTGCCGTGCGAGGAAGCCCAAGCGCGAAAACGTCGAGTTCTTCACCGAGGTCAAAGACGCGCTCGACGCCGGCTACCGGCCATGCAAGATCTGCCGCCCGGTCGAGCACAGCCACGCGTTGCCGCCGGCGGTGGCGGCGGCCATGGCGCTGTTGCGCGCGCACCCGCAGCAGAAGGTCGGCGATGCCCAACTACGCGCAGCCGGTGTCGGTCCCGAGGCGGTGCGACGCTGGTTTCTCCAGCACTATGGCATCACCTTTCAAGCCTACCAGCGTATGACGCGCATCAACCAGGCGATGGAGGAGCTCAAAGCGGGCAAAAGCAGCACGGACGCTGCGCTCGACGCCGGCTACCAATCGACCAGCGGCTTCGGCTACTCCTTTCGCAAGCTCACCGGCGGCGCGCCGCGCCGCGCCGCGCATGACGCGGTGATCTTGATCGACCGGCTGAACACGCCGATCGGGCCGATGTTCCTTTGCGCCACCGAGCAAGGCGTCTGCCTGTTGGAGTTCGTCGACCGGCGCATGCTGGAAACCGAGTTCCACGACCTGCAGCGTCGTTTGCGCGCGCGCATCCTAGCCGGCGACAACGCCATCATGCGCCAGACGCGGCAGGAGCTGGCCGAATACTTCGCCGGGCAACGGCAGACCTTCGACGTGCCGCTCGACACGCCCGGCAGCGATTTTCAACGCACGGTATGGCAAGCGCTGCAACGCATTCCTTGCGGCCAGACCGCCAGCTACAAGCAGCAGGCGGAGCGCATCGGCCGGCCGCAGGCGGTGCGGGCCGTTGCCGCGGCCAATGGCGCCAACCGCGTATCGATTCTGGTGCCGTGCCACCGCGTCATCGGCAGCGACGGCGACCTGACCGGCTATGGCGGCGGCCTGCCGCGCAAAGCTTGGCTGTTGGCGCACGAAGCGCGCATGGCTGCCGGCCCCGCCATTTAATGCCATTATAATTGCCAGATGCAAACAATAAACACAATGGAATATACAGAATATTTAGTTGTAGTGTTCCATCGTGCTTCGTTCCAACTGTTCCCCCCCCGAAGTCCGGCACGCCTTTTGGCGCCGCCTGCGCCATGGCTGTGACGATGCGCTCGCGCGCGGCCACGCCTTCGTCCTGATCCTGGGTCATAGCGGCCACTTGGCCGACCCGGACTTGCTGAGCGCGGCGGAATACCGCCGCATGGCGTGCCTGCGACGTCAGGCCGACCGCGACAATCTGGCGCTTGGCCGTACCATGATCCAGCAATTGGCGGTGCCGGCCGGCATTCCCGTGCCCGCGCCGCTCTTGACCGGCGCCCAGGGCAAGCCCTATATCGCCGGCGCCCATCCATTCAATCTCGCCCATTCCGGCCACTACGTCGCCTGCGCGGTGTGCGCCACCCATCCGATCGGCATCGACATCGAGCTGTTCGACCGCGCCGCGCCCGATCCGGCGCTCGTCGCGTTGATCGCCCACCCGAACGAACGGCGTCAGATCGACGCCCTGACCGGGCCGCGGCGCGCGCGGCTGTTTCAGCAGTGCTGGACGCGCAAGGAAGCGCTGCTCAAACAGCAGGGTTTGGGGCTCACGGAAACACTCCCCGCCATCGACGTGCGGCTGACGTCCCCCTGTCCGCTGGTCCAGGGCGAGCATGGCGCGCGCCTTTACGATCTCGATCTGCCCGCGCCCGATTTGCGCGGCGCGTTGGCACTGGATAGCGCCGTGCATCGGGTTTCGCTGCTTTTTTACGATGCCGCCGGCGTTGAAACCGCTTATTTAATCCCTGCCTAAAAGGCGGGTTTTCATTACGAGCCGGTCGGATAACATGAACCAATATTTTATTTCCTAGATTTCCCCTTCCGGTCGCAATAAAACCGGCTTCAGCCCATAAAGGAAAACTCATGGCAACGATACGTCTTGGCAGAGCCATCAAGAAAATATCGATCATTAAAGCCGACGGCGGTGGCACGCTGACTTTATACAAGGGAAAGAAATCAAAAAAGAAAAAGACCAATAAAGAACTGCGCCCCCTGGAGCGCGCCATACGGCATTTCAACGACGCCAATCTCGCCTCCGCCAAAAGCCTTTCCGCCGGCCATCGAAAGTCGAGCCGCAAACGCAAAAACGGCTGGTTGCGCGATATGGGCAAAAACTTCTTCAAGGCGCAACGCAAAGGATTCAAAAAGCTCTGATGCCCGGCGATACACATAACACAGGACCCGCATCGGTGGCGCATGAGGTGCGGGGGTGAAGCAGGCTTGGGTACCAACGCCCCTGCCCACGATGCCGGCGCGCGCGACGGCAACGGCGCGGACCGCCATTCCGCCGCGACGAGGCGGCGCGGCGCGCTCGCTGTGGCAATTGCTGCGGTTCGCCGGTTTTCTGTTCGCGCTGCGCTTTCGCGCGCTCCCCACCCTCCAGAAGGCCGAGCGGGTTCGCGCCTTTCTTGAACAGCGCGGCGGCTTATGGATCAAGATCGCGCAAACGTTGGCCAGCCGCCATGACGTCTTGCCCGCCGTGTATTGCGAAGAGCTCGGCAAGCTGTTCGACCGCGCCACCGCCTACCCCTGGGAGCAAGCGCGGCAAGCACTGGAAAGCAGCCTGGGACAGCCGCTCGACGTGCTGTTCGACAGCTTCGACACCCAGCCGCTGGCCGCCGCCTCGATCGCGCAAACCTATCGGGCGCGGCTCAACTGGAACGGGGCCGAGGTAGCGGTCAAGGTCCGCAGGCCGTATATCGACGAGATTTTCCGCCGCGATTTGAAGTTGGTGCGCGCCGTCGCTTGGTTATTCAATTTATGGCCCGGCTTACGTCATTTGAATCTGCTCGACATGCATGGCGAATTGGAAGCCATGTTGCTGGAGGAATTGGATTTCCGCATCGAGGCCACGCTAATACGCGACATGCGCCGTAATCTCAAACCGCGCGGCGTGGAAATTCCCCGCGTTTACCGCCGCTATTGCAATAAAGAAGTGATCGTCATGTCGTTTATTGACGGTGTATTAATGGCGGATTATCTGCGCTTATTAGCCGCCGATCCGCTCATAGCAAAACATTGGCTGGAAGAAAACCATATCAACCCCAAAAAAGTGGCGCGCAAGATTTATTTAAGCTGCCAGCGGCAAATATTCGAAGACAATATGTTTCATGGTGATCTCCACCCCGGCAATATCATGTTGCTGCGTCATAGCCGCTTCGCGCTCTTGGATTTCGGCGCGGTCGGCACGCTCGACCTGCAAACACGCAAGCAGGTGATGCTCTACCACCGGCTGGTGGCCGAGGGCGATCTGTCCAAGGCCATGATGGTGCTGACCCATATGTCGTCCCCCGTGCCGCAAGGCAATCTGGCGAGCCTGTTGCGCCGGCTCACGCGCGTCACCCAGGCGTCGTTGCGCTTCATGACGGTGAAGCACGTGCCGTACGAAGAGCGCATTTACTCCGATGCCACCAGCCGGCAACTCAAGCTGCTGGGTCAGGCGCGCATCCCGGTCAGTTGGGATTTCCTGCGCGCGCAGCGCACCTTCACCGTGTTGGAAATGTCGATGCGCCAGCTCGATCCGTCGATGGAGCCGATGAAACTGTCGCGCGCTTATTTCCAACGGCGGCGCGAACGCGCCGAACGCCAGGCCGGCGGCCGGCACGAGCAGTTGTTCAATCACGTCGAGGCACTGGTCACCGACGCCTCCGCCGTCATGCGCGAATTGGCCGACGTGCGCGCGCTGGCCGGAAAGATCTGGGGCATGGGCCTGGACGAAATGAAGACGCTCGGCCGCCGCGCGCTGTTGTGGCTATCCACGGCCGCAGCGGGCATCGGCGGGCTCCTCTGGGCCGGCCACTACTACCTGGGCGGTTAGCCGGCCCACGCTTTCGCCGAGGCGGCCATGGGGGCCGTCTCGCACCACAGCAGTCTCAAGGAGAAATGCAATGGCAACAGAAACTCAGGCGACCACCCACGCCAGCACCGGCGACGGCTGCGGTCCCAATCCGGTTGTGATCAAACTCGGCAAGAAAAAACGCAAGGACATCCGCAAGCTGAGCAAGGGCAAAGGACGCCTGTTCGCCAAGGTGGTGGAGACCCACGCGCACTTGCGCACCGAAGGCGCGGCCGATGGCCCGGTATTCGTCGTGGTCAAGCAAAAAAAGCGTCGCGGCGGCAAGTTGATGTTCAACGGCCCCTGGTGATGACAGACGGGGTCTCCCGCTTGGCGGCGGGAGACCCGTCGGCGCCGCCACAACAACAATCCCAAGGAGACAGCCATGACCGCCAGCACCGATGAAACCGAACTTTTCCATGTCGTCGTCAACGAGCACGCCCAATATTCGATTCTGGGCGCGCGCCAGCCGCTGCCCGCCGGTTGGCGCCATGCCGGGCTGTGCGCCTCGCGTGACGAATGCCTCGATTACATCGAGTCCGTCTGGACCGACATCACCCTGATCCGCGGCACCGCCGCTCACGATTAACCACCGCCACCCCGACGGCGCCGCCTCCTCTCCGGCGCCCGACGCCGTCCCAACCGCAGCAAGGTTCGCCATGAATCCACACGACTCCCTGGAAGCCGTGCCGCTTTCCGTTGCCCAATTGGGCATCTGGGTGGCACAACAACTCGACCCGCAAAGCCCGATCTTCAACATCGCCGAATATCTCGACATCCCCGGCCCGCTCGACCCGGACCGGCTCGCGCGCGCCGTACGCGCGGTGGTCTTGGCCAGCGACGCGCTGCATCAGCGTTTCTCGCCGGGCGCCGAGGGCCCACGAGGCCGTATCGAAGCCATCGACGACTATCGACTGCCCTGCCTCGATCTCAGCCATGAATCCGACCCGATCGCCGCCGCGCGGCAGTGGATGCAACGCGACGTCGAACACGTGGCCGATTTGGCGCACGGCCCGCTGTTCGCGCTGACGCTGCTGCGGCTGGGCGATGCCCATCACCTGCTGTATGCGCGCGCGCACCATATCGTCAACGACGGTTTCGGCGGCGCGCTGTTCTTCCGGCAAATTGCCGAGGTGTACGGCCTGCTGGCCACCGGCGACGCGCAGGACTTCGCCCCGGCGGGATGCTGGCGGGATCTGATAGCGAGCGAAAACGCCTATCGCGAATCGGCGCGATTCCCGAAGGACCGTGCCTACTGGCTGGAACAATTGCAAGGGCTGGACACCGCGGCGACGCTATCCGGCAAACCGCCGGGCCGCCCGGGGCCGGTGGTCGAGGCCGCCGCCGCATTGCCACGCGCCGAGGCCACGGCGCTGCTGCAGTGGGGACAGGCGCACGGCACGAGCCTGGCGCAGATCGTGACGGCGGCGGCGGGCTACTATCTGGCGGCTTTGACCGGCCAGCGCGACATTTTGCTTGGCGTGCCGGTCACCGCGCGCACCGGCGCCAAGATGCGGCACATCGTCGGCATGGTGGCCAACATATTGCCGTTGCGGCTCAGCATTGCGCCGGGCGACAGCTTGGCGGCACTGGCGCAGCAAACCACCCGGCGCATGCGCGAATTGCTGCGCCACCAAAGCTACCGGCGCGAGGACCTGCGTCATGATCTCGGCCTAAGCCCGGAAGCGCCGGAACTGTACGGGCTGACGGTCAACGTCAACGCCTTCGCCTACGACTTGGCCTTTGCCGGCACCCCCGCCCACGTGTACAACCTGGGCAGCCGGCCGGTCAACGACTTGCAGCTGGTGCTGTTCGACAACCTCGACGAGGCCGATGTGCGCATCAAGCTGTTCGGCAAGGCGGCGCATTACACCACGGCGGAGGTGCACGCGCATCTGCGGCGGTTCTTGGCGCTATTGTCGCGCTGGCACACGCTGGCGCCGGACACCCGCTTGGAGGAACTGGACCTGCTGTCCGACGCCGAGCGCCATGCCGTCGTCGAACTGCCCAACCAGACCCGCGCTGCCATCGCGCCACAGCCGCTCCACGCACTGTTCGAGGCCAGCGCCCAAGGCCGGCCCGAGGCCCTGGCCCTCTCCGGCCACACCCTCGACGGCCTGCGCGCCGACTGGTCCTACGCCCAGCTCAACGCCCGCGCCAACCGTCTCGCCCACGCGCTGATCCAGCACGGCGTCGCCCCCGGCGACCGCGTCGCCGTCTGCCTGCCGCGCGCGCTCGAACTGCCCATGGCGCTCTTGGCCGTGCTCAAAGCCGGCGCCGCCTACGTCCCGATCGAACCCGACTGGCCGGCGGCGCGCCGCAGCCTGCTCATCGACGACACCGGCGCCCGCCTGCTCGTCACCCTCTCCACCGTGTGCGACGTCGGGCCATGCCTGTATCTCGACGAGGCGGATCTATCGCAGCAACCGGCGCACAACCCCGCCATCGCCGTCGATCCGCACGCGCTGGCCTACGTCCTGTTCACCTCCGGCTCCACCGGCACCCCCAAGGGCGTGGCCATGGCCCACGCCCCGGTGGCCAACCTGATCGACTGGGTCAACCGCCGCTACGCCGTCGGCGCCGACGACCGCCTGCTGTTCGTCACCTCGGTCGGCTTCGATCTGTCGGTCTACGACCTGTTCGGCAGCTTCGCCGCCGGCGCCAGCGTCTACCTCGCCAACCGCGCCGAGCTCGACGCGCCCGAGGCGCTGTGCGAACTGATCCAACGCGAGGGCATCACCTTCTGGGACTCGGCCCCGGCCTTCCTGCAACGCCTGACGCCCTTCCTGCCTCAAGCGGCAGGCCCGAGCCGCCTGCGCCTGGCCTTCGTCAGCGGCGACTGGATTCCGCTCACCCTGCCCGGCGCGTTGCAGGCCGCCTATCCCGGCATCCGCGTGGTCGGTCTGGGCGGCGCCACCGAAGCCGCCATCTGGTCCAACTGGCACGACATCGACCGCGTCGAGCCCGACTGGGCCAGCATCCCTTACGGCCGGCCGATTCAGAACGCCCGCTACTACGTGCTCGACGCCCGTTTGCGCCCGGTGCCGCACGGCGTGGCCGGCGATTTGTACATCGGCGGCGACTGCCTGGCGCTCGGCTATTACCGCCGCGCCCGGCTGACCGCCGAGCGCTTCCTGCCCGACCCCTATAGCGACCGCCCCGGCGGCCGCTTGTACGCCACCGGCGACCGCGCCCGCCGGCAGGCCGACGGCACGCTGATCTTCCTCGGCCGCGCCGACCGCCAGGTCAAGATCCGCGGCTTCCGCATCGAGCCGGGCGAGATTCAGGCCGCGCTGTTGGCGCACGACGGCGTCGACGCCGCCGCCGTCATCGCCCGCGACGGCCAATTGCTCGCCTACGT
>Ga0213872_10001232_pt1 | contig 17274 bp, 26 predicted proteins | sample VelepicomBERX_R2_FD_160071 | JGI IMG/M metagenome (GOLD analysis project Ga0213872, IMG submission 160071) | Rhizosphere microbial communities from Vellozia epidendroides in rupestrian grasslands, the National Park of Serra do Cipo, Brazil - RX_R2 | ecosystem: Host-associated > Plants > Roots >...
CCTCCTTCCATTCCTTCGTCCCGGTCGCAGGACAAGCATCCGGCCACCGCACGGGGAAATGACGGGGCAGGGTTCCGTCACTCTCGATCACCAGCACGAGGGAACAGCGCGAACAACGACCGCGGCGCTCTGTGGGGCTAGGCATGGGCGGCCTCCAGATCGAGGATGTATTCGTCGGAAAGCAATTCCGCCGCTTCACAGTTACAACTAATGCGCGCAATGCCCTCTTTGCACACCCGCTTTTCCTGCCGGATCAGTAGTTTGTAGCGGTACGGGTCGAACCCTTCTGGACATGGCGGAACTTCGCCAAACCCAACACCCGAAATAAGGCTGCCGCCACTCATTAGCGCCTTGCGGATCTGTTCGCGGATCGGCGCTTCCCGCCATAACTGCTCGTAGTCCGTACCGCTTTTGAATGCGCCGTACTTATCCTGAATCTGAATCCACCAAGTACGCTCCTCGCTAGAAACCTCATGCAGCATGTTGTGCGCGAGATCGGCTTCATCCTTCAAAAAACAGAGCGTGCAATTACCGAGATTTTCCGGGCAGTTGAGTGTGAAGGGCTGCTCCACCCAGAAACGCTTTACGTGCTGGTTAGTGATTCCCAGTTCCGCGAGCGGGGCGCGCGTAGTTTTGGCCTTCGTGTCGCGGACGCTCATCTTGGCTACGCGTCCGGGCTCGTCGGCCCGTAGCCCGATGAAGGTGGTGTATGCTTCATGCCCAAGATCCTCGGCGATTTTGTTTGCCACCTTTGCTTTCATGTAGGCGGTACAGAGACGCATCGCGCCGGACGGCCGGACTGGAGGCAGGCCCTTCTGCACCGCGCGAAATTCAGCCAAGGTTTCCAGGAACATCTCGAACGGCTTACCGTCACGCGAAGCAGTTGCAGCCGTGACGATCTCGTACCGAAACTCCGAAGGTGGCGCGCCATACGTCAGCGGCTTACGAAACTCGGCCCACTGGATCGGGAACCCCGCCGCCTCTAGCCGCTGAAGGAACAGGTATGCCTGTGAATGCTCACGCCCAGTGTTTCGAAAGCCCATATAGGCGTCAACCGGTCCGTGTTCGCGCAACAGGAACCCCATAAGCCCACTTGTCTTGCCGCCACTGATTCCCGCCATGACTGGATCATCCGAGCAGAGCGCCGATTCTTTGCCGCGAGTTACTGCTCGCAGCCAATCGGGATAGACCATCTGGTGCTCTTTCATCGCTCCCTCCCCGCTCGCGCCTCACGCTCGCGCCGCTCTTGCTGGGCGCGTTCGGTGAGTTGGCGGAGTTCGGCCGCGAGGTCGCGTTCGCGGAGGGTAAGTGGAATCTCGTAGGGCTTGGCACGAAGCCAGAGCGACCGCTGGTGAGGCAGATGAGGGGTGCTCACAGGCACCTCCACGCAAACCAAATCAGGGCCGCCGCCTGAAAGCAGCACAACGAGCCAAGCCCCGTACGCCACCACCGCAGGCTATGTATCTGGAGGTCGAACCGCCGCTTGTCGTAGCGACGCATGATCTCTTTGACCTCGTATTCCATGGCCTTGCTTTCGAGTTGCATAACTTCGCGGACAAGTTCGCCCTGGGTGATTTCGAGTTGTTTGTATTCCCGCTGCCAGTCGCGACAATCTGCGTTGCGCTGCTGTAGCCGCTCGATTGCCTCGTCCAGCGTGGTAACTAGGCTTGGCTCCTCCGGGCCGTAGTTGCGTAAGTGTTGGGGGGGTGCGGGGAGGGCTGACATTATGCTGCCTCCCGTGTTACGACTTCAGCCCAAGCTTCAAACGCGATGGCCGCGCACTCCGGACTACACAACGGAATTCTGTAATCTAGTCCGATTACCGAGCGATACTCAGAAACAAGGATTGATGGTGGCTCAAGGGCAATATGCGCTTGAAACCAGCCATCGGGATTAGTTGTGGTCTGGGCGCAGTTCGCCTGACCGCATTCGATTGGCATTACTACCTCCGGGTGCGCTTATCCGTCAGTGCGGGTAAGTGCAAGGGGATCACGCGGCGGTGATGGTGAGCGGCAAACGTAACAGGATGCGGCTCGGGTGAGTTTGTCTCCGACAGACTCAAGAAGCACCGCGCACGATGCTTTTTGTGGCTTTCGGAGAGTGGGGCGCCGTAGCGCCCCGGTGGGGGGGGTTAGGCCGCTTGCTTCTCTTCGGCTTCGATCCTCAAGGGGCCATCAGCGACACGCGCCGCGATAACCTGGAAGCCGCTCTGTGATGCGCCGCCCTTGAACGCTTCCCATGTCTCGGCGTCCATTGCTTCGGCCTGATCGAGAACCATAAACGGAAGTTGCCCGCTTCTCATTGCCGCAATCTGAAAGGCAATCTTTATGCGCTCCGCAAGGTTCACCCGCTCGAACGGAATCCCGTCTGCGTAAACCTGCCCTTCGCGCACTTCCAAGCCGGGAATCGGAAGCTCTGCCAGCTTGCGCTGCTTCAACTCCTGCACGCCTTCGATAGCCTGCGAGAAATGCGCCGATTCGTGCTGCGCTTTCGTCGCCTGCTTCTCAAAGTTCTGGATGCTCAGACGGATTCCCTCTGCCCGGTCGTAATCCCGCGCCCGCTGTTCTGCTTCGCCGATGGCCGCGTTAATCTTCGCCATATCAGGCTCGAAGTTGGCGTCGATCTCGCCACGCTTCTCTCGTGCCCTTGCCTTGGCTTCGTCAGTATCCTTCTGGGCACGCGCCTTGATCGCTTCGATTTCGTCCCGCTCCTCGCGATCGATTGCCTTGATCTCGGTTTCGCGAGACTGCTTGGCTTCCTGGAGTAGATCACGCAATTCCTTTGCGCGTCCGTTCCAATCGGTTGAGCCGTCCTGATCTGGCAGGCTGGATTTCAGAGACTTAGCGGTCGTCTCTGCTTCCTTCGCCTGGCGGTTGGCTGTCGTGCGTGCGTCGTAAATCTGCTTCGCAAGGACATCAACCTCATCAAGCGACATGCCCCGCGCGATGGGCCATACATCCTCGCCCGTAGCCTTCTGCAGCTCTTCCTGCGAGAACTGAATGGGCATCACTTCGAGGAGGACAGCGGCAAGCTCCTTCGGCTTGGCGAGTAGGAGTTTCGACGGGTCGATCGCAAGGGCATCACCTAGTTTCTCGATGTAGGCCCGCGGCGACTTTACTTCGTTGCCTTGCTCATCCGTGATCTCGTATGTCGTGCCCTTGGCTGTCACGCGCATACGGATCTCGGTCCCGTTGTCGAGCTTCAGCAGTGCCTCGCCAAACTTGGCCCCGCGCCGTAGGACATTCGGGTCATGTCCCCCCGTGAAGACCTGCTTCAGTGCCTCAATAATGGAAGACTTGCCCTGTCCGTTGGAGCCGGAGACGACAGTAAGCGTCCCTGGACGGAACTCGGCACGCCGGGTGCCGAGCAGATCCTTGATTTCGACTGATACGATTCTCACTTCTTGCCTCCAAAAGAGAAGCCGCGCGTCTGTCCCTTTGGTGCTTCCGGTTCCGACTCTGCGGGTTGTTCGTCTGCGGGTTTCGACTCGACGGTTACGCCGGCCGCTTTGAGCTTGTCTTCAGCAACCTTCTGCGCTGCCTCCTTGCTGCCGTGCTTCTCTTCCTCGCTGGGTTGTCGGGATTCGAGCACTTCGGCCCACGACGCCTCGTTGTTCGCCACAGCAACCCAAATCTTCTTGAGGTCGGAAACTTCCTTCGGCGTCACCCGTTCGATGGAATGCGCTAGGTACGCTTCGAGGTCGGGGACCTTTACGCCCAGTTCCGCGAAAGAGTCAATCATCTTTCGCTTCGCGCCGTCGAGGTCTTCCTTGATCTCGTGCGACATGGTTTCGAAGATGCGCTGCTTCGCCTCTTCCTTGAGCCATGACGGGATGAGGCGCAGGCCGTCCGTGCGTAGCGCCTTCGAGCGAAGCGCGTTCTGCTTCACCGTTACCTCGTCTTCGGTTGCCTCCACCAGAAAGACTTTCTTTCCGTAAGAGTTGATGCGCTCACCGAGAACAACCTGGCCCGGCTTGACGTTCTGCCGTTCAACCGCCTTCTGGATAATTACTTCGCTGGAGTACGACAGATTCGATTCGAGGTCTGTCACGGTTACTCGAATCATGCGTATCTGCTCGTTCTCGTAGACGGTCATCGTCTCCGGGTAAACGTTCCCGAAGCAGCGCAGAGCTTCTTCCGCAAAGCGGATTGTGAAGCCTTCGCCCTTGTTCGGGATCTTGTACCAAGACGACGAAGCAAAGCTCTTGTTGTCGCACGCCTTCAAGAGCTGCTGACGCGCGTACTCGATGTTGCGCGGCTGCCTCAGCGCCATCACATAGCGGGCCTCGACTGCCGCCTTCTCTCGCGCAGCGACGGCGGCTGCAGCGGTTTCCTTGACTACCTGTAGCTCGGTAGCGCCGAACTCCTGACGCTGCACGATTGCGCCTCCACTGGCGCGCACTAATTCAGTTCCGTTCGTGCTCACTTACCTTCCTCCTGTGTTCTGACCTGTGTAAACTCTTTCGCTTCCTGCGATTTGCATATATCCGTTGAGACTGTTCGGGTACTGTACGTGCAGCCCTAGATACTCTTCCTCTGGGATGGCGACCTTTGCCCAGTAAGCATCGAGCGCTGCTGTGTCTAGATCGCGCCCGAGCTTCTGTGGCCGCTTCCGAGCGTCCCGATTCTTGAGGTAGTCGGCTCGTTGCCGGCATTTCGTCGAACAGAAACGCTTTTGCTTGAGTCGTGCCGGGCTGTTATCGGTTACAGTCACCACCTTCCCGCAGTGCTCGCATGTGACCGTTAGGCTGTACTGCTTGTGTTTCTGGTAAGGCCCGCGCTTCACTCTCAACCTCCTTCTGTAACCTCAAAAACTCGCTCAGCCGCTCTCTCCGCGTGCCTAGATACTCGTGCCAGTCGTTCAGGTTGGCCTCGTCCACCGCCGACCAGAAAAGCCGCTCAAGCCGCGAGGTCTCGTGCTCATCCAGTAAGTCCAGGTCGATAACCGCATCAGCCATTGCCGCCCTCCAGCTTGGCGAGAACATCAAGCACCTTCTGGAACCGCAGCTTGCCAACGAGCACGTCGCGACCGGTTTCACGGTCGGACTCATAGGCGACTGCCTTCAGCGCCTCGAGCATTTCCCACGAAGCCGCCAATAACTTCCCGTTAGCGTTGCGCTGCGCAAGCGACACGTGATTGAGTACTGGGTAAGTCCGTGCTATTTGCAGGAGTGACCCGTCTTCGGCTTCGGCCACAACCGCACCGTACTCGTAGTAATATGGCCCCGGTGTGGGCTTAGTCTGGTCGCTCATATCTCCTCCAATCGGTACATAAACACTCCGCGCTCCTCGCTTACCCTGTGCGTGCTGATACGGTGTCCTGCAGAGCGCAGCTCCTCCAGCCTGGCACCGAAACGGAGCCCGCCCACTTTTGCCAGTTCCCAATTCGTCCTCGGCCCCTCGCGGAGCGCCGCTAGAATGGCTTGGTGGTGGCGGCCGAGACGCTTCTCTGCGGCTGGTGCTACGGTGACATTGAAGTTGATTGCTAGTTGGGCGCTCATGCTGCAACCTCCTCGACCAGCACGTTCCCGCATGAGCACTTCTGCGTCGGCGTAATCGAGTCGCCGCAGTCATCGCAACTCGAAACCTTGATGCCTTTCTTTGCCGCGCATACCTCGCAGTAGTCGTCAACCTTGTGCCGCTGGCATATATCGCGATTGCATACCGCGCAGAAGTCCTCGTCCGGTTTGTGGCACTCGTCGCCGCAGGTGATACATGTCGGGGCCGCTGCGGGCTTGTAGCGGATGTAGTCTGCCGGTTCCGACGAGGGGACTTGATAGACGATGGTCATTAGTTGGTTGCCTCCTCAAACTCGGCAACCAGTTGTCTGTAGTGCTGCTGCCGAACCTCATCGGCCCGGGCGCTGGCTTGCAGCCGGTAGCCCAGCCAACGCTTTGCGCGTGGGCTCTTCCAGATGGCAAGAGCAAACGCGCCGAGTAGGATATTCAGACCTAGAAGCACTTGGTTCATCGGGCAAACCTCCAGACCGCGAGAACTGCGACAGCCCAGAACGCTAGCGAGAACGCGAGGCCCCAGAGCAGGCCAGTGAAGAATTTGTTTGGCTGGCTCATTTACTCGCCCTCCGGAATCTCGACAATCGCGACCCTGACGATGCGAGCGATGATGTACGGCTGGCAAACCAATTTCTCGGCTTCGGCCCTGGCTTCGCCTTCCGACATCGAGATTGAGCCAACCGTCATAAACTCTGCGCCGGTCTGCTCGTTGCGGAAGACTGCGGCATGCGCTTCGCGCCATTGCGTGTTGTTCAGGCACGCCGAGCGAATCACCGCGTCTGCGGCTTCGATTACGGGGTGAGTGGTGGTGGTGGTGTTAGGCATTGGTGGAAGCCTCCCGAAGGGTGCACGAAAACACTTCTTGATCGAACCTGTCGATATCGCGAATGGTGTTGCCTTCGCGAATCCTGATATGCCTCTTGCCGAATGACTTTCGCGCTAAGACCTCCTCTGGGCTATAGCCCTCTTTCCGTCTCCGCGAAATGGTGTGAGCACTAAGCCCCAGCTCGGCACTCCATTGGTCAGGCGACTTTGTTGCCCCGTTTAGCGTGATGCGAACGTTATCTCTGCGATTACGCGCCTGTTCGTGCTTCGTTGCCCACCGACAATTGGCAGGTTCATAGTTGCCGTCGTTATTGATGCGATCAAGGCTTAATCCTGCCGGCCTTGGCCCCATGTCGGCAAAGAATGCCAAGAATGACTTACGCCAAGAATCACATACCTGGATTCCGCGCTTGCCGTAGCTCCTGTAACTTGGAGTTTTCTTGTTGTGGCAACGCTGAATCATCGCGGTCCATATCCTGTATTCAGTCGTTTTGGACATGCCGTGCTTTTGTTTCGCTCTCAAGCCGCTTTCCTTTCCTCGACGCGCCGAACGGGCATCTCAATGACCCTGCGCTCGACAGGCAGGTCGCGAACGTTATTCAAGCGATCCAACCGAAGAACCCGATGCACCATTGCGTAGTGGTTCTCGCCGGGCTCCAAGAACGGGTCCATATCCCGCCGCATGGCGTAAGCGATCTCGTTTGGATCTTGCTTGAGGTGGTGGTAACGTCGGGTGATTAGCGCGTACACTTCCTGTCTGGAGACAGGGCGTAGGCGTTTATCCGGCGTAATTTGAAAGACTTGCCCTTTGAGGTTTGCATTTGCGAGGTTTGCTTTTGCAGACTCAAAGGAAATAACATTTTTCGACGATATGCTTTTCACGACTTATCCTCCTAACCCTTCTTCTCTTGTTCTTCTTTTGCCCTCAGCTCTGCGGCTGTTTCTAAAACCCTCGCTTCGATTCGAGCTGAGACAACTTTGCCGGATAGCCACTCGGAAATGGTTTGCGTGCGGATGCCAAGATCCCTTCCGATCTGGGCAATCGAGCCGCGATGTCTCCGGAGGAGGTTTCTCAACTTCTTTCGTTCTGCTTGGGTCATGGGCTCCTGCTACCCTCTAATTCGGCACTCGTAGAAACCGAATATTAGGTCGAATATGAACTGCTACTGGGATTATTGACCAATCTTGGTAAGAAGACAATTGGTAAATTGGGCATCTTGCGAAATTCCTGTGGAAAACCTCTTATCTTGTTGATTGCGTGGATCGAATGGAAAACAGGCTGACAGTAAAGATTGATGGAGACATCGCGGACCTGCTTATCGAGGAGCAGGCGCGACTACGAAAACTGGAGGGGAAGAGGGCGACTTATTCGGATGTGCTGCGGCGAATGTGGGAAGCCTATAAGCCGATCACGAAGCACGCGCACGAGCCGAAGCCGGAGACGCCCGAGACGCGCGTCCTTAAATGCCTGCGCACTTTCGGCAAGAAGCACCCCGACCTGGTAGACAACGTCGCTGGCATGTTCGGCATGGACCCGTCTGACCTAAAAACACTAATCCGGTAAAAATTTCCCAAATGCGCGTTGATTAGCCGATAAATAATATAGATTTTACAGACATCCCCCCCCCGGCCTGTGGATTTTACTAGGGGTAGTGACATACACTGTGAGACACGATGTCCCCCGTTGTGGTTCCAAGCCCCGAGCCGCCTAGAGCGAGCCGGGAAGAATTTCTCGCTGTTTACAACAGTTTCCAGGTCTCTTTCGCCTTATTGGATGAGCTGTACGCAAAGCTCAATGCCCCGCTAGGCTCGGTCGTAGAAGCGTACGGCATAGATCTAGATATCCTGGTTCCGCGCCGTAACTTTATGCGGCCCGCCCAAAAGTCCGCCGCCTAAATTCTGCCCAGAAAATGCAAAAAGCCCGCCCAAGCTGTTACGCCTGGACGGGCTGTTATGTGTTAAAGGGATTGTTTTTACTTCGGGAGTGGCGACTGCTTCAGATACAGCACGGCGTCTTTCGCACCAGAAATCAGCGCCAACTTGACCGCTGAAACCAGGCCGGCATGACTTGTCAAGTCAAAAGCCTGTGGTGCGGCCAGAGCCGCAGAGAGGGCGGTGTAGATGCCGCCCAGCGCCGCAGCCGCTAGGCCGTGCAGCCACGCGCGGACGGTCGGAGACATTACTGCGCCTGCGTAGGGGTCGGGGACTGAGCCGCCACGCTGGACGCGACGGCACCAGCAACCTGCGTGACCGTCTCGACAGTGGACGTTACCTTGTCAGCCTCGGCAACGGACTTGGGATTCTTGATCCAGATTCCAGCAATGGAGCGGCCAACGGGGATCAGGTGCTCGAAGGATTCAAGGATCTTCAGGAATATGTTCATGGTTTTACCTTTCTGTTTTGGAGTTGAAGCTAAAAATCGTTAGTTGCAGATGCGGCCACCGCGAGCAACGCCACGATTGCGGCAGCGCGGAGCAGGGCGTAGAGGGCCTGGGAGAGCACGGGGTGGCGGGTCTGCGAGGATGTTAGTATGTCAGCCAAGAATAACTTGAGCCGTTGTAGCTACAAACGACCGGAGCGGTTATCAACCCCCCACTGGTGTATGTGCCCATATAGCTAGGGGTCGTTGCGTCACTCACTACGGCAGTAGTTCCCTTGTAAGCAGCAGCACAGGTTGGTAAAGGAGTCCCGCTCGCGCACCAGCTCGGCTGCACCTGCACGCACTGATACCCGCTCGCCTGGCCCTGATACTTCGAGCCAACAACAACCTGGCCCAGTGTGTTGGTCGCCCAAACCCGATAACAGACATTCGCTGGATGCGTTTGCGTCGTGTCCGCAATCTGAAGCGAGAAAGCGCCATTGCTTACCGGTGCAGTTACAGCCGTGAATGCCGTCTGCCCTTTGCCGGTGAGCGCAAACCCGATCGCGTTTCCGCTTGCGTCGCACGGCTGAAAGTAGATCGTGCCGGTTATGGGGTTCTGGGACGAGTCAGCCAGATGGCTGGCCGTAACTGTGACTGTCTGGCCGCTCAAACATCCGGCGACAATAGCCGACAACAGTAAAAGTTTTTTCATTTGGGGTTAATTCAGGCCCTGGCCGAAGAGCGGTTCCGTTTTTGCCAACTGAACAAGCAGTTGCGCCAGCGACATGCCGGTCGTAGCGCCCCAACTTGAGTACGCGGTAATTACCGCCGCCGGCAGTGCCGATGGATCGTACAACTGCGGCAAGACGAGCACGCGCGAATCCTGTGCCGCCGCGTCGATCTGGTGCGCGTTGCACAACATGCTGACTAGCGCCCATCCGTTCGCGGTGACTGGTGCCGTTGGGTAAAACCACTCGGTACCGTATGCCGTGCATATCGGTATCACCATGTTATTCATGGCTGAATCCGTGTAGAACTGCGAAAGAAACCATCTTGGGTTCATAAAGCCGTTCCTAGCATGGCGAAAACCACCAGTTGTGAATCAATAGCGCATCGCCGGCCACGAGGTAATAGTTGTGCTCGCTGTCCGAGTCCGCCTCGACAGTGATAAGCACTTTCTTACCTATGTACTCGTCCGCCTGTGCGCTTGCCCGGTACGCCGGCATCCATTCGCCGTTAAAGTAGACCGGTTCGCACGGGCTGACCCTGTGGCCGTCCACTACGCGCCAGGCTGCGCAAGATTGCGCAGCAACCTGCAACACCTTACGGTAGACATCGGCGCCGGTCTTGCAGTTCTTACCCCTAATCATGTCGCCGGCCTTGACCGCGCCCGCTTCAATTTGCCCCTTGCCCTGCACGTCTACCAGTTCCGCTGATTCCGGACAAGTATTTGCGCCGCCGCCCGTCCCACCACTCGAGCCCCCGTTGCCGGCCGCAAGGGTAGTGAATGAAATAGGCGAAATCGGAATGCGGCCGTCTAGTCCCGCTTGCGCGGCCATATATGCCGATGGCGAAGTAGGAGGTGGATTGCCGTTCGTCATTTGCAACGTGCCATCGCTAACCCGGACATACCAATACGTGTAGTAGGTCGTGGATGACGCTAAACTAGAAAAGCTGGACGAGCCGGCCGGAATATTCAGAGTCGAGCCATCCGAGCGCAACATGCTTTGCTGTCCCCACGAGAACGATACGCCGCTATTGGTTGACGAGTAATTGATGCTGATGGGCTGATTCGGCATGATGCTGCCCTGGGCATTCAGCATTCCCGAGCTGGTAAGCTGCATCGTCAGAAATACGTCGTCAAATCGCAACTGCATAAAAATATTCGGCCCCGACCATACAGGCGATCCACACGACGCAAAGGCGCAGCACTCCATCTGAACAAATGCAGCGTTCGATGGAGCGTTCGCCATTGCGGACGATTCGGTCCATCCAATCAGGCCGCCTTGATTAACGACGTCGCCAACCTCGGCCTCGCCCACGTTATTACCGTTCGCATCTGTAAACCACAGGCCAATGCGGGCAGTGAGGGTTAGCCCAGTAGGAACTCCGACACTCCAGTCCCACCGCCAAGCGCCGCCGAAAAATAGCGGTTGGCCGCCCTGAATCGGAATTGGAGTAGACTTTACGCGGCACTCAGCATAGGTCGGGATAGCAACGTTCGTATCAAGCAAAATGCATAAGGCGTAATCGCCAGTATGCGGAATGGCCGAATCCCTGTATACGGTATATATGGCGGCGGATGAGGCAGACCACTCATCACCCGCCGCAGTACCGCTTATATCACTCTCGAACCCATAATTACCGAGGACGTTGTGACCGTATGACTTGCCGGTGATGTAGCCGCCCTGCGACTGGCTGGCCTTGGTTCTGACATACACCGTGCCGTCTGCCAGGATGTCGATACTCTTGCCCGCCGTCTGATCGGCGTTCGGTTGGGCTGGCCGCAGGGCTTCAACGCTGAGGCTATTCGAGTACGTCAGATTGGAGGCCGTGCGATTGGCGACGTCTCCCGTTGCGAAATCAACAAAGTTTTTAGTTGCCAGCGCCCCGAGCCCTGAGACGTTCGCATAGCTAACGCTCGATAGAGTCTGGGAAACGGTGTGCGGACCGGCAGATACCCAGCCGCTCGTGGCACCGTTGCTCCGGACCGCCCGCATTTGGACGTTGTATTGCTGTCCGCAAACCACCCCGGTCAGGAAGTAGTCCGTAACGTTCGCATCGAAATAGCCGGCAGAGTGCCAACCGCTGTCACCTTGCTTCTGCCATTGCAGCTCGACGCTGCCGCCGCTCAACACAAATGGATCATCCGGCTCGATCCATGACACATGGATGCGCGGAATTACGATACCGTCAGCGCCGTTCACTGCCGAATCCGAGCCCGACTCAAGAGTCAGATTTGTCGGCGGATTGACCTGCATCGCGTTGTAGATCGCGGGCGAAGTCGTGTTGAGAACGCCGCGCTCCTCGGCCGTGCTCCACAGGTAGACGGACGGGTCCGTCTCGGATACGTCCATCTCGACGTATAGACTCGGTGCCTCCTGATTGTGCGGGTCCGATTTCGGCACAAATCGAAGCGATTGCACTTCGAGGTACTTGCTTATCCAGCCGAGCGCCGGGAAACTCACCTGTATAACGTCCTGCGCGATGCACTGGTAGGCCGCTAGCGACATCTGGAGCGTGCCTGATCCCTCCTGCCGGTTCCTCAGCAGGTAAATCTTCGCGAGCCGTTGCGCCATCGCAACTGACGTGACGAAGCGATAGCTGCGAGTCGCGTATAGCTTCACGTTGCCATCATTGGCTAAGTTCGCATCGCTCACATACCCATGTAGCGCGTCCTGCGCGTACTCCGGGATGTCTGTGGGCTGCCATTGACCGGACCATATGTTAGGGTCTTTGTGATCCTGGCTGTACCCGACTACCGCGTACGGGTACTTGGGCGAGATGTAAGTAGCCCGGACTGCGTTCACAACGTCTCGATACTTGCGCCGCGGGACCCACTTGACCGGGCCAATGAGATCATTCGCGTCAAACGTGAGCCCCGAGCCGTACCACGCGGCCGGGTAAATCTTCCACGTGCCGCCGCTGTAGCTGATCCGCCCCTCGCACGATGCCAGCATGGCATCCAGAACGTCGCCGGGCGTGCTGTTGGTATCAAAAAATCCGTTTATGGTATAGCGCGATTCCGTCCCGCCTGCCGCGAGTGCTACCTGTTCGTCGCACAGATTCGCAGCCGCAATGAGTTGTGCTTGGTCAATCTCGGTCGCATAGTTGCAGCCTAAGCCGAAGTCCGGGTTGCACAAGAAATCTGCGATGACGAGCGCCGCGTTATTCGTGTATCCGTACGTGCTGGTTCGCGGGTCATAAATGTCGCACTTGCCGTGGATGTTGGCCTTGATGCCCGGCAGCCCAGAGAACAGATTAGGGTTGTAGCTTGTGCGGACGTATGATGCTGCTATCCCGTCGAGGGTGCATGAGTTATCCCAGTTGCCATCCCGAGAGCCGAGGTCTGAGAAATAAGTCCCTGGGACCGGGCCAAGCGAGTTCCAGGCAGTCACCCCGCTGCCGAAACTGTATTGGTTGTTCGAATCGTCGTAATAGGTGTTTCCGTTGTCTTGCCCGCCGTTCGCCGGTATGTGAATAGCCCGACCGTCAATGTAAATCGTGTCGATGCTCTGTACTTGATGCCCGGCCCACGCGATCACCTGGTTAAGATCGTGACCGTTGTTGGTCGTGGACATGTACACGATTATTCCGGCCACTCGACACTCGCCGTACACAATCTGACGGGGAGCGGCTGTCTGGCGAACCGAGAACGGCATGCTCGGGCCAGCCTGCAGCGCCTGCGCAATGCCGGCAAACGTCAGCGACGCGCCAGCCGCGCCGATGGCTACCGCTGCCGATTCCAGAAACTGAAACATGGCGTCCGTGATAACCAGCTCCGGAGCGATGAACGCAAGCGCCACTCCGGCCGCCACCATGGCGACCCCTTCGACGATTTTTGCCACTTAGCCAACCCTCCAGGCCCGGCGACACTTGCTTATGGGTAGCCGCCGCAGCCCATCCGGGCCAACAAAAACCGCGTGAGTGCCGTTGAGGTAGACAAGCCCGAGCGCCGGACCATCGGAGCCGTCAAACAAAACCACATCGCCGCGTTGCGCCAGCAACACAGTCTTAAGCTCCGCCATGCCTTGTTCGGCTGTAACGTGCACCGCCACATCCTCAACACTCGAGCCGCCCGTTACTGCCTTGATGGTTGCGAGTGCGCCGGCCTGGTCCGTATACTTGCCGCGGAAGTCGCCCGCTACGTCCGTGCCAGTCATTGCCTGGATGCCGTCACAAACGAACAGAGCGCAATCATTCGAGCCCCACTCGAAAGGCTTGCCTACCCGAGACTCAACGTGCTCGTGTAGCGCCATATCCCATGTATCGATTCGTTTCATGCTCATCAGCCACGCCAATTTATGAACTGGTCCTGGAGCCATGCGACATATTTCAGGCCGCCGTCGTTCGGGTGCCTCGCCCTCTGGTCTTGCTCTGTGTAACGTCCGCCGCGCGCCCGGTTTAGATCGGATAGCCGGTTTTCGACGCTGATGCTGATCGTTGCGGATTCAGTCGAGAGGTCTATGCTCGGCTGATCCATCAGGCCAACAAATGCCGGTATCGGGTCAGCAATGATGTTGCCGGAGTTGTCCAGGAATCCTAAGTACACTTGCGCCTGCTTTGCAGTCGTGACCTGTCCAAGCGCCTCGTTTAACAAGTTCTGCGGGATGCCCGAGAGTGACAACGTAATGCCTTGCGCTTGCGTTGCGATGACCTCGGCAATGGGTGAGATAGTGCCGAGATTGCCGACGCCCACCCATGTTTGGCCGTTCCACGACAGATTGCCGATGCCGGTCCACATGTAGATCGTCTGGTCGTAGAATCCGCACGAAACCAGAAACACTGGACGCACTGCGGACGATTCGAGCGCGGTTTGCGCCCCGAGGGTTAGATTTCTCATCTTGCCTCAATCGCCTTAAAGGAAATCCCGAACAGTTTTGCCTCGGTAACGCTCCAATCGCGCTTGTTGTCAGCGAGGCGAAACAGGCCCGCTGTATTCCCGAGCGTGATCGCTTCGCCGTCCGTCGGCGCATCGCGAAGGCTCGGCCATACCTCGATGGTCGCGTTGCCGCTACCGTCCGGGTAGACGCCGATTGGGCCGGCCACCACATGCAGGCGATAACCTAACTGGAGATAATCGCCAGGGCGCATTACTGCTGGGCTTACGTAAGGCGTTGCTGTCGCCCCAAGCTCGACCTTCGGGTTGCTAAAAATCACGGGTTTATTGAGCGCAGTCGCATTTGCCCAGTTGTCGCATAGCGCAACCAATTGAGTTACCCCGGCAGGAACCGTGAATGTGGCTGACCCTTGCCCGGTCGACCCGGCGGGAACAGTGAAACTCCCGTAGCTGGCTGTGATACCGGGATTGAATACAGCCCATCCCGCCGCTCCCCCGGGCAGCAAGTTCCTTGCGTCTACATAGCCCGACAAAGTGTACTGCTGCCCGGGCGTGACGGCGAACGGGGCGCTCCACGCATACTGAAAGGAGCCCGATGCGCCCGTTCCGTAATAAACCCACCCATTGCCGCTGACCGCGCCGGCACCAGGCGCAACATAGATATTTGCTGTGTTGCTCCAGCCCGTGCCAACAACATCGGGGTCAGGGACCAAGTTGGTACTGCTCGGAATTGGCCAGCCCCGCGTGTTTAGCAGCGTTGCGGTTGCCAGTTGCGCCCCGTTGACAACTGGCGAAAGTCCGCTTAAGGTCGGAACGCGCTTGAGTGGATCTCCGATCTGAAACACATTCGCTTTGCCGCGCAGCGCCATCAAAAACGCAATCCACGCACGCGCCTGCTGGTCCGTCAACGGCGGGAGCGACACATTCAGTTCCCACCAGTCCGCGCCCGGCCACGCCTGCACCTGGCTTTGCTTGGTGAAAGGCGATTGCGTCATCCCGACGCTATCTTGCGCTGTAAAATCAATCTGACGTGGTGCCGGCGACAGCGGCATGGGTACGATGTTCCAGCCCTGGAAGGTGGAATAACTAAACGCCATTAGAACTTACTCCGAGGGCTGCGCATCCGCGCTTCCTGCTGCATCGCCACCGCATTGCGCACCGCTTCGCCGTGGACCTGTACGAGCGCCCGCTGCACTCGCATCTCTACGTCTGTTGCGTTCGCGCCGCGCGCATCGATGTAGTAACTGGCTCCTCCGCCGCCCGCTCCAGCGAGAGCATGGTTCGGGACGATCGTGCCGGAAGATCGCGGCACCCAGAGTTCGGGCCCGCGCTCGCCGACGAGATAGGCGTTTCCGCTGTTGACGTCGCCGCCGTCTGCACGCGCGCCGCCGAACAGGAACGAAAGGAAGCCACCGCCGCCGCTCTTGCCGGACAGCGCGCCGCCGAGCATCCCCTCGAGTCGGTTTAAGCCGAGAGACATGAATTGCGAGGCGAGGCCCTCGAAGAACGACGCCCAGGACACCTTCTGCCCGGCGACTAACCGCTCAAGCGAAGAGTTCAGACTGTCGAACGCGCCGCCGAGAACTTCGTGCACAGCCTGGCCGGCGCTCTTGGCGTTGTCTTTGAGTTCGTTGAAAAATTGCCGATAGCCGTCGCTCGCGCTTTGGCCTACGCCTGCCTGCTTTAGCTGGAGCTGGTGCTGCGCGTCCATGACCGAGAGTTGATCGAGAATGTCCTGATCGCCTTCCCCTGGCTTCTGGTTGGCGAAGAGTTCGGCTGCACGCGCCGCCCGCTCCGCTTGATACCGCTGCTCGCGATCGCCGTACATCGCGTCGGAGTTGTAGCCGATGCCGCGAAGTTGCGCGTTTATCTTCTGCTGGCGGTCGCCTTCCTGTGTAGCTAACCTCTGCGCCTTTGCCGCGGCCTCTTCATCGGCCTTGCTCATCTCAGAGATCGCCTTGAATGCCTGCTCTGTGGCCTGCTTGATCTCTTCCGCAGACTTGCGCGTCGCCTCAGACTTGAGCCGTTCGGACGCGCGCCACATCGCAGCGCTGTCAGCAGCCAGCGTGAGTTCCAGTCGCTGCTGACTTGTCATCACCTGCCCGGCTTCGTTGAACTTGTGGGATAACTCATCGATGGCCGCCTGCGCCTTCTCGCTTCCCTCGGTGATCGCCTGGGCCAACACGTTGCCGGATTCCCGCGCTTTTAACTGTGCGGCTTGGGCGTCCCGCTGGAATTCCTGGAGCTTGGCATTGAAGTCATCTAACGGCTTTGCCGCTGCTGCCGTATCTGTGAGCGCTGCCTTTTTCTTCTCCAGATCGGCGCCCTGCTGCCGCAGCCCGATGTTGAGCGACAACTGCTGCAGTGTGCTTATCTCGCCCTTTAGGGAGGAGATGGTCGCGGACTGATCCGGGCCGCCGATGGCTTGCTGCTCGATTGGGCCACCGGGCGTAATACCGTAGGGCGACGACGCAAGGGCCGGGCGCGTCTGCGTTCTCGCCGCCTGCAGCTTCTCAACCGTTTCGAGCTGCGCCTTTAGCGCGGCCGTCTCGGCATCGATCGCAGCCTTGCGCTGATTCGTCGCATCTGCATAAATCGCGGCCTGCTGCTTCGGGTCGCTCGTCTTTGAGAGCCGATCGGAGGTGTTGATACTGATATCCGTCAGCGAATCGCGGAATTTCGAGAACTGATCCGAAAGATCACCGGTAGAGGCGTTTCCGGTGAAGAATCCCTTCAGCGCGTTGATGCTTTCCGACTCGAGGAGCTTCTGGATCTGGCCGAGGTCCTTGTTCAGCGACTCCGCAAGCTTGTCGGCGCTGAGTCGCGCTTCGTCCAGCGCGAGCTTTAGGCCGTTCTGCGGATGCCCTTGCAGTTTTGCGATCTGGTTTTCCAGCCGATCATTCGCGACCCGCAGTTCATCATTTGAGACGCGGATCGGCCCATTGATCGCGCTGAACTCTTCGGCGATCCGTTTCGGCGCCTGCTGCAGTTTCTGGAACGCATCGTAAAGCTCAA
>Ga0213872_10001233_pt1 | contig 17267 bp, 21 predicted proteins | sample VelepicomBERX_R2_FD_160071 | JGI IMG/M metagenome (GOLD analysis project Ga0213872, IMG submission 160071) | Rhizosphere microbial communities from Vellozia epidendroides in rupestrian grasslands, the National Park of Serra do Cipo, Brazil - RX_R2 | ecosystem: Host-associated > Plants > Roots >...
AGCGGCGTTGGTCATAATCCGTGCTTCTCCATAATTGGTTCAATTTGCTGCCCTACTTTTGCCCGCGCTCGTAATGACGCCCAGCAATATAACGCGCTTACGCGAGTGTAGCAGGGCGTCCACGAAATGTTCAATCACCAGCCGGAAAGCGGTCGACGCGACGGGCTGAAAGCCAAATATCTGTTGTATTTGGAGATACTAACATTGGATAGCGTATCAAAGTACGCCCGATGACACAAAACCAGTGCTTAAATGCAAAAAAATACTCTGAATCACCGTTTTTTTTCGTTCGGCTTGCCTCTGTCAAACCATTTTCTTGATAAATATCAAGTCTTTACAGACTAACAATAATGTAAATCCGGACTACAATTCAGCTTAGGGAATCATTCCCCGTGAAAGGAGATTGCCATGTACCGCAAAATCTTGATCACCACGGACGGCTCGGCCGTTTCGAGCAAAACCGCCTGCGCCGGTGTCGCCTTTGCCGAGCAGCTGGGGGCCGAAGTGCTGGCCTTGTTTGTGGCGCCTGAATACCAGTACCCGATATACGTGGAAATTATTCCGCCGAGCTATCCCAGCGAGGAGGAATACCGCGCCGCCATGCGCCGTGCCGGCCAGGAGCATGTGAAGGATATTTGCGACTCGGCAGCCCGCCGCGGCCTGAAGTTTGAAGCCATCACGGCCTTTGCCGAAAGTACGGCGCTGAAGATTGTCGAGGTGGCGGCCGAGCATCAGTGCGACCTGATCTTTATGGGTTCGCACGGGCGCAGCGGCTGGGGGCAATTACTGCTGGGCAGCGTCACCAACAAAGTGTTGCAGCATTCGCGCATTCCCGTGCTGGTACACCGCCTGATCAAGGATCCGGTGCCGGGGTAAAAAGACAACAACATTAAGAAAAAAGCAAACACCGCCGCGTTTTGGAGTAGTATTAGGTGACTTGCCTTAAACCTAAAATACTTACTACAAATCACTTTTATGATTCGCATTGTTATAGCTGACGACCACACCATCATGCGCGAAGGCCTCAAGCGCATCCTGGACGGGGCGCCGGACATTGATATCGTGGGCGAGGCGGTGGATGGATTTGAAGTGCTGGGCCATGTGCGCCAGGGCGGCTTCGACCTGCTGCTGCTGGACTTGTCCATGCCCGGCCGCAGCGGCGTCGACCTGATCCGCCAGATCAAGAGCGAAGCGCCCAAGATGGCCATCCTCATCCTCACCATGCATGAGGAAGAACAATACGCCGTGCGCGCCATCCGCGCCGGCGCCCAGGGCTACCTGACCAAGGAAAGCGCCGGCACCCAGCTGGTGGGCGCGATCCGCAAGGTCGCCTCCGGCCGCCCCTACATCAGCACCGAGGTGGCCGAGCAGCTGGCCCTGAACATCATGACGCCCAGCGAGACCCTGCTGCACAAGCAGCTGTCAGACCGCGAATTCGAGGTGTTCTCCCTGCTGGTCGGCGGCAAATCCATTACCGAGATCGCCAACAGCCTGCACCTGAGCGTGAAGACCGTCAGCACCCATAAGACCCGCATCATGCAGAAGATGGGCATGAGTTCGCTGTCTGAAATGGTGCAATACGCGGTCGCGCACCGCCTGCTGTCGCCCTTCAAGACCTGATTCCCTTCCCTCCCGCCAGGGGTCTTCGTTAGGAAGACTCCTACAAACCCGCGCAGCATCCTACGTCCAGATTCAGCCATTGCTGATATCCAATTGCCCACCTCGTTGGCATACTGAAACCATCCAATTCTTTGCTGCACAGCTGCAAGATTTGAACCCATAAAAAGTATTCACCTGCCCACAGGAGATGAACATGCTGTCCACGCAAACTTCCGACATCCGTCAGGCAACCGCGACGTCCGCCTCCATGGAAGCGGGACGCCAGCGCCAGGGCCGGCTCTGGTCCAATCTGAAGGAAGTCTGCGAACTGCTGCACATTGCCGCCGCCCCTTCCATGATGAATGAGGAACTGCTGTTCCAGCACGTGCAGTTCAAGACCGGCCAGCGCATCCACACCATCGGCCAGCCTTTCGATACCCTGTACATCGTCAATTCCGGCTTCCTGAAAACCGTGCTGATCGACGAGTTCGGCAACGAGCAGGTGCTGAGTTTCCCCATGAAGGGCGACATGCTGGGTGTCGACGGCATCCACACCCGCCACTATTCCTCCGAAGCGGTGGCCTTGTCCGACTGCGACCTGATCCTGCTGCCCTTCAAAAAGCTGACGGCGCTGGGCCGCGTCCACATGGAACTGGAAAACATGATGTACGGCGTGATGAGCCGCGAACTGGTGCGCGAACAGGCCATGATCGGCATGCTGGGCGCGCTCAGCGCCGAAGCCCGCGTGGCGCGCTTCCTGATCTCGCTGGCCGAGCGCTTTGCCGCCATGGGCTATTCCAGCAAGCTGTTCAACCTGCGCATGACCCGCCACGAAATCGGCAGCTACCTGGGCCTGACGCTGGAAACGGTCAGCCGCACCCTGTCCGCCTTCAATGAAATCGGCCTGATCAGCGTCGACCAGCGCACCATCGGCATCAAGGATGCGGAAGCGCTCAAGTCGCTGCGCCGCCTGCCGCCCTCGCGTACGCGCGGCCGCGCCGCTGGACGCAGCAAAGCGGAGGTCACTGCCGATGTGCAACTGGTGGCAGCCATGTAAAGAGTACTACCCCCAAGCAAGAACCAAGTTCGGCCCGGCTTTGACCGGGCCATTTTTTTATGCCGCTCTTGCAATTCGTTGGCGCTTATTGAATAATGGAACAAAAATACGAATCATTCCTATTCAATAGAGAGCAACGATGCAAAAAACCCCGCCCCAGCCACCCGCACCGCCCCCAGCCGTGGTGAAACGTGTCAGCAGTACCGAACTGATGGATGGCCAGCGGGAATTGGAAATCAGCCACGGCGGCAAGATCTATCGCCTGCGCATTACCCAGCTCAACAAGCTGATCCTCACCGCCTGATATTTCAGCACGGCAGTCGTGCGCCATGCTTTGCGGGCGCTCGCTAGAATGCGGCCAGATCCATACGAACAAAGGAGAAGGCTTTGCGACATTCACTCTATAAATTCGGCGCCGTGGCCGCACTGCTGCTGGCGGCAGGCTGCCAGAGCACTGGCACGCTGCTGTCGCAGCAGGACGAGACGCCTCCGCCGCAAAACCCCGGCTACGCCAGCGAAATCGCCAAATTCAACGCGCAGTTCCCCAATCAGCAGGCCAGCAACTACGAAGAAGTTTCGCTGAACTACAACAACACCAACCAGCTCGACCTGCGCGGCAATTGCCACACGCTGTCGAAGTTCCCGGTGATCGTGATCCTGGTGCTGGACAAGAATGGCAAGGTCAGCAGCTCCACAGCCGACGTGCAGAGCAAGAAGGCGCAGTGCTTCCAGAACCTGTACGCCTCGGTGCAGTTCCCCAGCCCACCGTTTGCGCCTTACCGCAAACCGATCAATCTGAAATAATCAATATACGTCGCGCCGGTAGCGGCCCTGCGCCGCCAGATCGTCCAGCGCCTCGTGCCCGAGGATCTGCGCCAGCGCGGCGTCTACGCCCGCCGCCATCCCTTCCAGGCTGCCGCACACATAGATCGCCGCATCTTGCGCGATCCAGTCGCGGCATAGGGCGGCTTGCGCCAGCAGGCGGTCCTGCACGTAGCGATGCTGCCCGCCATCGCGCGAGAACACCATGTCCAGCTGCGGCAGCAAGCCCTCCTGCTGCCAGGCTTGCAGCTCGTCGCGGTACAGATCGTCATGCGCGGCGTTGCGCTCGCCGAACAGCAGCCAGTTGCGCTGCTGTCCCGCTTGCGCACGCGCGCGCAGGTGCCCGCGCAAGCCCGCCATGCCGCTGCCATTGCCGATCAGGATCAGCGGACGCGCAGCATTGTCTTCCAGGCGGAAGCGCTTATGCGGACGCAGGCGCAGCGGGATCTCTGCGCCGATGCTGGCGTGCTGCGTCAGCCAGCCGGAAGCTGCCCCCATGCCGCCATCTTCATGCTGATGCAGCCGCACCAGCAGGTGCACGCGGCCATCCGCCGGAATCGAGGCAATCGAATATTCACGCGCACGCTCAGGGTCGGACGGCGGTGCAATCTGCACCAGATCGCCGGAACACCAGTCCTGCGCAGGGCCGTCCAGCGGCTCCAGCTCGATGTGGTACAGCGCGGCGCCCGCACTGCCCGGGTTGATCTGCCGCCGCTCAATCAATCGCCACGGCATGAACGCGGGCGCGCTCCAGTCAGGCGCATCGCTGGTGCCCGCCAGATGGCTCAGCTGATGGCGCCAGTCCGCCAGCGCGCTCTCGGCGCTACGGTCCACATCAATGCGCGGGAACAGGCTGCTGGCGCCCTGCTCTTGCAGCCACTGATCCAGCGCACGGCCAAAGCCGCAGAACTGCTGGTAGGACGAGTCGCCCAGCGCCAGCACCGCATAATGCAGGCGCTCCAGCGGCAGCTGCCGCGACATCACGCGGCCGGAAAAGGCGGCCGCCGCATCGGGCGCATCGCCTTCGCCATAGGTACTGGTCAGGAACAGGATGCGCTCCGCGCCTCGCAACGATTCCGCCGTCAATGACGACAGCTCCATCAGCTGCACCGGCAGTCCGGCAAGGCGCAGCGAGGCGGCGGTTTGTTCCGCCAGCTGCTCCGCGTTGCCGGTCTGGCTCGCGTGTGCCACGATCCACGTCGAGCCGCCGTTGCCGCTGGCGTGAGGCCGCGCCGCGCGCTGCTTGCGGCGCATGCGCAGATACGGCATCAGGCACACCAGCGCGTAACTCGCGCCCAATGCGGCCACCAGGGTCCAGCGGGTAGGGTCTTGGGTCCAGATCATTCGGCCAGCATCTGTTGAAATGAAGTGCTCATATGTTCGCGCAGGCCCGCCTGCGTGCGTTCGACGAAGCGCACCGCCAGGCCAAGCCGTTCGGCCAGCGCCATGCCGTCGCCCAGGCCCAGCACCGTCAGCGCGGTGGACCAGGCATCGGCCGCCATGCACATCGGATGCAACACCGTTACCGAAGCCAGGCCATTGTCGATGGGTTTGCCGCTGCGCGGATCGATGGTGTGAGAGTAGCGCTGCCCGCCGCGCTGGAAGTAGCGCCGGTAATCGCCCGAGGTGGCCACGGACAAGCCATGCAGCGCCAGCACCATTTCCTCCCGTGCGGAGGACGCGTCTTCCACCTCTTCCAGCTTGACCCACCACGGCTGGCCATCCTGCTTCATACCCGCGCCACGCAGCTCGCCACCGACTTCGACCAGAAAGTTCTGCACGCCGTTCGACTTGAGGAAGAACGCCAGCCGGTCCACCGCATAGCCTTTGGCCACGGCGGAAAAATCCAGCTGCACGCCACCCGGCTGCAACGCGCGGCGCTCGTCCGCCTGCAACTGCACATGCTGCGCGGCGCGCTCCCGCAGCAGCTGCGCCACCGCGTCCGCCGACGGTGCGGCAAAGTCCTCCGCGCCGAAACGTCCTTCGGGGCCGAAGCCCCACAGGTTCACCAGCGCGCCCGCGCAGGGGTCGTAGGCGCCCCTGCTTTGACGCGCCACATCCAGCGCGAACGACAGCACATCAAAGAAAGCCTGCGGCAGCACATGCCAGCTACCCGCAGGCGCGCGATTAAAGCGGCCCAGGTCGGAGCTGGCTTCCCAGTGGCTCATCTGCGTCACCACCGCATCCAGCTGCTGCTGCAAGCCTGACTGGAAATCCTGCTCGCCATCGGCCAGCAGCCGCACCGACCAGCTGGTGCCCATGCTGCGGCCAGCAAAGTCCCGCAGCACGCCATTGGCTGGCGGCGCGGTTTCGGCAATCTTCAGTGGCAGCAGGACCCGGCGCATGCGCTTACTGCGGCAGCACTTCCACCGTTGCCGCGTAGGTCACGCGGCGTGGCGGCATTTGCGGCGGCTGAGCCGGCGCGCCATGATTGTCCGGCGCGGCGGAAGGCCAGCTCGCGCTCACCAGGTACATGCCGGCGGCAGGCAGCTCGAAGCTGATCTCGCCATTCGCATCGGTCGTCTTGCGGATCTCGCCCAGCGTGCCACGATAGCGCACGCCGCCCGGGATCAGGCTGAAGGCCTGGTGCGCGGCAGGCTTACCGTCCAGCAGAAAACGCCAGGTCGCTTTCTCGCCCGTACGCAGATCGTTCGGGTGAGTCACCGGCACCAGCTCCAGGCCGACGCCGCTCGGCTTCAGCACCGCCATATCCGGCGTACCCGCTGACACAAACGTCTCCAGGCGGCTGTAGGTGCGCGAGGTCTTCAGTTCCGCCGCATTGGCGGGAACTTCCTTGGCGAAGGCTTCTTCCGTGCCACGGAAGCGCTTCATCTCGCCGCTGGCGTCCTTGTAGCTGGCCATCACCGACTGCGACACCAGGCTGACCCGATAGGTGCCCGGCTTGAGCAGATGCAGATCGAAAGTGCTGCGCAGCTTGCCGGTGTTGACGTTCTCCAGTTTCACGGCAGCGCCATCCGGACCGACCGCCGTCACGCCATCCAGCTTGACCGCCAAGTGGTCGATGTCAAACAGGCCTTCCGAAATGGCCGCATCCACCGTCACCCACGGATCCTTGCCCTCCACCACCGTGGACGAAGGCAGCAGCCAGGGCTTGTGCGCGTGCGCGTTCAATGCCAGGCCAGCCAGGGCCAGCGCCAATACGGATTTGATCTTGTTCATGCTGCGCTCCCGCTCAAGGTTTCACTTGCACGCTGACCGTGCCCAGTTCTTCTTTGCCCTGCGCCGTCAGCGCCTGGGCCGATTTGGGCGGCCATTGCAGCGGCACCTTCACCACTTCGCGGCCACCGGCTTCGCGCGCCGCTTCCACCATCACCGTGTACTGGCCGGCCGGCAGCTTGTCCAGCACCGCCTTGGCCGCCGGCAGGTTCAGGTTCACTTCGCCCGGCGCGCGGGTGGCGCCGCTGACGCCATCGATCGGCAGCGCCAGTTCGCGGCCCGCCTTGCGCCACCACTGGCGCATGTCCTTCAGATACTTGGCGCCGCCGTTGTCCTTCTTCTTCACGTCGTACAGCACGGCCAGATTGGCCACCACTTTCTGGTCGGCGTTCTCCAGCCACGCCGCGATATACGGACGGTGGTATTCGGCCACGTTCAGCTGCGGCACATCGAGCTTGAGCGCCAGCTCGGCCGCCATGGTGGAGGCGCTGGCCAGCGGCAGGCCGAGGGCGATGGAATAACGAAGTTTCATGACGATCCAGTCCTAGAGATTAATGAATGAAGATCAGCGCGATCACGCAGGGAACCAGGATGCCCAGCCCCACCATCGGCCAGGTCATCGGCCGGTTAGCCGCATGGAATTTGAGGATCAGCAGGCCGGTGACGCAGAACACCAGGCAGGCGCCGGCAAAGATATCGATGAACCAGTTCCACGCCGGTCCCGTATTGCGGCCCTTGTGCACGTCGTTCAGCCAGGAGATCCAGCCCCGGTCGGTGTTCTCGTATTCGACCGCACCGCTGGCGGGATCGATACGCACCCAGGCATCGCCGCCCGCCTTGGGCAGCGGCAGATAGATTTCATCGGCCGACCATTCGGCATTGCGGCCGCCTGCCTGCACCTTCCATCGCGTCTGCAGCCACTGTTCCGCAGCCGCAGGCAGCGCTTCCCTGGCGCCGTCGTGGGCGGCGGCATAGTCGCGCAGCCGGGCCGCCAGCGGCGCGGGCAGGCTGCCCTGCAGGCGCGTGATGACCGGCTTGGCCTCGATCTGGCTGGCGTGGTTCAGCGTAATGCCCGTCACGCTGAACAGGAACATCGCCAGCAGGCACAGCGCGGAACTGATCCAGTGCCACTGGTGCAGATGGCGCAGCCAGACGGCGCGGCTGGCCTGAGATTGCGGATTCAAATGGGCTTCCTTGGCAGACAAGAGTCCACAGATGATAATGATTATCATTTGCGAAGTCAATCATTGGAGGGTGAAGTGCCGTACAGAGGCCGCTTGCCGCTCCCGCTATGGTGAAATCATCCAGCCTTATTCGGCCAATCGTAGCGGGAGCGCACCATGACTCTCTATAACCAGGATCAAATTGAGGCAATTTCCAGCCGGATCAAACACATCCCTTTCGGCATGTTCACCACCATGGACGACGCGAGCGTGCTCAGCAGCCGCCCGCTCACCACCCAGGAACTCGACAAGGAAGGCAACCTGTGGTTCTTCACCACGGATGACGCCCAGTTCGTGCACGAGATGGAGCGCCATCCTGTGGTCAACGTCAGCTACTCCGACACCGGCCACGATCTCTATGTCTCCATCACCGGCGAAGCGCATCTGGTCAAGGACCGCGACCGTGCGCGCGTGCTGTGGAAGCCCGCCTTCCGCGCATGGTTCCCGCGCGGCCTGGACGATCCGCACCTGGCGCTGATCCGCCTGCGCATCCAGACCGCCGAATACTGGGACCCCAACACCCGCGGCATGAAACAATTATTGACGATGGCCAAAACCGCCCTCACCGGCCGCCGCCCCAACGGCATGGGCGAGCACACCACCATCTGCCTATAAAACCGGGGTCAGGTCCGGCAATCGGACACGGCCTCTGCCGTAGCCTGCCTACGGCAGAGGCCGTGTCCGATTGCCGGACCTGACCCCGGTTTTTATCCAAAGAAAAAGGGAGTACGCGCTGTAACGCGGACTCCCCTTTTTTAGCGCGGACTCACTCAGGTTTTGGAACCACTGCTGCCACTGCTGCCGCTACGGCTGCCGCCACGTGAGCCTTCGTCCTCGTCTTCATCCTGCGTGCCATGGCTGCCGCCCTGGCTGGCCGTGCTGGAGCCGCTGCGCGAGGCGCTGCTGCCGGTGCTGCTCTGGCTGCTGCGGGTATCGTTCTTGTGGCTCATGCTGCCTGCACGGCGGGCTTCTTCCGAGGTGAATTCGTGGGCGGTGCCCTTCTCGTGGGCGGCGCGGCCACCTTCAGCGGCGATCTCACGCTGCTGCGCCGGGTCCATGGAAGCAAAGCCGCGCTTGCTGGTATCGCTTTGCTTGCTGCCCTGATCGCTGCCTTGTTTGCTGCTACCTTGGTCGGATTTCGAGGTTGCCATGATGACGCTCCTTTGTTGGTCAATGGAGCAGCCATAGTAGGCCGATGCCTGGGCCGGTCATATAGGACACTCGACGGCGTGGCTGTAGGAGTTGTCCGGGTACTGGTATCTCGCACACAGCGATTCTTCCTCACTCTGCCTTATTCCACGAATTCCGCCATGAAAGCCTTGCCGCCGTTCTCCGGAAAGGCGATGGCGATCCGCTCACCCGCCACCAGCAGCAGGCGCCCGACATCCAGCCGCGCCTGATTGCCGACGCCCTCTGCGCGCCCAACGTCCGTTGGCGCCAACACCAGTTCCGCGTCGTCGATACGCGCCCGCTCCAGCGCAGCGCGGTCGCGCTCCTGATAAGCGTTGGTGGCTACCATCACGCTCCGCCGGCCTTTGCGCAAGCGCGCCACCTGCCCGATCCGTTTGTTTTGTCGAGTTCCCATCCCATGTCTCCCCTGTCCGCACAGAGTAGCGCGCGCACCGTAGTCCCGCCATCGGAACAGGCTGACAAATCAGGTAGGACGATCCTGCATGCAGGCTTGCGGCGAAACGGCTACCATATTGGCTTCACGTATTTTTTACTTGCAAGAACATCATGACCTTCCATCTCAGCGACACGCCTTACCGCACCGACACGCCCGCAGCCAAGCAAGCCATGTTTGATGACCTGCGCTCCATGCTGAAAGGCATGGTCGACGGCGAGAGCGACCTGATCGCCAACACCGCTAACTTCAGCGCCCTGGTATTCAACAGCATGCCCGACCTGAACTGGGCCGGCTTCTACCTGCTCAAACAGGACGAACTGGTGCTGGGCCCCTTCCAGGGCAAGCCTGCCTGCATCCGCATCAAGCTTGGCCGCGGCGTCTGCGGCACCGCGCTGGCGACCGCCACCACCCAGCTGGTGCCTGACGTGCACGCCTTCCCCGGCCACATCGCCTGCGACGCCGCCTCGCGCTCGGAACTGGTGGTGCCGGTGTTCTCCAACGACGAGGTGATCGGCGTGTTCGATCTGGACAGCCCGCTGCCGAACCGCTTCGACCAGGTCGACGCGGACGGCATCCAGTCGCTGGTGAAAATCCTCGAAGCCAGCCTGGCCTGAGTCCCGGCCTGAGCTGCGGCGCAATTAGAACCCCGCCTCTAGCGGGGTCTTTTTGGCTTGACTTTAGACCGATCGGTCTAGAGAATGATTTGCATGAAAACCACTCCCACCCGCGACCGTTTGATCCACGCCATGGGCGGCGCACTGCAGCGGCGCGGCCTGCACGGCGTCGGCCTGAGCGAGATCCTTGACCAGGCCGACGTACCCAAGGGCGGCCTCTACCACCACTTCCCCGGCGGTAAGGCCGAGCTGGCGGTAGCCGCCATCGAAGCCCAGGTGGCAGGCATCTGCGCCCAGCTGGATCTGCTGCTGCCCGCCAGTCCCGATCCCGTCGCCGCGCTGGAACGCTGGACCGCCAAAGCCCAGCAGCAGCTCAGCGCCAGCCATTTTGAACTGGGCTGCCCGCTGGCCACCGTGGCGCTGGAATCCAAGCCGGACGACGTGGCGATCCGCCAGGCCCTGGCAGAAGGCTTTGCCGCCATCCGCCGCCGCCTGGCCGCAGCGCTGGAGGCGCACAGCCAGGTAAAGAATGGCGCCGGCCTGGCCGCCCTGATCGTGGCCGCCTACGAAGGCGCACTGATGCAGGCCCGCGTGGCCGGCAGCGCCGCGCCGATGGAGATGGTCAGCGCCACCCTGTTCCCCCTGCTGCGCGCGCAGCTTGCCCAAAACGGAGACTGAGATGAACCCAAGCGACAGCGCCCAGGCGCTCACCCTGCGCACCGCCGACGGCTACGACATCGCCGCCAGACTGTATCCGGCCCAGGGTGCGCTGCGCGCCCACCTGATCATGGCCAGCGCCACCGGCGTACCGCAAGGCTTCTACCGCCGCTTCGCCGAACACGCGGCCAGCCAGGGCTACCGCGTGCTGACGCTGGACTATCGCGGCATCGGCCTGTCGCGTCCCGCCACACTCAAGGGTTTCAGGATGGACTACCTGGACTGGGCCCGCCAGGATCTCGCCGCCGCCGTCGAGCATATGCACGCCACCAAGGGCGAGCACGGCCCGGCTGGTCTGCCGCTGCTCATGGTCGGCCACTCCTACGGCGGCCACGCCCTCGGCCTGCTGCCCAACAGCGAGAAGATCGCCGCCTGCTACCTGTTCGCCACCGGCGCCGGCTGGCATGGCTGGATGCCGCGCCTGGAGCGCGCCAAGGTCTGGTTGATGTGGAATGTCGCCGGCCCCGTGCTGACGCGCTGGAAGGGCTATCTGGCCTGGAGCAAGCTGGGGATGGGCGAAGACCTGCCGCTCGACGTCTACCGCCAATGGAAGGGCTGGTGCCGCTTCCCGCACTACTTCTTCGACGACCCGGCCATGAAGGGCATCGAGCAAAGCTTCCAGCGCGTACGCATCCCCGTGATGGCGGTGAATGCACTGGATGACCTGTGGGCCCAGCCGGCTTCGCGCGACGCCTTCATGGCGGGCTACCGCAACGCCGACGTCAGCACCGTGACGATTGACCCGCGCCGCGCCGGCATCGGCGCGATTGGCCATATGGGCTACTTCAAGCCAAAGGCCAAGCCGCTGTGGGATGAGGCGCTGGCCTGGCTAAGCAGCGTTAGCGCGCCCTCTCCGCGCGCGCCTTGCTGATCGCAGTGGACAGTTCAACTTCCAGCATATTGGCGCGGATCTGCTGCTCCTCGCGCCGCATCTCCGGCGTAAAGGTGCGGTAGTTGGGCAGCTCCAGCACTTCGCGCAGCTCCAGTTCCAGCTCGCCCTGCTGCGGGAAGGGATACTGCCTGGCCCAGGCGATGGCCGCCTCGCGGTTCTCGGCCTGCACCATCCAGTAGCCCGCGATCAGTTCCCTGACCTCGGTGAAAGGACCATCCACCACCGACAGCTGCGACAGCGCGAACTTGACACGCTTGCCGGAGAAGCTGGCGCGCAGTCCCTCGCCCGCCAGCAGCACACCGGCCTGCACACCCTGCTCGTTGTAGTTGTTCATGACATCGGTGACGGCCGCAGGCAGCTCCATATCCAGCTCGGACAGCATGTCCGCACGCATGAAGATCACATAGCGCCGCAGCCGCACATCGCGCTGCGGCAGCGTGCCCGCCGCCGTGCCGCGTTCATCGAAGCCGGCGCAGGCGCCAGGACCGCCGGCCGCGCGGATCTCGAAGATGGCGCCCGAATCCGTCATTGGCCAGTTGCTCACCTGCGCCACCGCATCGTCCATCGACTCGGTTTCGATCAGGGTCAGGCTGGCCACCAGTTCGCGCGCGGGAAAGGGACCGATCTTCTGGCTCCACTGCCCGCTCTTCCGGCTCAGGCGCACCGCACCCATGCTGGGCTGGAGGAATATCCCCGGCTCCAGCGCAGGCGGCAGCTTGCCCTGCTCGGTGTTATGGTTGGCACGTCGCATGACCATGAATTGCATCTTCGGCTCCTGGAATGAAGGATGGGCGCGGGATCAGCAGCCCGGTGGGTTCTTCTGCATTTCAGCCATCATTTCCTCCGGCGTCATATCCTTGACGTGGGTGGCGATCGACCAGATGTGGCCAAAGGGATCGGTGATCTGGCCGTAGCGGTCGCCCCAGAACATATCGGCCGGCGGCATGCGCACGGTGGCGCCCGCAGCCACGGCCTGGTTGAAGGTGGCGTCGGCATCCTGCACATACAGGTGGATGGTGACCGGGCTGCCGCCCAGCTTGTTCGGGCCGAACGATTTCCAGTCCGGGAATTCATCCACCAGCATCACGGTGGAATCGCCAATGCGCACGGCGGCGTGCATCAGGCTGCCATTAGGGCCGGGCATGCGCGCGACCTCCACCGCGTTGAAAGCTTTTTTGTAGAACTCGATGGCATTGGCGGCGCCGGCGCAGACCAGGTGGGGAGTAACAGAATGCATGCCTTCCGGGATCGCTTTGACTGCTGGGTTCATAAGAGTCTCCTTGGGTTGATCGAGCACGAAAACCCGTACTCTACCCCGACGACGAAGCAGCACGACAGAAATCGGCGGCAATCGCAAAATACTTTTTATTTAATTACATAGTGTAATAAGTGTCGTAGCTTTCCGCGCCTTTATCATGCGCATATTCACCAATAAGATGGCTTCACCCACTCACCTTATTGGAGAACAACATGAAAAAGACCCTGATCGCCGGCCTGCTGGCCGCCGCCGCCAACCTATCGCACGCCGGCACCGTGCTGGTGGTCGTTTCCGACCTGGACAAGCTGGACCTGCAGGAAGGCAAAGTGATGCAGACCGGCTTCTTCCTGAATGAGCTGATGCAGCCGGTGCAGGCCTTCATCGAGGCCGGCCACACCGTGGTGTTTGCCACCCCGAGCGGCAAGGCGCCCAGCGTCGATACCAAGTCGGACGATGTGAATTTCTTCGGCGGCGATGACAAGGCGCGCCAGCAAGCCAAGGCCCTGCTGGCCACGCTCAAGCTGACCTCGAAAACCAATTCGCCCGCCATCAGCCTGGCCCAGGTCAAGCGCATCGGCTACGACAAGTTCGATGCCGTGTTCGTCCCTGGCGGCCACATCCCCATGCAGGATCTGCTGAAGGACAAGCAGCTGGGCGAACTGCTCAACAACTTCCACGCCAATCAAAAGCTGACCGGCCTGACCTGCCACGGCACCATCGCCCTGGTCTCGGCCCTGCCGAATGCAGGCAGCTTCGTCACCGCGCTGGAAAAAGGCCAGCACCCTGCGGTGCCGGCTAACTGGATCTACAAGGGCTACAAGATGACCGCCTTCACCGACGAGGAAGAAGTCCAGTCGGCCGGCTACCTCAACGGCGGCAAGATGAAGCTGTGGCCGCAGGACGGCCTGCTTGCCGCCGGCGGCGACTTCAAGGAAGCCAAGGCCTGGAGCGAAAACGTGATTGAAGACCGCGAGCTGATCTCCGGCCAGAATCCGCAATCGGCCAAGGGCGTGGCCAAGGCCATGCTGGCGCGCCTGAAGTAATCCGGATGGGGGCGCCGACGGCGGCGCCCCCATCTTGGACCATGACGAAATACCCATCATGGCTCTATGGACTGGCAGCGGGATGCCCGACAATCAAGCGCACCGGCATCTCCGCCACGACGCCTTACCGACCAAGGGCCACCATGATCAGTTCCATATCCTCCAGCGCGGCGGCACTTGCCGCCACCAGCGGCAAGCCACAACGCGCGCAGCCGTCCATCTACCAGGCCCAGGCCGATTCAGCCAAGGCAGACCAGGAGCAGGCCGAGATTATTGCGCAAAACGCAGCCGGCATTCAGGCCCTGGCAGCCAAGGGTTTCCAGATGACCCTGCACTCCTTCGCCGGCGACTACAAGCAGAAAGTGCTCGATCAGGTGGACAGCAATCACGACGCCACCATCTCGCTGTCCGAGCTGGGCAGCGAGGTGCGCGCAGGCGGCGGCAGCGACCAGGACGCCAGCGCCCTGTATGCCGCCATGGACATGAACAAGGACGGCACCGTCTCCAGCAAGGAATTTGAAGACAGCCTGCCCGACCCGTTCAGCAGCGAAGCCTTTATCCAGCAGCGCAACGCGCTGGCGGCCAGCGCCAGCAAGACCCCGGCAGGCCAGCCTTCTCCCATGGTCACCATTTACCAGCAGCAGGCCGCCAGCATCGACACCGCCGCCCTGCTGGCGCACATGGGGCAGGAACTCAGCGCCGCCACTCGCCGATGAGCTGAGCCAGCAGGCGGCCCAGCTGCGCCGCCTGCGCGGCAGAAACGATATTGGTAAATCCCAGCAGCAGCCCGCTTTGCGCGGCTGCTCCCGCATAGCATCCGGACAGCGCCTGCGGCGCCATGCCGTGATGATGCAGCCGCGCAGCCAGCAGCTGGTCCGCGCCCGGCTGCACGGGTAGCGCCAGATGCAGGCCGCCAGCCGGTGCGGCAAGCGGCGCGTCCGGTCCCAGCACATCGGCCAGCGCATCGGCAAGCCATTGGCGGCGCTCGCCGTAAAGCTTGCGCATCTGCCGGATATGGCGCACGAAATGCCCTTCGCGCATGAAGTCGGACACAATGGTCTGGGTCAACGCCGGGCAGCTGGCCGACAGTTCGGCACAGGCCCGTCCGAAGTGCGCCACCAGGCCGGGCGGCGCCACCACATAGGCCAGCCGGATGGCTGGAAACAGCACCTTGCTGAAGCTGCCGCAATACACCACGCGGCCCAGCTTATCCCAGCTGGCCAGCGCAGGCAGGGCCCGGCCCGCATAGCGAAACTCACCGTCATGGTCGCACTCGACGACCCAGCCGTCATGGCCGCCGGCCCATTGCAGCAGCGCGTGCCGCCGTTCCGCCGACAGCGCGGCGCCCAGCGGATATTGATGCGCCGGTGTGACGATGGCGGCGCGCGCTGCGGGCGCCAGCGCCAGCCCTTTCCAGACCTGGAGCCCGTCGCGGTCGACCGCCACCGGCACCGGCGCCAGCCCGGCCGCGCGCAGCAGCGCCGAGGTGGGCGGGTAGCCGGGATCCTCGGTCCATACCTGCTGCCCCGGCGCCAGCAAGGCGCGCGCCACCAGCTGCAGGGAGCCGCCATAGCCGGACGTGACGAACACCTGGTCCGCAGCGCAATCGATGCCGCGCGCCAGTCGCAGATAGCGCGCGATCTCGCTGCGCAGCGCAGGCATGCCGGCGTACGGCGCCATCAGCATATGTCCCACCTGCGTGGCCCGCGCCGCCCGCGCCGCCAGCCGTCCCCATACTTTGCGGGGAAAGGCATCCAGCGCCGGCAGGCCCAGTTGAAAAGCGGCCGGCGCCGGCCCCGCCGCGCCACTCTCTGGCGCGCTGCGGCCGCTGCCCGCGCGCCGCGCCGCCACCCTGCTGCCAGCCTGGCCATGCGCCTCCAGATAGCCTTCCGCGTTCAGCAGCGCATAGGCAGCGGCCACCGTGCCGCGCGCCAGCCCCAGCTGCTGCGCCAGCGCCCGCGTGGATGGCAGACGCGCGCCCGCTGGCAAGCTGCCCGCCTCGATGGCCTCGCGCAGCCACGCATGAATCTGCCGGTAGACAGGAATCTGATTGTCGCTATCGAGAAAAAGATGGTCTTGAATCGTTGGCGGCATCGTCGACAAAATAAGCCTGGATCAAGCTAGACGCGCCAGGTCTGTACTCTGTGACATGATTTGGCATCTGTGCTTCCGAAAGTTGTAGAATGATGGGTTACCTGTAGCGCCCATTTGAGCACCCGCAAAACAGACTCATCGCATCACCCGAAAAGAACACATGACCAAAGTACCGACCGAAATCAACGCCGCCGCCGTCAAGAACAGTCCCGCTGAAAAAGTCACGCCGATGATGCAGCAATACCTGCGCATCAAGGCCGAGCATCCGACCATGCTGGTGTTCTATCGCATGGGTGATTTCTATGAACTGTTCCATGAGGATGCGGAAAAGGCGGCGCGCCTGTTGAACATCACGCTGACGGCGCGCGGTTCGTCCAACGGCCAGCCGATCAAGATGTGCGGTGTGCCCTTCCACTCGCTGGAAGGCTATCTGGCCAAGCTGGTCAAGGTCGGCGAGTCCTGCGCCATCTGCGAACAGATCGGCGATCCCGCCACCAGCAAAGGCCCGGTCGAGCGCAAGGTCATGCGCGTGGTCACGCCGGGCACGCTGACCGATGCCGACCTGCTGCCGGAAAAAGCCGAACGCCCGCTGCTGGCGGTGGGCCTGCAAGTCCAGCGCAAGGTCGCCACGGCGGGCCTGGCTTGGCTGTCGCTGGCCAGCGGTTCGCTGCGCCTGATGGAATTCTCCGGCGACGTCCATACCGTCAATGCCCGCCTGCAGCAGGAACTGGAGCGCATCGCCCCGGCCGAGATTCTGCGCGGCGATAACGCCGACCTGTTTGAAGACGGCGCGCCCTGCCACGTCAACCGCGTGCCGGACTGGCACTTCGACGTGGTCAGCGGCCACCGCGCCCTGCTGGAGCAGCTGGGCGTGGCCACCCTGACCGGCTTCGGCGCCGATGGCCTGGGCGCCGCGTTCGGCGCGGCCGGTGCGCTGCTGCGCTACGCCCAGTCGACCCAGGGACGCGGCCTGCAGCACGTGCGCGCCCTGTCGGTGGAAACGGAAAATGAATTCATCGGCCTCGACGCCGCCACCCGCCGCAACCTGGAACTGACCGAGACCATTCGCGGCCAGGAATCGCCGACCCTGTTCTCGCTGCTGGACCACTGCCGCACGCCGATGGGTTCGCGCCTGCTGCGCCGC
>Ga0213872_10001234_pt1 | contig 17254 bp, 16 predicted proteins | sample VelepicomBERX_R2_FD_160071 | JGI IMG/M metagenome (GOLD analysis project Ga0213872, IMG submission 160071) | Rhizosphere microbial communities from Vellozia epidendroides in rupestrian grasslands, the National Park of Serra do Cipo, Brazil - RX_R2 | ecosystem: Host-associated > Plants > Roots >...
GGCCGTTATAAAGCTGGTTGCGGGTGCGGCCATGCACGGTGACCATCTGCACGCCGGCATCCTGGGCGATGCGCGCCAGGGTCGGCGCATTGCGGTTGTCCATGTCCCAGCCGGTGCGCATCTTCAGGGTCACCGGCAGGTCGACCGCCTTGACCACTGCTTCGATGATGTCGCCGGCCAGCTTCTCATTGCGCATCAGCGCCGAGCCGGCGTCGCCATTGACCACCTTCTTGACCGGACAGCCCATATTGATGTCGATGATCGCAGCACCCCGGTCCTGGTTCAGCTTGGCCGCCTCGGCCATCACCTCGGGCTCGCAGCCGGCCAGCTGGACCGACATGGGGAATTCTTCTGCGCAGGAGGTCGCCATCTTCATGGTCTGGCGGTTGGCGCGGATCATGGCCTGGCTGGCGATCATCTCGGATACCACGAGGCCGGTGCCGGTGCGCTTGGCAAGGCGGCGGAACGGCATGTCGGTCACGCCTGACATGGGAGCCAGGATGACGGGGTTGTCGAGGGTGATGGGTCCGATCTTCAGGGTCATTTGCGCGAGGCCAGTGGTTCTCAAAAAAGCGGTGCATAATAAGTATGCAGCCCCTTGAGAGCAATTGCAAAAATTGTCGGTTTTTTAGGCGATTGATCCCGCCCTGCCTACGACAAAAGCACCTGTTTGACGAATTTTACGCCAAAATAGCCCAGCAGCACGAAAGAATATGCCACCAGCAGCAGCCTGACTGCCACTTGTCCGCGCACACCGCCCCAGCGGCGGCCGGCGATCAGGGCGCCGATCAGCGCGAAGGCAAGCAGCGAAAACAGCGTTTTGTGGTCGAACACCAGCAACCGGCCGCTCTCGGCGAATTGCGTCGCCATGCCTGACGCGACGCCGATGGTCAGCACGCCCTCGGACAGGATCAACAGCCCTTCATAGAGCTTTTCGCTGTCCGACACCGAGGGAAGCTGGCGTGACAGCCTATTCGGCGTCTTGTTCTTCAAGGCGCGGGCCGAAATGAAGCAGGCCAGCGCCGCCGCCGCCGCCAGGGTCAGCAGCCCGAGCGTGGTGACCGATACCAAGATATGCAGATCGACCCAGGCCGACGGCGCATGGCCGCTGACCGCCACCGGCCCCTGCGAGGCGGAAAAGGTCCCCAGCACCGCCAGGAAGATCAGATAGGGCATCATCAGCACGCCCAGCCGCCAAGCCTGGCGATTGAACAGAGCGGTCATGCCGAACAGGGTCAAGGTGGCGCAGATGGTGACCCAGAGATCCGCGGTCAGCGCCGCCGACCAGCGTCCCCACATCAAATGCCAGGTCATGAATTGCGACCACAGCAGCGCGATCAGCAGGTTGCGCCAGAAAGGCCAGCCCGGCCGGGCCTCGCCGATCCACGGCGACAGCGCCGCGGGCAGCATGAAGAAGGTGGCGATGCAGCTGAGCAAGGCGGCGGAAATCATGGCAGGGACTATAAGGTTCCCTCTGACCCCTTGGCAAGGAAGCGCCGCCCGCCTATAGGAATGCGTCCAATCGAATGAGGATCTTTCAGATGGCGCGTGTCGTAGCGTTGGTGGTGGCCGCGGGCCGGGGCAATCGTTTCGGGGGCGACCTGCCCAAGCAATGGATGGAGCTGGATGGCCGCCCGCTGCTGCGCCATAGCCTGGGCATCCTGGCCGCCCATCCCGACATCACCGAAGTGCGCGTGGTGATCCACCCGGACGACCGCGACCGCTACGAAGCCGCCGCCGCCGGCCTGCGCCTCAATCCGCCGATCCATGGCGGCGCCACGCGCCAGGAATCGGTGCGCTTGGGCCTTGAAGCCCTGACCGACAATCCCCCCGACGCCGTGCTGATCCATGACGGCGCCCGCCCCTTCGTCGATCCGGCCATCATCCATCGCGTGCTGAAGGCGCTGAAGACCGCCAAGGGCGCCATCCCGGCCCTGCCCGTCCACGACACGCTCAAGCGCGGCAAGGACGGGGTGATCACCGGCACCGAGCCGCGCGACGGCCTGTTCCGCGCCCAGACGCCGCAGGGCTTCCAGTTCGCCGCCATCCTCGAAGCGCACCGCAAGGCCGCGGGCCGCGAGCTGACCGACGACGCCGCCGTGCTCGAGGCCGATGGCCAGCCGGTCGTCCTCGTCGACGGCACCGAGGACAACGTCAAGATCACCACCCGCCAGGATCTCGCCCGCGCCGCCGCCCGTTTCGAGCGGCCCGGCGAGGTGCGCGTCGCCTCGGGCTATGACGTGCATCGCTATGACGAGGGTTCGTTCGTCACCCTGTGCAACATCCAGGTGCCGCACACCCACGGATTGCTCGGCCATTCGGACGCCGACGCCGCCTTGCACGCCTTGACCGACGCGCTGCTGGGCTGCATCGCCGCAGGCGACATCGGCCGCCATTTCCCGCCGACCGACGACCGCTGGAAAGGCGCCGATTCGGCGATCTTCCTGCAATATGTCGCCGAACTGGTCGCCGCCGCCGGGGGCCGCATCCAGCATGTCGACATCACCATCATCTGCGAACGCCCCAAAGTCGGCCCGCACCGCGCCGCCATGGTCGACCGCGTCGCCGAACTGCTGGACATCCCGGCCGGCCGGGTGAGCGTCAAGGCCACCACGACCGAGGGTCTGGGCTTTACGGGTCGTCAGGAGGGCATCGCGGCTCAGGCGACGGCGACGGTCATTCTGCCGTCTTCGTATTCTCGCTGACCCATTTCAGAAACGGCGGGTGCCCGGCGTCGATCGCCAACGACAGGACGCAGGGCACCTCGTACTCATGCCATTCGGCAATCCGTGCGATGGCTTCCTCGGCTAGATCGGCCCGAGTCTTGGCGACGATCACCAGCTCAGCCTCTTCCATCAGCTTGCCTTCCCAGCGATAGAAGGACTCGCCGGCCGGGAACACATGCGCGCAGGCGACCAGCCGTTCTTCGACCATGCGCCGGGCGAGAGCGCGGCCGGCCTCGATATTTGGCACGGTGAGATACAGTAGTCGGTAATCCGTCATCCTTTTTGAACCCCAAGTAAATACCGTCTGTTTTACCTGAAACATCACCCGGACGAGTTGTCAAAGTCCCGGCCCGTCCCTATCATGGCCACCGCTGTTGGCGCAGCTGGCGTTAAGGGGGCCGCCGAATATGAGCATTGTCTGGCGCGATACGATGAGGATCGGCGATCCCGAACTGGACGCCGAACACAAGAAGTTCATCGCCTTGCTCAATCTGATCGAGCGCGGGCTCGAGATGAACGACGTCTCGCCGGCGGTCGACATCTTTGAAGAGCTGCTGATCTACGTCGAGACCCATCTTCCCGCCGAGGAAGCCTATATGGAGCGCATCGGCTATCCCGCGCTCGACGAGCACAAGCGCCAGCACGAGGAATTCACCTACAATTTTTACGTCCTGCTGGGACGATTCCGCGCCTCCTATGACGATGCCGAACGACAGCGCCATGTGCAGCGCCTTGCCCAGATGGTGCGCGAGTGGCTGATCGACCACATCATGAAGGAGATCATCGAGCTCAAGCCCTTCGCGCCGCAGCAGCCGGCCAAGCCGGTGACCACGCCCTGGCTGGTGCCCTTCGCCTCGGCGCTGGGATTGAAGCCGCAAACCCAAACCCAGCAGGCTCCCGCGCCGGCCGAAGCGAATGGCACGGTTGTGCCGGCCCCCAGCGGAACCACGGCCCCCGCCCCGGCCCCGACGACCCAGACGACGACCGGGGAATGGCGCTCGATCGGCATCCTGCCGCCCCATCTCGAACTGTTCATCAAGCCGCTCGAATACACCGTGCCGCGCCCGCCGCCGCCGATCCCGGAATTCCCCAGCTTCCAGGCCCTGTGCGAGGCTGCCATCTGGCGTTCGGTCAACAAGGTGCTGACCTTCTTCCAGCGCCGCAATGAGGGGATCGTGCGCGATCTGCCGCCGCCTTTCATCGCCTCGCCGGAATTCGCCAAGCATTTCAAGGCGATCCTGGACGAATCGATCTTCCCCGCCATGTGGGATACGCGGCGCATGAAGATGCTGCTGACCAATTTCGACCGCACCATGGCCGACGACGAAACCTTCTTCTCCAAGCTGGGCAAGCGCAACACCGACCATGTGCTCGCGGTGTGGAGCCAGACCTGGAACGGCCTGCGCCTGATCGAAACCCAGGGCGTGCAGGGCTTCACGGTGATGAAGATCAAGGAGGACACCAAGAAGATCCGCAGCGGTCTTCAGCCCTCCGACGAGGCGGCCTACGACATGCCGAAGCTCGGCAACCGTGAAATCGGCATCTTCACCGCCCTGCTCGATCCCAACAATGATTGGTGGCCGACCTTCAACAAGCTGTGGAAGCCCTGCCACGATTATTACATCCAGGAAAAGACGCCGATGGGCGACCCCGACATCCGCGAGGGGACGCTGCGCGACCATTTGCTCGACACCGTCAACATGCTGCCCGATCCGTGGGGAGACTTCATGGTGCTGACCGCGCACCGGGTGTTTCCGCGCCTCGACTGCACTTTCCTGGAAAGCTTCGTCACCAATTTCGGCCGCACCGAAGTGGCCCGCGAAGCTGTTCTTCCCTATACCATGCGCTATCTTCGGCAAGTCCGGGAACATCCCGAGATCCTCGAGCGGGAGAAGCAGGAAGAGGAAGAATGGCAGAACATGCAGACCGAACTCCGCAAGTACCGGAGCTGGCGCCGCGGGTGAGGCTGCTGTTTCTGGGCGATAGCGCGATCACGCTCGAATTGCCCGAGGAAAATGCCGAGCGCGTGCTCGGCTTGGCCGCTGCGCTTGACCGGGAAATCGCCGCCGGAGCCTTTCCCGGCGCCCGCGAGACGGTGCCGGCGATTCGCTCCGTCACCCTGCATTTCGACCCTCTGGTCGCCGATCCGGATTCCTGGCTCAAGACGCTGGAAGACATCGCCGCCGAAGCCCCGACCGCGCGGCCGGAGCCTCGGGAATGGGTGCTTCCCGTCTGCTTCGACGCCGACTTCGCCCCCGATCTGGCCGAGATCGCAGCAAAACCCGCCGATTTCATCGACGCGCTGACCGCCAGCGCCGTGACCGTCAAGATGCTCGGCTTCCTGCCCGGCTTCGCCTACATGGGCGACGTGCCGGACCTCTGCCGTGCGCCGCGCCGCAAGACGCCGCGCAGCGCGGTTCCGGCCGGTTCGGTGGCGGTGGCCGGGCCGATGTGCGCCGCCTATCCCTGGACCAGCCCGGGCGGCTGGAACCTTGTCGGCCGCACTCCCGTTAAATTGTTCGACCCTACCAATCCCGATCGCCCCGCTTTGCTGGCGCCGGGCGATGTGGTGCGGTGGAAAGCCGTTTCTCGGGCGGAGTTCGAGCGTTCATGATCGTCATCGACCCCGGCATGGCGGTAGCGGTGCAGGATGCCGGCCGTTTCGGATTACGGCGTTTCGGCGTGCCGTTGGCGGGCGCGCTGGATCCGATTTTATTGGCCTGTGCCAATGCCTTGCTCGGCAACTCTTCAGAAGCCGCTGGACTTGAGCTGCTGGTCAGCGGCCCGACCCTGGCCGCCGATCAGGGCAGCGTCGCCATCGCCCTGGCCGGCGACGTGACCGTCCAGCGGATCGCCGCCGATGGTACCACAACCTCCGTAAAACCCTGGACCGCGATCGTCCTGGCGTCGGGCGAACAGCTCAAAATCGGCCCGCCGCGCCGGGGGATCGCCTATCTCGCCGTCTCGGGCGGCATCCAGAGCGCACCGATGCTGGGCAGCCGTTCCACCTATCGCCGCGCCGGATTGGGCGGCTTTCTCGAAAAGGGCGGAAACCTGCCCTGCTCCGCCCCCGGCGCGCTGCATCAAGGCAAGGAATGGCGCTGGGAGGACGGTCCGATCCGCGTGCTGCCGGGTCCGCAGGACGATCATTTCCCCGCCGAAAGCCTCGAAGCTCTGGAAGGCGCACAATTCACAATCGGGCCGGCCAGCGACCGCATGGGGCTGCGCCTGTCGGGACCGGTCTTGGCGCACAACGTAAAGGGAGCCGAAATCCCCACCGACGGCGTGGTGCCGGGTGTCATCCAGGTGCCGGGCGACGGCCAGCCGATCATTCTGCTGGCGGATGGGCAAACAACAGGCGGTTATGCCAAGATCGCCACCGTGATCAGCGCCGACCTGCCGCGCCTCGGCCATCTACGGCCGGGCGACCAAGTCCGGTTCCAGCGCGTCACGCGAACGGAAGCCCGCCAAGCCTTGAAGGAGCGCCAAACCTCTTTCGACCGCTGGTGTGCCAACCTGTCGGGTGCGGCCGGAGAAATCGACCAAGAAGCCCTCTATCGCGCCAATCTGATCAGCGGCGCGATCTCGGGGCAGGATGAGTGAGGATATGGGGAAGACGGTCAATCTCAACGCCGATCTCGGCGAAAGCTTCGGCGCCTGGAGCATGGGCGCCGACGAACAGATCCTGCCGCTGATCGGCTCGGCTAACTTAGCCTGCGGCTTCCATGCCGGCGATCCCCTGGTAATGCGCAATACCCTGCGCCTCGCCAAACGGAACGGCGTCAGCGTCGGCGCCCATCCCGCTTTTCCGGACCTGCAAGGCTTCGGCCGCCGCCGCATGACCATTCCGGCGGATGAGCTGGAGGCGATCATCCTTTACCAGATCGGGGCGCTATCCGGCCTCGCCCGTGCCGAGGGCGTGGAGGTCACCCACGTCAAACCGCACGGCGCCTTGTCCAACATGGCCTGTGAAAGCGACAAGATCGCCGAAACCGTCGTCAAGGCCATCAAGGCCCATGACTCCGGCCTGATCCTGCTCGCTCCCGCCCTTTCCCCGCTCGCCGCGGCCGGCAAGGCGACTGGTCTCAATGTCGTGCAGGAAATCTTCGCCGACCGCGCCTATCTCGACGACGGTCAATTGGTGCCGCGCTCCCGCCCCGACGCCATGATCCACGGCGCCGACGCGGCGCTGGCCCATGTCGAGGCTATGCTGACCGAAGGCGCCATCGTCTGCGCCAGCGGCAAGCGCCTGCCGACTGAGATCGGCAGCATCTGCGTGCATGGCGACGGGCCGGATGCGGTGGAGATCGCGCGACATCTTCGGCACGCGCTGGAAAGCAAGGGGTACGAATTGGTTGGGTTGCCGGCGCTCGTCTGAGCCCCGACGTGGCTTTCGGCGTGCCGCTCGGGCTGGTGTTCCGCGGCGTGGTGGTGAAGAAACGTTAGCCCAGCGGGCTGACACCAATCAGCATCCGGTGCAGCAGGAAAGCGAACAACGCCCAGCCGACAAGGCCGGCCGCGATCACCGCCATGTCGCCCGTAGCACTTCCGGCCGGGGGTGCCACGCCGGCGGCGCGGTCGCGGCGGCGCAGCGAGGCGTAAGCGACGATCGCCCAGACCAGAAAGGCGCCGAACAGCAAGAGATCGCGGGGCTGGCCGTTCGAGAGCAGGTGGGCGAAGGCCCAGGTTTTGGCGGCCAGCACCATCGGATGACCGAGCCCGGCTTTCAGCCGGTTTCCGGGCACGTAAGCCGCCGCCAACAGCACGAAGGCGACCAGCATCAGCAGCGCCGATAGATGGCGCGCGAACAGAGGCGGCCGCCAAAGAGGTTCCTGTTCGCCCGCCGCGCCGAAGCCGTAAATGATCAGCCCGAGGCCAACCGCCGAAATCAGGCTGTAGAGGCCTTTCCACGGACCTTCGCCGAGACTGGCGACCAGACGGCCGCGCACGGCGGGAGCGACGATACGAAGCGAATGGGCGCCGAGAAACAGGATCAGTCCGGCGACCAAAGCCTCCATCACCACTCCCCGACGGTCATCACGTCGCGGGCGACCAGCACGCCCATCAGCGTGCCGCTGGCGCTTACCACAGGCAGGGCCTCGAAGCCATAGCGTTCGAGTTGCGCGGCAGCGTGGTCGACGCTGTCCAGTTCGCCCAGCGAGACGATGTTGGTCATCATGATCTCGTCGACCCGCGCCGAGGGTGCCGCCATCAGGAGGTCGCGCACATCGACGATGCCGAGCAGCGCCCCATCCGCCGAAATGACGTAGATATAGCGCCAGACCCGCGTCTTGACCGCCATCTCGCGATAGCGGTTCAACAGCACCGCGGAGGTCATGTCGGGCTCGACGCGCATATAGCGGAGCGTCGCCAGATGCAGCAGGGTTTCCTTCTGGCGCTTTTCCATCAGCGCCGAAACCTTGCGCGACCGCACCGGGCCGAGCTGCTGGATGATCGCCCAGCATTCGGCCGGGGTCAGGTTGCGCAGCACGCCCGCCGCCTGGGCCGGGGTCATGAAATCGATCAGTTCGGCAACGCGCTCGATGGTCAGCGAGGCCACCAATTCGCGTTGCAGCTTGGGCTCGACCTCTTCCAGCGTGCCGGAAGCCTGGTTGGTCTGCAGATCGCCGAAAATGTCGCTGCGCTGCTGGATGTCGAAATCGGGCAAGGCGGCCGCCAGGTCCGCCGGATGGACGGCGGGCAGCACTTCCTTGAACAGGCCCAGCTTGGCGCGGGCCCGGAACACGTCGTCATCCTCGGAATCGAGCGAGAAGACGGTGCGGATCCGGCGCAGCAGCGCGCGGTCGATGGCCGGTTTGCCGGCGCTGACCTGGGCCAGCGCCAGCCGCATCTCGTTGAGCAGTTCGCGGTGCACCACCCGGTGCCAGACGCGGCCCGGATAGTTCTTCGCCTCCATCATTTCCTCTTCCATCAGGAAATGATTGCCGACTTTCTCGATGAGGTCGGAAAACAGGCTGCTGACATGCAGGGAATCGGCGCCCGAGCCGATGGTCTCATTCAGTTTGCCGAGCAGCAGCATCACCTGCAGCGTGTCCTGCGTCAGCGCATCGAATGAGGTGAATTCCTGGGAAATATCTTTGTCGATTTCGATAACCACCCGCACCAGCTCCCCCTAACCCAGCGCGTAAAAACCTCAGCTTCGCCCTGGGCGCCAGTGAAACTTTCTTGTCATCGGACTCCGGCGGCGGCTCTCCCCAACCCCCATTGCCGAAACCCGATAATTCACTGACTATGTCACAAATAAGACATTGGGGTGGGAGGAAAAGATGCGCAAGTCCGTCGTTGCCTCGTTGCTGGTTTTGGGGCTCGTCGCCGTTCAAGATGTGAAGGCCGGGCAAACGGCCACATCCGCCGATCACGGCATGGTCGTCAGTGTCCAGCATTTCGCGTCGCAAGTCGGCGCCGACGTGCTGAAAAAGGGCGGTAACGCTGTCGACGCGGCCATCGCGGTCGGCTATGCGCTGGCGGTCGTCCATCCGGCGGCGGGCAATATCGGCGGCGGCGGCTTCATGACCATCCGCTTCGCCGACGGACGGACCAAATTCCTCGATTTCCGCGAACGCGCCCCCGCGCTGGCCACCCCCACCTTGTTCCAGGACAAGGACGGCAACGTCATTTCCGAACTTAGCCAAGCTGGCTATCTGGCGGCCGGCATCCCCGGCACCGTGGCCGGCTTCGAGCTGGCGCGCGAGAAATACGGCACCTTCCCCCGCGCCGCCCTGGTCAATCCGGCCATCGAACTGGCGGAAAAAGGCTTCGTGCTGGAAGAAGGCGGCGACATCGACTTCATGAAGGAAGTGCACAAGGACCTCGCCAAGGACCCCGAGGCCGCCAGGATCTTCCTGACCGACGGCAAGGATGTTCCCAAGGCCGGGACGCTCCTCAAGCAGCCCGATCTGGCCAAGACGCTGAAAATCGTAGCCGAGAAAGGCAATGAGGGCTTCTACAAGGGCCCGATCGCCGACGCCATCGTCGCCGCCAGCGACGCCCATCACGGCATCATCAAGAAGAGCGATTTCGAGCGCTATGTGCCGCGGGAGCACGAGCCGGTCACCTGTACCTATCGCGGCTACAAGGTGATCACCGCCGCTCCGCCCAGCTCGGGCGGCACCACCATCTGCGAGCTTTTGAACATCGTCGAGGGCTATGACCTCGGCAAGCTCGGCTTCCATACCGCCGCTTCACTGCATGTGCTGGCCGAGGCGATGCGCCATGCCTTCTATGACCGCAACAGCAGTCTGGGAGACCCGGATTTCGTGCAGAACCCGGTCGCCCATTTGACCGACAAAGCCTATGCCAAGGAAATCCGCGCCGGCATCGCCGAAGACAAGGCGACGCCGTCCGCTTCGCTCGGCTCGGTTTCGGGCGGCCCGCAGGAAGGCAAGCACACCACCGATTATGTGGTGGTCGACAAGGACGGCACCGCCGTCTCGGTGGTCTATACGCTGAATGACTGGTTCGGCTCGAAAGTGGTGGCGACCGGCACCGGCATCGTGCTCAACAATGAGATGGACGATTTCTCGGCCAAGCCCGGCGTGCCCGACGCGGTCGGCCTGGTGACCGGCGAGAACAACCAGATCCTGCCCAACAAGGCGCCGTTAAGCTCGATGAGCCCGACGATCCTGGTCCGCCCGGATGGCAAGACCGCCGTCGTGCTCGGCAGCTTCGGCAGCGGCACCATCATCACCTCGGTGGCGCAGGTGCTGATCAATCTGGTCGATTACCATATGGGCGTGCAAGAAGCGGTCAACCAGCCGCGCATCCACCAGCAATGGCTGCCCGACGTGATCGCCTACGACAAGGGCGCCTTCACCGAGGCGGTCGGAAAACAGCTCGAAGCCATGGGCTATAAATTGTCGGAAGGCACCATCGCCGGCGCCACCGAGACGATCGTGGTCGGCGGAGACAAGCTTTCGGCCAAATCCGACGGCAAACTCTACGGCGCCAATGATCGCCGGTCTCCGGTGGGGGGCGCCGTGGGATGGTGATAGCACCGGGATAAGAGTGTGACGCACGGGTTATTCATCGCCGGTGATTGGGGGACGACGAAACTGCGGCTGGCGCTGTGTGATTCCAACGGAATCGTGCAGCGCCGCGCAGGGCCGGGCATCGGCCAGATCGCCCGGTCCCCAGAAGAGATCTTCCTGTCGCTGTCGGCCGATTGGCATGTCGAGCATGGCACGCTGCCGGCCTATTTCTGCGGCATGGTCGGTTCCCGCATGGGCTGGCGCGAGGTGCCTTACGCTCCCTGCCCCGCCGATCCGCATTCCCTGAGCCGGGGCGCCCTCTCCTTCTCCGCCGGCGGCAGCACCGTCTCTATCGTTCCGGGCCTGACCTGCACCAATCCGCTGGGGGCGCCCGACGTCATGCGCGGCGAGGAAACCCAGATCCTCGGCGCCCTGATCGCCCATCCGGTGCTGGCCCAAGGCCGGCACCTGCTGATCCTGCCGGGCACCCACAGCAAATGGGTCGAGCTGCGCGACGGCGTGATCCACAGCTTCATGAGTGTTCCGACCGGCGAAGTCTTCGCCCTGCTGCGCGCCCAGAGCACTTTGGCCAAGAGCGTTCCCGAAAACACCCTGCCGACGGCGGCGGGTTTCACCCAAGGTCTGGCACGCAAACAGCGTCTGCTGCCCAGCCTGTTCGAGGTGCGCAGCCGGCAATTGATCGAGGGCATGTCGGGGGCAGACGCGCTCGGCTTTCTGTCCGGCCTGCTGATCGGCGCCGAAATCGAGGGCGCGCAAGAAAGCTATTCCGGCTTTGCCGAGGCGCGCCTGATCGGCGAGCCCGCTTTGTCCGCCCTCTATGCCGAAGCCCTGGCGATGCATAAGGTGGACAGCCTGGCGCTCGATGGCGGCGATTGCGCCTTCGCCGGGCTGAGGTCGATTTTCAAGAAAACATAAACAAGACAAAAACGGGAAGAAACACCAAGGGGGGAGTGAAGCAGTGACGTTAGCGCTCGTCGATCTTGCGGTTGTGGCGGCCTATGCCGTCTTCATCTTCGGCCTGGCCCAATGGGTATCCCGCGACAAGGCGGGCAAGGCCAAGGACAGCACCGGCTATTTCCTGGCCGGCAAGACCCTGCCCTGGTGGGCCATCGGCTCCTCCCTGATCGCCGCCAACATCTCGGCGGAACAGATCATCGGCATGTCGGGCTCGGGCTATGCCATCGGCCTCGCCATCGGCGCTTATGAATGGCTGGGCGGCGTCACGCTCTTGATCGTCGGCAAGGTCTTCCTGCCGATCTTCCTGCGCAACAACGTCTACACCATGCCGCAATTCCTCGAGCAACGTTACGGCTCTTCCGTCCGCATGCTGATGGCGGTGTTCTGGCTGGGCGTCTATGTCTTCGTCAATCTGACCTCGATCCTGTGGCTGGGATCGCTGGCCATCAACGCGGTGGCCGGCATCGACCAGACCAGCGCCCTGGTCGCCATCGCCGTCTTCGCCCTCGCCTATCAGATCTATGGCGGGCTCAAGGCGTCGGCGATGACCGACATCGTGCAGGTGGCGCTGCTGGTGACCGGCGGGCTGCTGATCGTGTTCATTGCCTTCATGCAGATCTCGAACGGCGCCGGCGTCGTCGAGGGCATCGACGCGGTAGCCGCGCAATTCCCCGACCGCTTCCACCTGATCTTGCCTGCGGACAATCCGCATTACGGCGACCTGCCCGGCGTGGCGGTGCTGTTCGGCGGCATGTGGATCATGAATCTCAGCTATTGGGGCTTCAACCAGTACATCATCCAGCGCGCCTTGGCCGCCAAAAGCATCGGCGCGGCACAGACCGGCATCGCCTTCGCCGCCTATCTCAAGCTGATCATGCCGGTGATCGTGGTGCTGCCCGGCCTCGCCGCGCTGATCCTGGCACCCGGTCTGCCGCGCCCGGACCAGGCTTACCCCGAGATCATGAAGCTGCTGCCGCCGGGCGTCCTCGGCCTGGTGTTCGCCTCGCTGATCGCGGCGATCGTCGCGTCGCTGGCGTCCAAGATCAACAGCATCTCGACCATCTTCACGCTGGACGTCTACGCCCATGCCCGCAAAGGCTCGTCCGAAAGCCATCTGGTGCTGGTCGGGCGGCTGGCCTCGATGGCGGCGATGGCGATCGGCGTGCTGGCGGCCAAGCCGCTGCTGGGGAATTTCGATCAGGCGTTCCAATACATCCAGAAATTCACCGGCTTCTTCACCCCCGGCATCGTGGTGATCTTCCTGCTCGGCATGTTCTGGAAGCGCGCCTCGGCGGCCAGCGCCATCACGGCGGCGGTGGGGTCGGTGGTGCTGTCGACCATCTTCAACCGGGCGTTCCCCGGCCTGCCGTTCCTGGATGCGGTGGGATTGGTCTTCCTGATCACCCTGGGCGCGGCGATCCTGGTGTCGCTGGTCAGCCCCGCCCAGGAAGGAAGCAACCTCGTCGTGCTCGACGACATCGACTACAGCACCCCGACCAGCTTCAACCTCGCGGCCTTCGGCATGATCTTCCTGGTCGGGGCTTTGTACATAACTCTGTGGTGAGGAGGATTACCAGGCCGGCAGGATAGCGCCTTTGAACTTAGCTTCCATGAAGTCGGCCACTTCCTTCGACTGGTAGGATTCCACCAAGGTCTTCAGGGCCGGACGGTCCTTGTCCTTGGCCCGCGCGGCGACGAAATTCCCGTAGGGATTGCCAACGCGCGGCTCCTGCACGATGACGTCCTTGCGCGGATCGAGACCGCCATTCAAGGCGTGGTTGGTGTTGACCACGGCGGCAGCGAAATCATCCAGCGAGCGCGGCAGCTGCGCGCCATCCAGCTCGACCAGCTTCAGCTTCTTGGGGTTGGCGGTGATGTCGAGCAGCGACGGGTTCAGCCCCTTGCCCGACGCGATGGTGATCAGGCCGTTGGCCGCCAGCAGGTTCAGCGCGCGGCCGCCATTGGCCGGATCGTTGGGAATGCCGATCTTGGCGCCCGACGGCAGATCGTCCAGCTTGTGGAACTTCTTGGAATAGAGGCCGATCGGCTCGACGATGGTCAAGCCGACGGGAACGATGTGATAGCCATGCGCCTGGATCTGGGCATCGAGGTAAGGCTGGGTCTGGAAGGCGTTGGCGTCGAGCTCGCCGGCATCGAGCGCGGCGTTGGGCAGCACGTAGTCCTGGAACACCACCAGCTGGACGTCGAGCCCCTTGGTGGCGGCGACCTTGACGGCGACCTGGGCGATGTCTTCCTCGGCGCCGGCCATCACGCCCAGCTTGATCTTCTCGGCGGCGTGCGCGCCCATCGCCAGACTGGCAGCCAAGGCAATCGCGAGGGTCCATTTCGATAGCGCCATCTTATTCACTCTCCAGAACTGTTGTTTAGCGCGAAACTACAGCGGGCTATTTACCCCATTCATTCGATGAAGGCAAAGCCCGCCGCCGCGATCAGGCAGGCGAAGGCGGCCAGATGATTCCATTTGAGCGATTCGCCGAGGTAAAACACCGAGAAAAAGCCGAACACCAACAGGGTGATCACTTCCTGGGTGATCTTGAGCTGTGCCGCCGAATAGACCTCGTGGCCATATTTGTTGGCGGGCACGGCCAGGCAATATTCAAAGAAGGCGATGCCCCAGCTGATCGCCACCACTTTCCACAGCGTGGCCTGGGGAAATTTCAGCTGCCCATACCAGGCGAACGTCATGAAGACGTTGGAAACCAGCAGCAGGATCGGGGCGAAATAGGCCCAGTTCATTTGGTGCGGTTCTTCAGGTAACGGCGGTCCTTCACCACCGACAAGGCGACGCCGAACCGTTCCACCGTGATGATCTGGCGGCCCTCGAAATGGCGCTGGCAATTGCCCTGGGTGAAGGCGACGATGAAGTCGGCCTCGTCCAGCTTCTTGGTGAATTCCATATAGTCGGGGAAGAAATAGGCGGCCGACAGGCGGTGTCCGCACACCGCGACCTTGTAGACCTTGCCGATCGGCTTGTCGCCATATTCCATGGCGATGTAGTCGGCCAGGTCCTTGGTCGCCTCCAGCAGCGAATTGCCCCAATAATCCAGCTCATAGGCGCCTTCCGCGCCCTTCACCCCGCCGGTCAGCAGGTTGTAATAGACATATTCGTCGGGGTGCAGCTGGCACATCACCCAGATCTGCGCCACCATCACCCCGGCCAGGGCGCCGGCGAACAGCTTGCCCAGGCGGAAATCCATGCCGCTCAACCATTCCCACAGCCAATCGAGGCCGAGCGCGGCCAGCACCGCCATGGGCGGCACGACGAACAGGAAATGGCGGATGCCGTTATAGGCGGTCGGCTGCTCGAACACGAAAAAGGCGACCGGGAAGAACGCCGCCAGCAGGGTCAGCGCCACGCCGATATGGCGCCGATCCGAGCGCGCCAGCCCGACCAGCAGGCGCGGCCCGGAATGCAGGCGCCGCCCCAGCCAGATCGCCCCGGCGACACCGGACAGCAACAGCCCGACCAGCACCACTTCCGGCAGATTGACCAGCAGATAATCGGGCAGATAATCGCGCGGCAAATGGCTGGCCTTGACCCATTCACCGGCCACCAGCGTGTCGAGATTGATCGGATAGGCCGAGAAAGCCAGCAAGGCCTTGATCGGATTGAGCGGATTCATCACGCCCCACGGCCAGCAGATCCCCATCACCGCATAGGCGATGACGAAGGCCGGCAGCAATTTCACCACCATGGCCCCAAGGTGACGGCCCAGTTCCTTCCAGCGCAGTCCGGCGCGCCATTCGCCCAGCAGCGACAGGAAGACGCCCGCCACCAGATAAGGCCCGACCAGCAGGGCGCCGACCCGGATGCCGAGCGCCAGGCCCAGCGCCAGGCCGAACTTGACCATCAGGCGGCGCGGCAGATCGGGCAGCACCAGCAGGCAGCGGCACAGATAATAGAGCGTCCAGGCCATCGCCGCCGCGAAGGGCGCGTCTTTCGGATTGTTGAAGCTCTGGCCGTAGAAGGCGGGAGTCAGCAACAGCATCATCAGGGCCAGCATGCCGACGCGCGGCCCGCCCAGCAGGCGCCCCAGCCGCCACACGCCGGCCAGCCCGACCACGCCGACCAATCCGCCCAGCAGATGGCGCGTCTCATATTCGCCGAGCGGCGAGATCTGGTTGAGAAAGGCGGCGACCAGGTCGAACAGGCCGCCATAGCGATAGAGATCCAGATAGTCGAAGGCCGACTGGTCCTGGAAGAAGGAGGCATAGAACGCCAGCAATTTGATGCCGTAGACGTTCTGCACCTCCTCGTCATTGGTGATGCCGTAATCCTGAAAGGTCAGGCACACCATGACGGCCACCGCCAGCAAGGCGATGCGAGCGAGATCGTCGAATACCAGACCCCAGCGACGATCCGCCCGTGTGCTCATTTAAATGTGTCCCTCAGGCGCCGGGCGCGGCTTCCAGCCGCTGGGCTATCGCGCCAAGCTATACCGTCTGTGTGACCGCGGCTGTCGGCAGCGCGGGCGTGCACTTGCACGCCTGGTCTAGCGACCTCTCTCACGCCTTTCGCTCCCCGGGATCCTGCAGGGGCGGCAGCGCCAGATAGGCCAGGCGCTTGATCTCGCGCCGGCCGCGGGTGACGTTGTCGAGGACGAAGCCCGCCACCAGCGACAGGAAGGCCAGCACCATGATGCCGGTCGCCAGCAAGGCGGTCGGCAGACGCGGCACCAGGCCGGTTTCGGTGAATTCCCACACCACCGGCAGCCCGAGCGCGACGCCAACCAAAGCCAGCACCAGGGCGATCAGGCTGAAGAACACCATCGGCCGTTCCTCGCGGAACAGCTGGAGGATCATCCACGAAATACGGATGCCGTCGCGATAGGTGCTCAGCTTGCTGACCGAGCCCTCCGGACGCGCGCCATAGGGCGTCTCGATCTCGGCCACCGGCAGGCGCAGGCTGAGGGCGTGGACGGCCAGTTCCGTTTCGGTCTCGAAACCCGCCGAAACCGCAGGAAAGGATTTGACGAAGCGGCGCGAAAAGACGCGATAGCCCGACAGCATGTCGTCGAAACGATCGCCGAAAATGCGCGAGACGGTGCCGGTCAACAGCTTGTTGCCGAGATGATGCCCGGCGCGGAAGGCTTCCGCCGCCTGGGTGTTGAGACGCGAGCCGATCACCATGTCGAGATGGCCGGTGACCAGCCGGTCGATCAGCTTCTGCGCGCTGGCGGCGTCATAGGTGGCGTCGCCATCGACCATGACGTAGATGTCCGCCTCGATGTCGGCGAACATGCGGCGCACCACATTGCCCTTGCCCTGCAAGGGTTCCGAGCGGACCAGCGCGCCGGCGGCGCGGGCGACCTCGATGGTGCGGTCCTTGGAATTATTGTCGTAGACGTAGATGTCCGCACCCGGCAACGCGGCGCGGAAATCGCGCACGACCATCGGGATGGCTTTCTCCTCGTTGTAACAAGGAATCAGGACGGCGACCTTCATGAAAACTCGCAGCTTGAAAATTGGCACCGCAGGATGCCGACAGCGGTGGCTAAGGTCAATTCATCTATGGTTTTTCATGAGGATATGGCGATTTCG
>Ga0213872_10001235_pt1 | contig 17254 bp, 17 predicted proteins | sample VelepicomBERX_R2_FD_160071 | JGI IMG/M metagenome (GOLD analysis project Ga0213872, IMG submission 160071) | Rhizosphere microbial communities from Vellozia epidendroides in rupestrian grasslands, the National Park of Serra do Cipo, Brazil - RX_R2 | ecosystem: Host-associated > Plants > Roots >...
GTCGAACCCGCGTCCGAAATCGTTGTCAACAAAGAGAGGCTCCATGCTCAGTCGCGTTCCTGAGGTTTCGCTTTGCGCGCTCAGAACCGACAAGATGCGCGCATCGCTAGTCCGTGGATCTCGCCGCTATGACCCGTACCCAGCCATAACGGCCAGCCTGCTGTGCGACGTCCTTCCGCGGCCCGCAGGCAAAGCCGCGGAGGACGGCTACTTAGTTAATTAAGCAGCGTATGCCAGTTGATGATCGGCAATTATCATTTTCCAGGCGATTACGGGTGCCCAGCCCCCGGCATGCCTCTTTGCCGCAAGCGATCCCGTCGAAACCGTGACGCCCCCATTGAGGTGGTATCCAGCCCGGCGTGAAGCCCGAGACTCGCACTATTCTACTCTCTTCGCGTTAGGGGCGCAGGGGATACCCTCCCCCTCTTGCGGTAGCTTCTTTCAACTATTTGATTTTATTGAGGTCTCTTTTCCAGATCGCGGCCAGGTTATTGATTCTCAAGACTTTGCGAGTCTCATTGATCGTCACTCATTCATTCTAAAGGAGTTGCTGCCAAGCCATCCACTGCAGCCACATCGCGATTGAGCTTCATTCTTCAGGTTCAGGTCTCTGAGATCCCTCTATTCTTATTTTACCGTGTCTGGAATAATTCTCCGCCACGGAGCAGGCCCGCGTAGAACCCTAACCAACCAGCTCCCAGATGCGAGCAAGATGATGGTCGTCGTGTTCGGCGACGAAATGAAGGTGGTCGGCGAGGCGCATCGGCGTTTTGAGGCGGGGGTGAGGAAGTGCACGGCTGAACGACAGCGCATCGAGGCTTTCGATCCGGCTCAGGAGGGTCTGCCTCGCGCCCCGGAAGTCGGACATGATTCGCTCGAGTGGCTGGTCGTTGTGGTTTGCTTCGTCGGTCTTCCGATTCATCAGGTCAGCGGGGGTGAGCTGATCGCGTCCGGCGACGAAATCTTCGACACGGGCGAGCCACAGCGGTTCAAGATCGAAGAGATGACCACTATGTTCCTGCGCCGACCACTTGCCGTCCGGTTTTGCGGTAAGGAGCACTCGCGGAGCGCCGCGAAGCGCTTCTTCCAGCCGCGCCGGTGTGCCGCGGAGACGGGCGCGCAGGTTGGGAAGAAGTTCCATGGGAAATGAGGAATCAAATTTGCGTTCAAACCATCGCGTTATATGGCTCATGCGATCCTTCCTTCTCGGCTCGAATTGCCAGCCTACGCATTTGAACCCGTTGCCTCAAGCGGCCTGGGCGGAGGCGCACCCTGAAGGGTAACAAAGCGCTGCGGCTGACAGCAGGCTTCCGTGAGCCGCGCCAGATCCGCCTGCATCTGGCGGTCGGCGCGCAGCGATGTGAGCGTGGTGTCGAGAATCGCGGACGCTTTTGCGTCTGTGGGCCACTCGATTCTGTAGTGCATCCACCTTCCTTCCCGGCGCGTGCTCACGATGCCCGCTCTGCGCAGGTAGGCCAGGTGGCGCGAGATTTTCGGCTGGCCCTGGCGCAGAATCTCGACGAAATAGCAGACGCACACTTCGCGGTCGCGCATGAGATTGAGAAGTCTGAGGCGGGTGCGATCGGCGAGGGCGGCAAATAAAGGAACCAGATCAAAGGCTTTTGCGGGACGCTCCATGGAAATTCATTATATGTGCGTTGACAGATATGTCTAACACGCATATATTCGCTTTAACGAATACGAACGAAAACTGCAAATGGACATTCATTCGGTAGTCCGCGAGAAGTATGGCGAAGCCGCCCGCAGGGTTTCCCAATCCGGCAGGGTAGCGTGCTGCGACTCTGGGCTGAGCTGCTGCGATCCGATTACGAGAGACCTCTACAGCGGCGAAGAAAAGGGCATGATCCCGGAGAAGGCAGTCCGGGCATCACTAGGCTGCGGAAATCCTACGGCGTTGATTGAACTGAAGGAAGGTGAGACGGTGCTCGATCTTGGGTCCGGGGGAGGAATCGACGTGCTGCTCTCGGCGCGACGCGTCGGCCCGACGGGAAAAGCATATGGCCTGGATATGACTGACGAGATGCTTGCGCTGGCGCGAGCGAACCAGGAGCAGGCAGGCGTGACGAATGTCGAATTTTTGAAGGGTGAGATCGAGAACATTCCCTTGCCTGACAGCTCAGTGGATGTTGTGATTTCGAATTGTGTTATCAACCTCTCCGCGGACAAGGATCGGGTGCTACGGGAAGCCTTCCGGGTGCTGCGGCCCGGCGGCCGCTTCGCCGTGTCGGATGTCGTTGTCAGCGACGAGGTCCCTGAGGCCGTGCGCAAGAGTATGCTGCTCTGGGTCGGCTGCGTGGCCGGAGCCCTGGAAGAGAGCGACTATCGGGCGAAGCTTCTGCGTGCCTGCTTTACAGATGTGGACATCGAAACGACGAGGGTGTACAAAATCGACGACGCTCGGCAGTTTCTGACCGAGAGCGGCGTGGATGTGGATGAAATTGCTCCGCTGGTCGATGGGAAATTTGCCAGCGCGTTCATTCGCGCGACGAAGCCGAAAGAAAGCTGTTGCGGGCGGGACTGCTGCGCTGGGCCGCGGACAGCGGGAAGGTAGGCAAGCTATGGCGGGGCCACTGAATGTACTCTTTCTGTGCACGGGTAACGCCGCCCGCTCAATCATGGCGGAGGCAATTCTGAATCACAAGGCCAAGGGAATTTTTCGCGCCTATAGCGCGGGCAGCCGTCCGAGCGGAACGGTGCGGCCCGAAGCGCTGGGGCAGCTCGAGCTCGCGAAGATATCGACCGAAGGGCTGCGCAGCAAATCGTGGGACCAGTTTGCCGCGCCGGATGCACCGGTGATGGATTTTGTCTTCACGGTTTGTGATGACGCCGCAAATGAACCGTGCCCCTACTGGCCGGGTCATCCCATGACGGCGCATTGGGGAGTGCCCGATCCGGCGGCGGCAAAGGGCAGCGCGGGGGAGATCGAGCGCGCATTCCACGATGCGTTCTGCATTCTCGACCGCAGAATCGGTCTTTTTCTCTCGCTGCCGTTTTCTACTCTCGGACAGATGGCGATGCAGAAGGAAATTGAGAGGATCGGGGAGGCGCCGCCGTTGAAGGGCTCCGGTGCTACTCCGACTGGGCACACGCAGCCGCCAGCTTAGACAGTCTGAGGATTCTTCAGCCGCGCATTCTCCGCTTCGAGAAACTCGAGACGGCGGCGCATGGGCGCAAGTGCTTCCTCAAGCTCCTCCATGGTGTAGCGCGGGGTGATGTGCTGCGGGCAGTTCCAGTCAAAGCCCTCGACGTGGATCACGACGGCGCGTTCAGGCGGAGTTTTCTCCTCGGGAACGATCAGGTCCGGCATAAGCTTCTGCGCCGTTTCGTCTCCTTCGTGAACTTTAGCGCGGCCAAGGATCTTCAGCCGCTGCTGGCGGGCATAATCCATCAGAAAGAGGGCAACGCGGTTGTCGTGCTGGAGGTTTCCCATGCTGATGTACTGCTTGTTGCCGCGCAGGTCCGCGAAGCCCAGCGTGCTGTCGTCGAGGACACGCAGAAAGCCCTTCGAGCCGCCGCGATGTTGGATGTAAGGCCATCCTGTCTCGCTGACCGAAGCCATGTAGAAGCCGTCGCTTTCTCTTATAAGTTGCTGCTCGTGCGTGCCGAGGCGATCGCCGGGATTGTCCGAACGCTCGGCCCGCTCATAGAGATATCGGCTGCCGTGTTTTTCCTGCTGCTCTTTGACGAGCGGCGTGAATGCGATCTCTGCGAAGCGACGGCTCATTCGAGCTCCTTTCGGGTTCAGAGAAAGTGATTACCGGACGCGGCGTTCGGATTCAGCGATCGGAGCATCCTAATGTTGGCGATGCGGCGGAGCATGAGCGACACGTTCGGGGTCGCGAATTCCATGTATCTTCTGCGGCTTACACTTTTGAGCCGCGCAGTTTCGGCGGTGAACGGTGGTTGATGGTAGAGGCTGACATGCGTTCTTCTTTCGAGTTCACGAGAAGCTAATTGACAAACGGGGCGTGCGCGGACACCCGGAGTCGGTGACAATCAATATATGGCGATTCTTCCCCCATCCAATCGTCCTGCGGATACTTCGCGTGTGCGTGCTTCTGGCCGAACGAGGCTGATCGCGCTGCTCGTTTTAATCGGAGTCCTGGCGTTGTGCATCGTGGTCATGTGGATGACGCGCGATGCCATGTCGAATCTGTCATTCCTGAGGGCCAGAAACAGGGCCGGATTCGTCTCCGGCGGTCAGAAGGCAATTGTCGATCAGAGTCCCTGGCAGACGGCACAGGCCCTGGCGGCGCTCGCGGTGAGCGCAGAGGAGCGCGAGTACGCGCGAGAGGCCCAGCGCCTTGCCGACCACGATGTGGACCAGGCTTTCGCGTCGGCACTGCGCGAGGCCAGCATGCGGCGACCGGTCCTGAGCGCTGATGCGCAGGCCATTTCGGAGCGGATCAAGGAGCTGGAACAGTTAGTAAAGGTCGAGCAGGCGCGAGTGGATAGCCTTACCGCGGCCGCCGGGAAAGGTTCGGCCACAGGCGGGAATCAGAACAGCGCCACGCTGGGCTCCGACGATCTGGACGTAGCCAAAGCGCAATTGGGGCTTGATCAGGATGAGCTGACGGATGTCCGCCAGGAATTAGCGCGCGCAATCCACGACGACCGCCCCGCAATTCAGCAGGAACTGGCGGCGCGAGAGGCCGCCATGAGCAAATATGACGCCCAGATGCGCGATGGGGGCCAGGTTGCTGTCCTCTCCGCTGGACAAGACAGCACGCTGGCGACGAGACTCCGCGCATATTTTGCGCAGAATAACCGCCACGGGCTGCTTCAGCAGGCAATTGCGCTGACGAACGCTGATATCAAGAAGCTGACGGACAAGCATAATGCCGCACTGACCCAGGCGAGTGCGACACAGAATAATGAAGCTGGCCCGGACAACTCGGCGCGGATCGCCACCCTGAAGCAAAAAAGCAATGAACGGCAGCTTGTGAGCATCTACAACGACCGGATACAGACCGAGCAGGAGCTTGTTGCTGTCTATGCGAAGTGGGCCAACCAGGTGATTCTCCAGCACCGGATCGTGCTGCATCTGATGATGCAGTCCGTGGCATGGATTGCCGTGATTCTGATCTGTGTGATCCTGTGCAATGCGCTGGTGCGGCGCCTCATGGACCGGCCCGGTCTTGACGGACGCAGGATGCGAACGCTCCGCGCGCTGGCGCAGTTGGGCGTGCAGCTGCTTGGGCTGGCATTGATCCTGCTGGTGCTCTTTGGTGCGCCGCGGGAAGTATCCACGGTCATCGGCCTCACCACAGCGGGGCTCACGGTCGCGCTCCAGGCTTTCATCCTGGCATTCATCGGATGGTTCATTCTGATGGGCAAGCATGGTATTCGCGTCGGTGACTGGGTGGAGATCAACGGCGTGGGGGGCGAGGTCACCGAAATCGGCCTCTTCCGGACCACGCTGCTTGAGACTGGCAACTGGACCGACCAGGGGCATCCGACCGGGCGCCGCGTGGCCTTCATGAATAACTTTGCGATCACCGGCCAGTACTTCAATTTCTCAACGGCCGGCCAGTGGATGTGGGATGAGTTCGCGATCAGCGCCCCAGCATCTGCCGACACCTACGCGATGGTCGACGAAATTCACAAGGGCGTGACAGAGGAAACCGAGAAAGATGTCCGGATGGCTGAGGCGGAGTGGAAGCACTCATCGCGACAGGATGGGCTGAGGCAGTTCAGTGCCGCACCTTCAGTCAGCCTGCGTCCGTCGGCTGCGGGTGTGGATCTTGTGGTGCGCTACGTAACGCGAGCATCCGAGCGCTTTGAAATGCGGAACCGGCTGTACAAGCGCGTGATGGATGTGTTTCACAGGCCGGCCCTCCAGGGGGCAATGCAGGAGGGCTAGGATCCGCCGACCTGATCAAGGTCGATCTGCTCGTAGTCCTTGCGCTCGATGCCTTCGCGGATCTGCTTGGGTGTCTTGCCGAGCCTAGTCATCTTGTAGGCGTAGGCTTCCTCTTTGGCGCAGGTGGAGCACACCGCTCCGTGGGTGTCTTCAAAGCAGCTGTGCAGGCTCTGGTGCCCGAGTGCCTTGTCGCAGCGGCAGTAGCAGGGAAGCTGATAGAGCACATCCTGCACGGTTGCCGCCTGCTGATAGACCTTCACCTGCCACTGGTAGTGAAAGCTGGGCCCGGTGAGTTGATTACCGGAGAGCAATGGGGGCAGCGTTGTCCCGCGAGCCGGAGGTGCGGGATGGTACGCGGGAATTTCGTCGGCGGGGTTCGACCACTGAGCATAGCCGGCGAGGGTAACGAGTCCCAGCGCCGCAGTGAGGAACACTTTCTTCATTCAGAACTCTCCGAGTGCTGCATCCGGCAATTGGATTTGTGGAGCGCGTCGCGGCCCAAGCCCATGGTATACCGTGCGCAGATTCGAGGGGGTTAGTGGCGTGTTCAGCTGGGGGGAAAAAAAGGCGGCACGAACGTTATTTTGTCCGTGCCGGGAGGCCAGTGACGCAACTTGTACTAGAACCTGACGCCGGACTCAGGAGCACCGCTCAACCGATTCCGGGATCTCCGTCCTAAACAGTTCGATGCATGCCAACTCGCGAAAGAACCAAAAAATTTGAAGCGAGCGCGCCAGCCTACAGCAGATCGGATTTTCTCTCCGACTTTTCATAAGTATACGCGGGATTGCTTTTCCGCACAAGCTCTAATCACCTGAACACCGAATTATTTCAAAAGTTGTATGCCCTGTTTTCTCTTTTCTCTCGTTTTGAGAAATGCGATACTCCATGGTCGGGTGTCAGAGAACTATCCAAATTACTCAAATGACTGAAGAAACTCCAGTTGATGCTGAAAACCTGCCCCTTGCGGAGAAGCCTGGACGGAAAGTCTGGCGCACCGCTCTTCTGCTTGCTGCATCCGCCGCCTTAGGCGGCCTGGCCGTCGCAATCTGGAACCGAAAAATCCTGGCCGATATGCGAAACCGTATATCTGAGCCTCCTCAGCACTCTGCTGGTAGAGAAGACGACGTCGATTAAGCCAAAGTTTCAGGGCAGGTATGAGTCGAAATTGTCAGGGCAGGGCGAAGCGCTGGGCCTGGCGCTCCTCGGGCGTGCGCCGTCAGTCCAGAAGGCTGTCGATGGAAGCAGCCAAGTCAAAATCGCGCTGCGTTAGGCCGCCAGCGTCGTGGGAGACGAGGGCCAGCCGGACCTTGTTATAGCGGATGTCGATGTCGGGGTGGTGACCGGCGGCCTCCGCCTTGGCCGCCACGGAGTTTACGAACTCCATGGCCGCAACAAAGTCCGGAAATTCCAATTGCCGGACGATCTCGCCGTGCAGCTCTCGCCAGTCGGGCAGAGAGCTAAGTCTTTCCTGCACTTCATCCTTATCCAACAGTGGCATCGTTCCTGCCTCCTGGAATTGAGTGCCGCCATTTGTAATATTTTATTGCCAAATGATCTAAAACGTTCCCATTATCCGGGGTTGTGCACCAGATTATCGCGAGTCTCGACGGTTCCGGCGAACGAGAGCGGCGAGAACCGGCCGTGATTGCTGATCTCCTTGCGGAGGTCATCCCAAAGGCGGTTGGGCATTTCCAGGTAGACCGCAACGACGCGAGGGTCGAACTGGGTTCCGGAACAGCGCTGAATCTCTTCGCGGGCCGCGTCGAAGGAGCGGGCCTGCCGGTAAGGCCGGTCGGATGTGATGGCGTCCAGGGTGTCGGCCACAGCGAAGATCCGGGCGCCGAGAGGGATCTGGTCGCTGACCAGGCCGCGAGGATATCCGCTGCCGTCATAGTACTCCTGGTGACTGTAAACGATTTCCGCGGCGTCATGGAGAAAAGGAATCTTGCGAAGCATCTGATAGCCCCGAGCGCAATGCTCGCGCATCATCGCCTGCTCGTTTGCGTCGAGCTTGCCCGGCTTAAGGAGGATGGCGTCGGGTATAGCCATCTTGCCGATGTCGTGCAGAAATGCGCCACGGGCGATGGTGCGGATTTCCTCCGGGGGCAGTTCCATGGCGCGGGAGAGGGCAATGGTGTAGGCGGTTACGCGCTTGGAGTGGCCTTCGGTCTCGGCATCGCGCAGGTCGAGGGCGTCGCCGAGGGCTTCGAGCGTGATGTCATAGGAGCGCTCGAGGTCAGACATGGCGTGCCGCAGCATCTCCGTTCGCGCCGTGACGAGCTGCTCGAGGTTGTAGCGGTAGATCGAGTTCTGCTGCACCAGGCGGCGGTATTCGAGAGCACGCTTGACGGTGGTGAGGAGCTGCTCGCGCTCAAACGGCTTGAGCAGGTAGTCGTAAGCGCCATTGCGCATCGCCGTGATAGCGACACTAATGTCGTGGATGGCCGTAACCATTACGATGGGGGTGTCAGGCTGGACCTCGCGGACGCGCTCGAGCAGTCCAATTCCGTCAAGGCCGTTCATCATGATATCGGACAGGATCAGGTCGAAGGGCGGATCGTTGACGAGGTGCTGGACAGCCTCGACTCCATCGGCCGCCAGGACAGGGGTGTAGTTCGACTTCTCCAGCATGGCGGCCATGACAGTCCGCACGTAGGGTTCGTCGTCAACGATTAGAATTCGCTCCTGGGCCATCAATTACCCCACGCCTGACTTGTTCAGCACCTGTGACTTCAGGTTTGTTGTGCCGTTCAGCTCCCGAGGGGGAAGCCAGACGACATGGATCGCTTTTGTTCAGCCGGCAGGCTGGGGAAAATCAAATTTCTACTGATTGTTCTCAGCCGCGCATCCTGAAAGGTCAAGGGAGCCAGCAGCCGGACAACCTTATGCATTCTTCGATGCTTCTTAAGGTATATTGTCAACTGCTCAGCATCAATTTCAATTTGAGCCCCGTTCAATTCCCGGAGTAATCATTTAATATACAGTAGGTTTGAAGACGATTGTAATAGGTTCCGAGGCGCGGCGTTGTTCAATTTGGAAGGCCTGATTCAAGACAACTCGATCAGGGTTGTGACCTCACGGCAGCTCAGGCAAGAATGCGTGGATGCTCAGCGGGACGTGTACGACAGCCACCGTCACCGCGTTTTCGCCCTTGCATTCTATATGACGGGCAATGAGATCGAGGCCGAAGAGATTCTGACCTTAACGTTTGTGAAGGCGTTTCGCGAAGCGGAGAGGCCTCACGGCGGTCAAGTGGACTCAGCGCTGGTGTCGGAGTTGCGGCAGCGGTTCTCGCTGGATGCGAGTGAACCTTCGCCCGAGATTCAGCCCGGAGCTGGCACAAAGGCCGGTCTCGAGGATCGGAATGTGCGGCGCACGGAGCTCGAAGAAGCCATCCAGACGCTGCCTGCCAGCGAGCGGCTGCTCTTTCTTCTTCGCGATGTAGAAGGATACGAGCCGGCGGCGATTTCAGAGCTGTTGCAAATGCCTGAGGCGAAGGTGCAGCGGGGACTCTTTTCGGCCCGCATCCGCCTGCGCCGGGCACTGGCCGGCGCCCACAATGCCAAGGTCCACGAGTTTCCCGCCACGCCGGTCGGAACTGAGCAAAAGGCTGCTGCGCAGGATGCGGCTGAGCAGGACGCGGCCTGATAACTTTCCAAGAATTGGGGCATCCACATCTACTCGGTCCGCAGCGCCTTTGCCGGATCGGTTGAGGCTGCGCGGCGCGCAGGGATAAGTCCCGCGAGCGACGCAGCCATCGTTAATGTGACGATGGCGAGCGCCATAACGCTCGCGCCGACACCCGTCACCTCGTAGAGTTGTGCTTTGACGAAGCGCACGCACAGGAACGCCGCCGGAATACCGATTGCAAGGCCGAGAGCGGTCTGAAGCATGGCTCCGCGCATCACCATGGCGATTACGGCGCGGCGTTCGGCGCCAAGCGCCATGCGGATGCCGATCTCGCTGGTGCGCCGCGCGACGGTGTAGGCTGTAACCCCGTAGAGCCCGATTGTGGCCAGCAGCAGCGCGAGCGCACCGAAGAGTACGGTGAGGCGGGCGATCATACGCTCGTTAACGAAGTTGCCGGCGATCTGTTGGTCGAAGGTCTGAAAGTTCACCACGGTGAGGTTAGGGTTGATGGCCGCCAGGGTCTGCCGCAGAAGAGACTCCATATTGCTCATGGGGTGGTCTGTCTGCAAGACGATTGCGCCTGCATAGAGCGACTCGTCCTTCTCGATGGGATAATTCGCGCTCGGCGGCCGCCGCATCAGCGGCATGAAATACATCATGTGGTCCTTCCAGTACACGCTCTCGTAGACGGAATCCTCGACCACGCCCACGATTTCGAAGTCTCCGGGGGATTTGGGACCCGGCATGCCAAAGTGCTGACCGATGGGGTTTTCACTGCCGAACATCTGCTTCACAAATTCGCGGTTCACGACCGCGACAGCCGGGGCCGTCGAAGTGTCTTTTTCGGTGATCCCGCGACCCATGACTACGCGTGTGCCGACTGAGTCGAAGTAGTCTCCGTTGACGCGCACGTCGGAGGCGACCTTGTCCTTGTAAGGCTGCCCCAGTATTTGCACGCCCTCTCCCCAGTTGTTGTCCTCCATCGGCGTGTAGGAGCTGATGCCAACTTTTCGAATCCCGGGCAACGCGTGGAAGCGGTCTTCGATGAGTCGATAGAAAGCCTCGAGCTGCGTCTGCGAATACCCTGCGGCCTGCGGAGCAAAGTGGACGATATAGCGGTTCTGCGTTTGGACGTGCATATCGGTGTTCTGCAGCCGGTTCAGGCTTTGCGCGAAGAGGCCTGCGCCGACCAGCAGGACAAGGGAGAGGGCTGCCTGCAGGACTACCAGTCCGCGCTGCAGCAGCGAAGCTCCGGATGCCGTCGTGCGCGAGCCGCTGCGGAGAGCTTCGGCGGGGTCGGTCTGGGCGGCGATCCATGCAGGCGCGACTCCGAAGAGCGCGCCGGTCAGCAACGACAGTCCAATGGCGAACGCGAGGACAGCAGGCGACGGGCTGGCCTGAATGGGGACGTTGTGAGACCAAGGAAAGGCCAACGCGAGGAGCATGCGCGTGCCGAGCCAGGCAACGATGAGTCCAGCGATGGCGCTCAAAACCGCAAGCACCAGACTCTCGGTGAGGAGCTGGCGAACGATTCTTGTGCGGCCCGCGCCCAGCGCTGCGCGCACGGACATCTCTGCCCTGCGGCTCATGCCACGGGCCAGCAGCAGGTTCGCGATATTGGCGCACGCGATCAACAGCACCAATCCGGAGATGACCATGAGCATCTTCAGGTTTGAGGAGTAATGCTCCTGCATCGCCTGAATTCCGCCGCCGGCCGGCGTCAGCACCACATGCACCTTCGGAAGCTGCTCCTTTCCGCGTCCTCCGGAAAAGGTGTCGGTCTGGCCAAAGGCTTGCCGTACGAGTGCGCTGACGTTCGTTTGCAGAGCAGGCAGGTTCACGCCGGGTTTGACGCGCCCAACCATGTACAGCCAGCGCGTCCCAGGGAGGTGCACATACGGAGCATTCGCCAATACGGGCATCGACTCGATGGGCAGAAAGAAATCCGGAGGCGCGCTCGTCATTCTGTCGCCGTAAAACCCGGACGGAGCAATGCCCGCGATCGTCACCGATTTTGTGTTCACCCAGAAAGTGCTGCCCCCCACCGATGGATCGCCGGCGTAGTCGCGCTGCCAGGCTGCATAGCTCATCACGGCCACGATGGGCGCGCCGATGGTGTCGTCTGCATCCGTGAAGAGGCGGCCAGCGTGCGGTTTGAGTCCAAAGGTGCGGAAGTAATTGCCGGAGACGAACTCACCCATGACCGAACGGGCGAGCGCCTGGCCGCCGTCGCGCCGCACGGTGACCGGCCGGTATTCGTAGCCTGCCTGAATCGCGGCAAGCTCTTCGAACTCCGGAACATTTTTCCGCACCAGCTCCCAGGTCGCGGTGGGGAAGTAGCTGTAATCTCCGTCGCCCTGGGTTCCGCCACCTACGCAGCATTGATTCTCATCACCGATGCGAATGAGGGTCTTCGGATCGGTGACGGGGAGATTCCTGATCAGGACGGCATTCACGAGCGTGAAGATGGCTGCATTGGCTCCGATGCCGAGGGCCAGAGTAATCACGGCGGTGGCTGTAAATCCCGGAGTCTTCCTCAATTGGCGCAGTGCGTAACGGATGTCCTGGACGAGGGTGGTGATCATGCAGATGTCCCAAAAATGAATTTGGACCGCCCTGCTGTCAGAGTGGGCAGCAATTTCCTGCGGCACGCCTCGGTCCAAACCACAGAGGAGCTAAGCCACTCATTTTGGGCTGCTTGATCGGGAGCGGACGCGCCCGGGATGGCCGTGGGTGAATCCAGGCGTCGGGAAAGGGACACTTTTTGCGTGTCAGGCGCGGGCTTTAGGGACGGCTTCCTCCCAGCGCCCCTGTGACTTCAGGATAAGTTCAATGACTTCGCGTGCGGCTCCCTTGCCGCCGCGGGCTTGCGTGATGTAGTGGCAGACGGCTTTCAACTCAAAAGCGGCATTGTTGACGGCGACGGCGAGGCCGGAGCGCTGTGCCAGAGGCATATCGGGGAGGTCGTCGCCAAGATAGGCGACCTCTTCTTCGGTTACTCCAGCTTTGCGCAGGCATTCCTCGTAGGCAGCCATTTTGTGGGCCTGCCCGAGGTATACGAACTCAACACCGAGCTCGTCCGCGCGGCGCTGGACGGCGGGGGACTTGCGGCCGGTGATGAATCCCGTCTTGATGCCCATGGTATGGGCGAGGCTCAGGCCCTGTCCGTCATGGGCGTCGAAGACTTTCATCTCGGCGATTTCTCCGCCGGGTAGCGAGATAAGGCAGACCCCGCCGTCGGTGAGGGTACCGTCGACATCCATGAGAAAAAGGCGGATTTTGCGGGCGCGGTCGGTGACGGAAAGGGGAACGTTCTCTTGCATAAGACGGATTCTATCGTGCCGGCGCTGGCGGGCGGAGGTGGCCCAGGTCTCGCAGGCGACCCGGGCCGGTTGGCCCTCAAAGCCCTGGCAGAGATTCTCGCAGTTAGCTCTTCGCTGCTTCGATGTCGAGGGTGATCTTGGCATCGTCGCCGATCATGGAATCCCCGGATTTCAGGGTGCCATTCCAGACCAGGCCGAAGTCCTGGCGATGGATCGTCGTGGTTGCGCTGAAGCCGCGGTGGAGCTTGTTGTCGGGACCCAGCTGCTCCTTCTCGGGCGCGTCAACCTTGAGGACGACCGGCTTGGTGACTCCATGGATGGTAAGGTCGCCGCTGATGGTGTAACCGTCTTCCGAGCGCGCAATCGACTTGCTGACAAAAGTCATGGTCGGATACTTGGCGGAGTCGAAGAAGTCGGGGCTCTTGAGGTGTCCATCGCGCTGGGCGACGCCCGTATCGACGGTGCTGGTGTCAATGGTGGCGTTCACGCTGGACTTCGTTAAGTCGTTCGGGTCAATTTTGATGGTTCCACTGACGTTGCCAAAGCGGCCGTTCACATTGGAAATGCCCATGTGGCGGATGCTGAAGGCAGCCTGGGAGTGAGCAGAATCAATGTTCCAGCTGGTGGTCTGTGCGCCGGCTGCGGAGGCAACCGCAATAACGGCGGCGGCGAGAAAGCTTTTTGAAAACTTCATGAGTTTGGATCTCCTCTTGAGATAGACAACATACGTCGTCTAATCAACAGATGTTGATATCCCTCAAAAGCAGCAGAAATTTTCGAGCTCAAGCCGGTATTGGGTCCCGCCCCTGATGGCCGGTGGTTCCACACTGATGGCTCGGTGAAGATAAAGAATCAATCAGCCGTCGAACTAGCTCGCTGTTGGCGTGCTGGCGTGCAGAGGTAGGGTAGCGAGGAGCGCAGAGCGCAGAGCACAGGGCTCAGGGTGTTGGGAAGAGGTATGGTGAAGTGTCCAGGCCCGCGCGGATTGCTTTCTTACCGCGCCGGGTCAGAAACCCAGGGCTGCAGACCGGCTGAAAGATCTTGCCGGACGCGTTTCCTACTAGCTGATTTCGACCATTAGGTCCGAGAGGATAAGTTGCTGTTCATCGATTTATCCGTTTGACAACCTAAACTAAACCGTTCAGTATTGGAGTCCATAGTAGAGACGAGGCGCATATGATTCGCGTGCAGAACCTGGTGAAGACCTTTGGGGATTTAACGGCCGTCAAGGACATCTCCTTCGACGTGGCGCAGGGCGAGATATTTGCGTTTCTGGGCCCGAATGGCGCCGGCAAGACAACGACCATCAAGATGCTGACAACGCTCCTGCGTCCGACGGCGGGGAAGATCGAACTCGATGGGCTCGATCCAACGGTGAAGCAGAAAGAGGCGAGGCAACGATTCGGGATTGTGTTTCAGGATCCGAGTCTCGACCAGGAGCAGACAGCATGGGAAAACATGGACCTGCACGGAGTGCTCTATCACGTGCCGCGCAAAGTGCGCGCCGAGCGAACCGAGCGGCTGCTCAAGCTATTCGAGCTGTGGGACCGGAAGGACAGCTACGTGAAGACGTTCTCGGGCGGCATGAAGCGGCGGCTGGAGATTGCGCGAGGCTTCCTGCACACCCCGAAGATTCTGTTTCTGGACGAACCGACGCTGGGACTCGATCCGCAGAGCCGGAATTTGCTGTGGACGCATGTGAAGCACCTGAACGAGACGGAGAACACCACCGTCTTTCTGACCACTCACTACATGGACGAGGCCGATCGCGTGGCGCACAGGATCGCGATTATCGATCACGGAAAAATCGTTGCTCAGGGAACGTCGGCGAAGCTGAAGGAGCAGACGGAGAGCGAGTCGCTCGAAGGTGCGTTCCTGGCGCTGACGGGATCGTCGCTGCGAGATGAGAGCGCAAGCTCGGCGGATCAACTGCGGCAGGTGGCGAGAATGTGGAGGCGTTAGATGGGTGCGATATACATCCTTTGGTTGCGTGAGTTGAAGCGGTATGTGCGGTCGAAGGTGCAGATTGTAGTGTCGCTCGGGCAGCCGTGCCTCTATCTGCTGGCGCTGGGCTTCGGCCTGGGACCGGTGTTTCAGAAGGCCGGACTGGGTAGCTATCTGCAATTTATGGCGCCGGGAGTGATCGGCATGACGGTGCTGTTCAGCTCGGTGTTTTCAGGGATCGCGATGCTTTGGGACCGACAGTTCGGCTTCCTCAAGGAGACGCTGGTGGCTCCGGTGTCACGTATGCAGATCATGATCGGCCGCACGCTGGGCGGCGCGACGGTTGCGGTTCTGCAGGGGACTCTGATTCTGTTGATTTGCCTGATTGCCGGTTTTCGACCGCACAACTGGCTGGCGATTCCGGCGGCGTTCGTTTTCGTGATCCTGATTGCGGTAGTCTTTGCGGCCCTGGGAACGGCGATCGGCTCGGCGATCAAGGACATGCAGGGCTTTCAGCTGGTCATGAACTTCATGGTCATGCCGATCTTCTTCCTGTCGGGTGCGCTGTATCCACTTGCCAACCTCGGGGTAGTGATGGGCTTCATCACCAGGCTTGATCCCCTTACATATGGTGTCGATGGGTTACGCGGGGCTCTGATCAATCACTGGCATTTTCATCCGGCGCTGAATGCGGGCGTGCTGGGAACAATCGCGCTGATCTTTTTGAGCCTGGGCGCATATCTGTTTTCAAAGATCGAGGTTTAGAAGAACAGGGATCAGGGATTAGGGATTAGGGAACAGGGACTATTGATTAGCCGTAGCGATTGGCTTCCCGCCCCACGATGACTATTTATCTTGACAACCAATTGGCCCTTTATGTGACTGTATGAGTGACAAAACTGGATTGACAAATCGAAGCCGGGCCAGATGGTGAGGCCGAGGAGCGCGCAGGCGCACAGCAAGGTTCTGAAGGCCGCGGCTGAGTTGTTTGCCGAGCGCGGGATCGACGCAACCAGCATGGACGCGATCGCCGAAGTCTCTGGTGTGAGTAAGGCGACTATCTACAAGCACTGGCCCGATAAAGATACTCTCGCGCTTGAAGTTCTGGCCCATCTCTTCGGCCTGGACGAGGAGCCTCCGGTGTATGACTCGGGGGATTTCCGGGCCGATCTGATTGCACAGCTGCGATCTGAGCCGGCTCCGGAGCGCAAACCTCTGCGGGAAAAGATGATGCCGCACCTAATCACTTATGCCATGCGGAATCAGGAATTCGGCGTGGCATGGCGTAATCGTGCGGTCGAGCCGGGGCGCGTTGCGCTGGCCAATCTTATCAAGCGCGGCCAGAAGCGCGGAGTGCTGAAGCGCGGCATCGATCCTGAGGTGGGAATCGCGCTGCTGCTGGGCCCGATGATCTACGGTAAATTTTTTCTGACCAGGAAGCTTGGCAGGAAGTGTCCCGAGAACCTCGAGGAGCATGCGGTGGACGCATTTCTGGCGGCTTACGGGAAAGCAGGGAACAGGGCTAAGGGAGCGGGATCAGGGAATAGAAAGGCGGGAATAGAGAGGCGGGACACGCTAAACAATCTAGCCAAAAGAAGAGGGCGCCCGTAACAGGCGCCCTTTGTCTTTGGTTGGGTTGAGGATTACGGGAGGTAGTAGCGGAACGACGTGAAGAACATGTTGTCGACTGCGCTCGGTGCGATCCCGCCGATGCCGGACCAGGTATTGCGTTTTACCCAGCTGTACTGGAAGCCCTGGCGGACGCGTCCGTACTCGCCGCGGTAGAAGTCATACCAATAGCCAACCGTAACTTCCTGCACATCCTTGTTGCTGGTTGCGCAGTTGGCGGGCGCTGACGGGGAGAATCCGTTCGCGAAGCCTGTGGGAGTAGTGGTCGAAGTGGTGCCGGGCAGAGGCTCGATGCCGCATCCTGAGGTTGCCGCATTGTAGATGCCGTAGCCCGCCTGTCCGCTACCCTCCTTGAAGTAGCGGCGACCCACATAATCTCCGCCGTAGTAGACGTAGGCCTGTAATCTCGGCGTGACGTTCGCTTCGACTGAACCCAGAGCGCTGAACCCGTGGAGCGGGGCCAGCTGTGCGGTAGGCCTGAGAGTGACATCGGGCAACTGAGCGTCGCCGTACCGGGAGACACCATCCCCGTAGAGACCCTCGAGCCCAATGTTGATTTTCTTCTGGTAAGCGAGGTAGTGAGCGCTGCCGCCGACTCCGCCACCGACAGTGCTGTCGTTGTAGGCTCCGGCTGAGCTACCGCTGACGGTGGTGGTTTTAACGCCAGTGATCGGATTGGTGGTGGTAACCAGCGTCATGTTCGGGTAGACGCGGTCGCGGAAGAAACGCGCGATTCCGTAGAGCTCGAAGTGGCCATACGGCTTATCGGCAGCCACTTTGGCGATAAGGTCAGGGGAGAGGTTAAAGGAGTAAGTGGTGACCGGAGCGGAGGAAGTCGCGC
>Ga0213872_10001236_pt1 | contig 17247 bp, 21 predicted proteins | sample VelepicomBERX_R2_FD_160071 | JGI IMG/M metagenome (GOLD analysis project Ga0213872, IMG submission 160071) | Rhizosphere microbial communities from Vellozia epidendroides in rupestrian grasslands, the National Park of Serra do Cipo, Brazil - RX_R2 | ecosystem: Host-associated > Plants > Roots >...
TTCAGCATCGCTATAGACGGGGTCGGTTTCGCCGATCACCTTGGCGAAAAATTTGAGCCTCGTCCGGTCCAGGAAGAGTTCGGATTTGGGCAGCTTATGCCCGATCCATTTCTTGTCGATCATCTCAGACCCTCTCATACAGGGTGACGACGCAGGCGCCGCCCAGACCCAGATTATGCTGCAGCGCCAGGCGCGCCCCCTCGACCTGGCGCTGCTCGGCCGTGCCGCGCAGCTGCTGAACGAGCTCAGTGCATTGCGCGAGGCCGGTCGCTCCCAACGGATGGCCCTTGGAGAGCAGGCCGCCCGATGGGTTGGTGACGAATTTGCCGCCATAAGTGTTGTCGCCATCCTCGACGAATTTCTCGGCGCCGCCTTCAGGGCAGAGGCCGAGCGCCTCGTAGGAAAGCAGTTCGTTATGGGCGAAGCAGTCATGCAGCTCGACCACATGAACGTCTTCCGGACCTATGCCGGCCGCCTCATAGACCTTGCGCGCCGCATTCTTGGCCATGCTGAAACCGACGATTTCGCGCATATCCTGCGCTTCGAAGGTCACCGGAGTGTCGGTGGTCATTGCCTGGGCGCGGATCCGCACGGCGGTGGACAGGCCGTGCCGAATGGCGAAGGCTTCGGAGCAGATCACCGCAGCGGCCGCGCCGCAGGTGGGCGGGCAGGCCATGAGGCGGGTCATTACGCCCGGCCACATGACCGGAGAGTTCATGACGTCTTCCTCGGTGACGACGGTACGGAACAGCGCCACCGGATTGTTGGCGGCGTGACGGCTGGCTTTGGCGCGGATCTTGGCGAAGGTCTCGATCTTGGTCCCGTACTGCTTCATATGGGCGAGACCGGCCCCGCCGAAATAACGCAGCGCCAGGGGGACTTCCGCATGCCCGACCAGGATATCCGTGGCTTCGTTGAAGCGCTGGAAGGGGCTTGAATAGTCGGGGAAACGCTCGGCCAGCGCGCCGGGCTGCATCTGTTCGAAGCCGAGCGCCAGCACGCATTCGGCGGCGCCGCTGCGCACCGCCTGGGTGGCGAGGAAGAGGGCGGTCGAGCCGGTTGAGCAGTTGTTATTGACGTTGATGACGGGAATGCCCGTCATGCCAAGCTCATAGACGGCGCGCTGACCCGAGGTCGAGTCGCCATAGACATAGCCGACATAGGCCTGCTCGATTTTCGAGAAATCGACGCCCGCATCCTGCAAGGCGGCCTTGGCGGCGGTGGCGGCCATCACCGGATAGGGCAGGCGGGCGCCGGGCTTGGCGAAGGGGATCATTCCGACCCCCGCCACATGGACATTTCGACTCATGATTGGTCCCTCTTGGATAATCCTGGCCCGATCATAGAAGTCTGGAATTCCGCCTCAATGTCGCGCCACCTCAATTGCATTGCCTAATCTCTTACTCTGTGGTTCCGTTTTTTCATGTCGGTCTCGCCACCCGTCTTGATTCCCGCCTGTTTCGTCGATCACCTTCTGTCCGGCCTGCGGCTGAAGGAGATCCCGCTGGAGCGGTTTTTATCGGCGGCAGGAATTGATCCTTCCATGCCGCGTGATGCGGCGCATCATGTCACCGCCGGCCAGTATGCGGCGGTGATGCGCGCGGTCGCGCTCGACCTCGATGACGAGGGGCTCGGGCTGTTCAGCCGCAAATTGCGGCAGGGATCTTTCGACCTGATCGCGCGGGCTGCATTGGCCGGGCCGAGCCTGGCCGATGCCTTGAAATCGGCGGCCGCCACCTTGCGGTTGCTGCAGGATGATCTGGAGCCGCAGGTCGTTAGGGGTGATGTGGTGCGTTTCGAGGTGAGGGCCATGACCGATCTCGCCCGGCAGCTCCCTTTTTCGCAGGAATTCGTCTTGCGTGTCGTCTGGCGCCTTTTGGCCTGGCTGCAGGGCGGATATCTTCGCGCCGAGACGGTCGATCTGGCTATCCCCCAGCCCGCCATCGCGCCGCTCTATCGGCAGATGTTTCCCACCGACATCACTTTCGGCGCCGACTCGTCGGCCATCGGCTTTTCGCCCCGCGCCCTCGCCGCTCCGGTGCGGCGCGACGAAGTGGCGCTGAAGACCTATCTGCGCCGGGCGCTGCTCGATATCCTCGTGCCCTGTGTCCCGACCCGTGTCAGCGACCGGGTGCGGACCTATCTCAAGGATCATCAGGAAGAGTGGCCGGATCTCGAACGTACCGCTTCGGCGCTGCATCTTTCGGTCAGTTCGCTGCAGCGGCACCTGGCGCAGGAGGACACCTCCTTCCAGGCCATCCGCGACAAGCTGCGGCGCGACTGGGCGGTGTTCCGACTGCGCACCAGCAAGATGTCCACTCTGGCCATCGCTGACGAACTCGGCTTTTCGGATGCGGCGACCTTCCAGCGCGCCTTCAAGCGTTGGACCGGCCAGACCCCGGCGGTGGTGCGGCGGGGCGGGGCAGCCTAGATCCCGAGAGCTACCTCGGCGAGTTCAAGGCTGGTGGGGGCTGCGCTCTAAAGCAATAGCATTGAGGTGTGGGGCCATGTGATTTGCCGATCCATTGGTTAGGATCGATCTTCCGATTTTTGGCCTGAGGAGAGATTATGCCGCCCCGCTTGCATCAGCACGCCTGGATGGACTCGGACCTGGAAGCCTTCCGCGACCAGCTGCGCAAATATATCGCCAACGAGATGCTGCCCCATAATGACGAATGGCGCGAGCAAGGTTGGGTTCCCCGCGCCGCTTGGCAGGGGCTGGCGGAGATCGGCGCCCTGCTGCCGGAAATCGGCGAGGAATATGGCGGCGCCGGCACCAGCCTGGCCTACCAGCTGGTCGTCCAGGAGGAAATCGCCCGCGCCGGTCTGCCGCCGAGCTCGGCCGTCCACACCATCGCCACCCATTACATTTTGGATTACGGCACCGAAGAGCAGAAGGCGCGCTGGCTGCCCAAGCTGGTGACCGGCGAGCTGTGGGCCGGCATCGCCATGACCGAGCCCGGCTGCGGTTCGGATCTGAAAGCCTTGCGCACCCGGGCCAAGCGTGATGGCGATCACTATGTGATCAACGGGTCTAAGACTTTCATCACCAATGGCTATACGGGCAATCTGATCGTGCTCGCGGCGCGGACCTCGGACGAGGGCGCCAAGGGTATTTCGTTGATCGTGGTGGAGACCGAGAATCTGAAGGGCTTCGCCGCCAGCAAGCTGAAAAAGATCGGCTGCCACGCTTCCGACACCTGCGAACTGTTCTTCGACGATGTGCGCGTGCCGGCGGCCAATCTGCTCGGCAAAGAAGGCGACGGCTTTCCGCAGCTGATGAGCCAGCTGGCCTATGAGAGGACACTGATCGGCCTGCCGGCGGTGGCGATCATCGAACGCTGCGTCGAGCTGGCCGTCGAATACACCAAGCAGCGCCGGGCCTTCGGCCAGACCCTGTTCGATCTGCAGAACACCAAGTTCAAGCTGGCGGAATGCGCCACCATCGCCCATGTGGCGCGCACCTTCATCAATGACTGCGTGCAACGTCTGGTGGACGGGCAGCTCGATCCGCAAGCCGCCTATATGATCAAATATTGGTGCACCGAGCAGCAATGCCATGTGGCGGACGAGCTTCTGCAGCTGTTCGGGGGATATGGCTATATGGACGAATATCCGATCGCCCGGTTCTGGGCCGATGCCCGCGTCCAGAAGATCTATGGCGGCGCCAACGAGGTCATGAAGGATCTGATCGCCCGCCAGCTCTGACCACTGCGTTACCGGGGGGAAGCGCTCATGTATTACACTCAGGCGCTGCACCGGGCGGTGCAGCTTCATCCCGACAAGACCGCCACGCTTTGCGGGGGACGGCGGCGGAGCTTCCGCGAACTGATCGAGCGCGTGGCGCGTCTGGCGGGTGGCCTGCGGCGTCTCGGTCTGCAGCCTGGCGAGCGGGTCGCCATGCTGGCGCTGAATTCCGACCGCTATCTGGAATATTATGCCGGCGTGCCCTGGGCGGGGGGGTGTTCTCAATCCCTGCAACATCCGCTGGTCGCCGGCTGAAATCCTCTATTCGCTGGAGGATTCGCAATCGACGGTCCTGCTGTTCGATGACGCCTTCAAGCCGATGGCCGCGCAGCTGCGGCGCGACTCGACGACCATCAAGCTGTGGATCTATTGCGGCGAGGGGGAAGCGCCGACGGGAACCCACTCTTACGAAAGCCTGATCGCCGAGTCGGAGTCGGTGCCCGACGCGGTGCGCCGCGACGATGACTTGCTGGGCGTATTCTACACCGGCGGCACGACCGGCTTTCCCAAGGGCGTGATGGTCAGCCATGGCGGGCTTTGCGCGTCTTCGCTCAGCGTGTTGGCCGAGGGACTTGCGACAGCGGGCGACATCTATCTGCACGCCGCGCCGATGTTTCATATGGCTGATCTGGGGTTGAGCGGGCCGCATTGGGTGATCGGCAATACTCACAGTTTCATCCCCGCTTTCTCCCCCGAGGCGGTGGTGGACGCCATCGAGCGCGACAGGGTGACCCACGTCCTGCTGGTTCCGACCATGATTCAGATGCTGGTTGATCACCCGGTGATGCGGCAGGGGCGCGACCTTTCCAGCCTGAAATGCATCGTCTATGGGGCTTCGACAATCTCCGAGGCCTTGATGGACCGCGCTCTGCAAGCCTTTCCCGGAGTCGATTTCTTCCAAGGCTATGGGATGACGGAATTATCTCCCCTGGCCACGATCCTGCCGGCCCGATATCACTCGGGTGAAGGCCGCAAGCTCGGCAAGCTGCGCTCCGCCGGCCGGGCGAGCTATTGCACCGAAGTTCGCATCGTCGATGCGGACGGTCTGGAAGTGCCGCGCGGCACGGTGGGAGAAGTCGCGGTAAGGGGGCCCAACGTCATGCTGGGTTATTGGAACAGGCCCGAGCAGACGGCGGCTGCGGTTCGCAATGGCTGGATGCATACCGGGGACGGCGCCTATATGGACGAGGATGGCTTCATCTTCGTGGTCGACCGTCTCAAGGACATGATTATCAGCGGCGGCGAGAACATCTATTCGGCCGAGGTCGAGAATGCCTTGGCGCAGCATCCGGCCGTGGCGATGTGCGCCGTCATCGGCATTCCCAGCGACCAATGGGGCGAAACGGTGCATGCCTGTGTCGTGCTGAAGCCGGGGCAGTCGGTCGAAGCCGAAGCCCTGATCACCCACTCCAAGCAGCGTATCTCCGGCTACAAGTGCCCCCGCAGCGTCGAATTTGTCGAGCGGCTGCCTATTTCGGGCGCGGGCAAGGTGCTGAAGACCGCGCTGCGCGAACCTTACTGGAAGGACAAGGCGAAGAAGGTGTCGTGACACGCAGGGCCTTGTGCTGCGTGCTGTCCGACAGGCAACATGCGGTGCATGTTATTCCGAACGCTTCTTCTTGCCGCCTCTGTGGGATCAGCCGCGACGGCCGGCGAACATATCACCTGGTTGCACCCCGAATTTCCGCCATCCTATATCGCGTCGGGTGAATTCGCCGGACAGGGCTATCTGGACCGGCAGCTGGCCGTTTTGCAGAAGATGCTGCCGGGTTTCACCCACAGCACCGTCACCGCTCCCTTGGCGCGGATCTGGCACGAGCTGCCCCGCACCGACGGCTATTGTTTTCTGGGCGCTTCGATCACCGAGGAGCGGCTCAAGCTCGGCCTGTTTTCCAAAAGAGGCATCGATACGCCGATCATCCACCTCGCCATGCGGGCCGAGCAGGCCGAGCGGGTTCGTCCCTATCTCGATGCGGAAGGCGAGGTGGTGCTGGACAAGCTCAAGACCGCGGCGGATATGCAAGGGGCCTATACCGACACCGCCACCTATGGCTCGGCGATCGATGATTTCATCCATGCCGGGGATCGCACGGTCAGGCTGAGCAAGGTGGTGGAGATGCGCCATCCCTTTACCTTGCTGGAGAGGGGCAGGACCGATTTCATCTTCGTCTGGCCCGAGCAGCTCACTTTTTACAAGCGGTCCAGCCACAGCGACCTCGCCACGGCCAGTTTCAGGATCGCCGGCTCCTCCGCAGCGCAGCCCTATTACGTCGCCTGTTCCAAGGGGGCGGTGGGGGACCGGGCGATCACCAGGATCGACGCCATTCTCGCCCAGCCGGAGGCCTGGCATGAATTCGTGGCGCCCTTGAGATCCTGGTTCCCGCCCGTCGATTTCGAACGAGCCGACAAGGCGGCCGATTAAAAATAGGCCGCCAGATTGCGCCGAATGCGCGCCAGCACAGGCTCGCCCGTGCCGCCTTCGGCGGTGAAGGTCTGGCCGGTGATCATCTCATAGGCGCGGATATAGATCTTGGCCGCCTCGAGAATGATTTCGCCGGGAATGGCGGGAATCTCGTCCTTATAGGGATCGCAGCGGGCCGTCACCCAGGAGCGGACGAAATCCTTGTCGAAGCTTTCCGGCCGCTCGCCCGCCTCGAAGCGGGCGGCGTAGCTTGCGGCGAACCAGTAGCGGCTGCTGTCCGGGGTGTGGATCTCGTCAGCCAGGATGATCTTTCCTTCGCCATCGAGGCCGAATTCATATTTGGTGTCGACCAGGATCAGGCCGCGCCTGGCGGCAAGCTCGCGCCCGCGGGCGAACAGGGCCAGCGCCTTCGCCGACAATTCATCCCATTGCGCTTGGGTCAGCAAGCCGCGTTCGACGATCTCGGCCGGCGAGAGCGGCTCGTCATGGCCGCCATCGAAGGCCTTGGTGGTGGGAGTGATGATGGTTTCGGGCAGTTTCTGGTTGGGGCGCAGCCCGTTGGGCAGGGTTATCCCATACATGGAGCGCTGTCCGCTCTTATAGATCGACAGAACCGAGGTCGAGGTGGTGCCGGCCAGATAGTCGCGCACCACCACCTCGACCGGCAGGATCGAGAGGCGCTTGGCCACCACGACGTTCGGATCGGGATAATCGAGCACGTGATTGGGGCAGAGGTCTTTGGTCGCCTCGAACCAATAGCGGGCGGTCTGGGTCAGGACCGCGCCCTTGTAGGGAATCGCGGTGAGGATACGGTCGAAGGCGCTCAACCGGTCAGAGGCGATGATGATGCGGCGGCCATCGGGAAGATCGTAATTGTCGCGGACCTTGCCCCGGTAATGGTTGGGAAGCTCGGGGATCGAGGCGTCCGAGAGGATGTTGGCGGGGGCGAGGTCGGAAGGGGAAATGGTCAAGCGGCACCTTAAGGAATGGGGTCTAGTGTGGCGATTCTTAAACTTCGCGATCGGGACACTAGCGGCGCACCCTATCACGCGGTCAGTTCTTCTCCCAGCCGGACTGGCTGCAGCTCAGCAACAGGACGGTCAAGAATTGTGTAGGCCGGCTCACATTTTCTCCGGACAGCCGCAGGCGGTCAATCTTACCAGCATATGCGGCGGAGGGGTTGCTTCAGCGACGATCGCCGGCTGTTTCCAGTAGTAAGGCAGGCTGATGCGCCTGGCCAATAAACAAAGTTCGTCCGATTTTCCATCCGCCGTTCCCGCGCCATAAAGCCGGTCTCCCAGGATCGGACAGCCGATCGAGGCCAGATGAGCGCGCAATTGATGTGACCGGCCGGTCAGCGGTTTCAGCTCGAGCCAGGCGATCTCGCCGTCCCGTCCCAGCACCCGCCATTCGCTGCGCGCTTCCTGGCCGGCGGGATCGACCGCCATCTTGCCCCGCCGCGGGTCGAGCTTCAGCAACGGCTTGTCGACCAGGCCGCTCTCCCCGGGCGGCGCGCCCAAGGTCAGCGCCCAATAGATCTTCTCGACCCGCCCCTGTTCGAACAGCCTGCCGAGCTGCTTCAAGGCCGCGCGATGCCGCCCCAGCACCAGGCAGCCCGAGGTGCCGCGATCGAGCCGGTGCGCAAGCTTGGGCGCTTCCGCAAGCTCGAATTTCAGCTCTTCGAGAAAAGGGCCGAGATGCGCCACCCCGGTTCCGCCCGGATGCACCGCCAAGCCGGCCGGCTTGTCGATGATCAGCAGATTGTCGTCGCGATAGAGCAGCTTCAGAGCAGCCCCGCCATGATATTGATCGAGAGCGCCAGGATCACCGTGTTGAAGAAGAAGGCGAGGATAGCGTGGCCCAGGGTTTGGCGGCGCAGCCTGCGGCTGGAGATTCCGACGTCCGAGGTCTGGAAGGTCATGCCGATGACGAAAGCGAAATAGAGGAAATCCCAATAATCCGGCTCCTCGCCGCCGGGGAATTCGAGTCCGCCGACGTCCGAGTGCCTGTCTTTGGTAGGATCGGCATCGCTGTAATAGCCATGGGCGTAGTGAAGGGCGAACATGGTGTGGGTCATGAACCAGGCGCACAGGATGGTCAACGCCGCCAGACCGACCCTATAGGCCGCGTCCATGCCCTGCAGATCCTTGAGACCATGAAGCTCGATGGCCACCGTCGCCAGGCTGAACAGCGCGCCTCCAGCCGTCAGCACCAGAATGGTGATCCGCCCCTCATCCTGCAGCGCGGCCCTGAGGCGCATGTGACGTGCCGTGCCGTTGATCATCATGCCCCAGCTCAAGCCGAGGAAAAGCAGCGCGCCGATATCGAGACCGATGATGATGCGGGTGGAGCTCCGCAAGCTTTCCGGCAGCAGCAGATAGGCGAGCAGGGCGAGCGCCACCGAAGTCAGCAGTCGGGGGCGGGCGCGCAATTGGCGAAAGAGGCGATTTGCGGACATGGCTTCCTCCCGGCAGGTCCGCCCGATATTGGCAGAAGGTGGTTGGATTCTCCAAAATGTTCATGATATGTTCCAAAACGGAAACGAATTTGGAGCGATCGATGAGCGAAACCACCGAAGCGTCCACGCCGGCGCGCCAAGGCAAACCCTGGTCCGAAGAGGAGAATCGCCAGCTTTACGCCAGCTTCGTCGCCGGCAAGCCTTTGGATCTGATCGTCGCCTCGCATGAACGCGGAAAGGGCGGCATCACCTCGCGGCTGAAGCGGCTCGGCCTGATCGACCGCAATGGCGAGATCGTCGACCCGCCGCCGCCTTTCGAGAACAGGGCATCTTCGATGGATCTCGCCTTCGCCGTCACCACCGCCGATGGTTGGCAGGTGGAGATCCGCTCGAACCGGATGCTGGTCAGGCCGTTGGTCGAACGGTTGAACCTGATGCTGCAGGGGGCGGTCGAGGGGCCTAGCCCTTGACCCGCGTGTAGCGGTTGATCCAATTGGTCTCCCAGCTCCTGCCGGCATCGGCCGAAAAGGCCTGTTCCGATTGGGCGGTGTCGGGGCTGATGCCCCAGATCGAGAAGCGCACCCAGATCCGTTTGCCGTTCAAGGTTTCCTGGTCATAGAAGACCAGCTTTCCATCCTCCATCGCCCCGATCGCGGGCACATCGATGGTGCCGGTATTGGGGTGGGAGAAGTTCAGATACCATTGGTTCGTGCCCGGATCGAAGGTGCGGATGGCGATCAGCTCGACATGTCCGGCCGGTCCGTCGCCTTTGAATTCGGCGATATTGCCTTTGCCGTCCCAGATCGGCTTGACGTCGGTATAGCCGTCCATGTCCTTCCAGTCGGTGGATCCGGACAAAGGATGGAGCAGCCGCGAGGAATGGGTCTGCCATTTGCCGAAATCGAAATCCATGGCATGGGCGAGGGACTCCTCGGCAAGGCCCAATCGCGGCGGCAAGGCGACGAGAGCGGCGAGGGCGAGGAGGGCGGGCCGCCTCATGGTTTCACCCGGTTGAGATGGGCGTCGAACACCACTTCCCATGTCTTTCCGCCATCATCGGAGTAATCCTCCTCGAACCGGTGCGAGTCGGGCTTGATCTCGGACCAGACGCCGCGGACCAGGATGGCGCGGCCATCCTCTATTTCCTGGGCGATCAGCTCGCCCCGTTCGTCCTTGAAGCCGCCGATCAATGCCGGGGTCAGCATGCCGTCCTTGGCGTTGGCCCAGATCTGGCTCCACTGGCGGGCGGCGGGATTATAGAGGAACAGGGTCATGCCCTGGATGTGGCCCTTGGGACCGTCCACTTCGAAATCCTCGATCTGGCCCTTGCCGTCCCAGATCTTGCTGACGGTGACGGTGCCGTCCAGCTCGACGAAATCGGCGGAGCCCGACAGCGGCTTGGTCAGCCGTTTGATATGGGTGTGCCAGGTGCCGAAATTGAAGTCGAAATCATGGGCGCCGTCGCGCGCTTTGGCGGCGTTGCCGCACAGCGGCTGGAGCGCCAGAAGCGCGGTGGCGCACAAGGTCGCAAAGAGGGTCAGTTTCATCGGATATGCCTCGGTCTATTCTGCTTAGCCGATTGCAGTATTCTGTAATTGGCCCGGACATGAAGGGCCGCTCCTTGGAAAAAGAGCTGGGCCACTTATGGATACCTTGTTCGAAATCGAGTTGGAACGTCCCGTCCCGGGGGCGCGCGATGCCGGCCGTACCCTCTATCTGCAGCTGAAGCAGGCCATCGAGGATGGGCGGCTGGTGGCCGGTGCCAAATTGCCGGCCAGCCGCAAATCGGCGCAGTTTTTTGGCCTGTCGCGCAATACGGTGGCCGAGATCTATGACCGGTTGCTGAATGACGGCTATGTTACGGCCCGTCAGGGGTCGGGCACCTATGTCGCTGAGCGGCTGCCCGAATTGGCGCGGTCGGCGGCCCCGGTCAGCGCCTACAAGCTCAACGCCTTCTGGCTGCAAGAAGAGACCAGCGCCGCCATGGGGTTCTGGCGCGATAGCGACAGCTCGCCCGCACCGATCGATTTCCGCCCCGCTTTGGTCGATTCCCGCCTCTTCCCTTTCGAAATCCTTCGCCGGGTCAGCGCCAAGCAATTGCGCGGACTGGAGAAAAAGCCGGCCTCCTTCAAGAGCCCACAAGGCAATCAGGGCAACTTCCACCTGCGCGAAGCGATCACCGGCCATATCGCCGTGACCCGCGCGGTGGTCTGCCGCCCCGATGATGTGGTGGTGACCTCGGGAGCGCAGCAGGCCTTCGATCTGCTCGCGCGCATTCTGGTGACGCCGGGCGAGACGGTGGTAGCGGTCGAGGATCCCGGCTATCCGCCGATGCGCGTCGCTTTCGCCGCCGCCGGCGCCCGGATCGTGCCGGTGCCGGTCGATGAGGAAGGGCTGCTCGTCGACGCTCTGCCCGCCGGGGTGAGCGTGATCTGCGTCTGCCCCTCGCATCAATTTCCGCTCGGCGTGACCATGTCGAAACGCCGCCGCGCCGCCCTGGTCGAGCACGCGCGCGGGACCGGGGCGGTGATTGTCGAAGACGATTATGACGGCGAATTCCGTTTTGAGGGAAATCCGCTGCAATCGTTGCGGGGCACAGCCGCCGCCGACGTGACCTTCTATGTCGGCACTTTCTCGAAATGCATGCTGCCTTCCTTGCGACTTGGTTTCGTGGTGGCGCCGGAGTGGGCGCGCAAAACGCTGGTGGCGGCCAAGAATTGCCTCGATTGGCATTGCTCGGTGCCGCTGCAGACCGGGGTGGCCGCCTTCATCGTCGAAGGGCATCTCTCGCACCATGTGCGCAAGATGCGCCAGCTCTACCGCAAGCGCCGCCAGCTTCTGCATGAGCTGCTGCGCCGCGACTTCGCCGATCTCCTGGAGCCGATCCCATCCGTCTATGGCATGCATGTCGCCGCCTGGTTGCGCGGCGGAGCGGACGCCGAGCAGGTCGTGGCGGGGCTGGCCGAGGTCAAGATCCATACCCTGCGCCGTTATTATCTGGGGTCACCCGCCCGCGAAGGGCTGGTGTTCGGCTACGCCGCCGCCCACCTGCCGGAAATCGAGCGCGGTCTCGCCCTGCTGCGCGAAGCATTTTCCGCTTGCTCCTGACGCAGCGTCAGGTTGGATGATCCCTTCCGAATTCGAGTTGGAAGGGATTTCCGATGAAGGCCGAACCGCTTTTGCCGATCGGCGAAGTGTCGCGCCGCACCCGCCTCAGCGAAAGGGCGCTGAGGCTTTACGAGGCCGAAGGGCTGGTCTCGCCCGCGCGCAGCGCCGGCGGGCGCCGCGCCTACGCCATGGCCGATCTGCGGCGCTTGCAGCAGGTGCAGATCCTGCGCCGAGCCGGCTATTCCCTGTCCGACATCCGCTCCATGCTGTCGCGCCGCGATTTCGATGCCGCCGAGGCGATCGCCCTGCAGCTCGACGGTTTGCGGGCCGAACAGGCGTCCCTGGCCCGCTCGATCGGGTTGCTGGAGGCGGCGCAATCAAGCCTCAGGGCCGGCCAGACGTTGAGCGCCGAGGCCTTGTGCGACCTGATCCGCCTCGCCGAGCGCTCGATCGAAGAGGAGAATTGGCGCAGCGCCTTGTCGCAATACTGGACCGACGAGGAACTGCAGCGCTGGCAGGAAGCCTGGGCGCGAAATGCGGCCGGCCAATGCATGACCCTGGAGCGCGACTGGGCCGACCTGGTCGGCCGCGTCGAGCGGGCGATGGGCAAAAATATGCCGGCCGACAGCGAGGCGGCTTTCGCCCTGGCGCGCGAGTGGCTGCTCCTGCAGCAGCCCTTCATCGACGCGCTGCCCGAACTGTGGCCGAAGACGGTCCGCATGTATTCCGACATGGACCGATGGTCGCATCTCGTCACGCCGCCCTTCAGCAAGGCGGTGCTCGATTATATTCGCGCCGCGGCAGCGGCGGGCCGGGACAAGGGTGTCATTCCGCCCTCGAAATATCGTCTCGATGCCGAGGGCAACGCCATCTTGAAGGAGGATCAGACATGAGCGGCAGACAGAAATCCCCGCTGATGCGGGACCGCAATTTCCTTTGGCTCCTGGGCGGCGGATCGCTCTCCATGCTGGGGGATCAGTTCACCTTGCTGGCTTTGCCGTGGCTGGTGCTGAAAATGACCGGCGACACGCTGGTGGTCGGCACCGTGCTGGCGGTTGCCAGTCTGCCCCGCGCCATCTTCATGCTGGTGGGCGGAGCGCTGGTGGACCGCAGCTCGCCGAAAAAGGTGCTGATGATGACCAAATATATCAATGCGCTGCTGCTGGGCGCCTTGGCGCTGATGGTCTATGAGGGGGCGCTTTCGGTGTGGTCGGTGCATGCGATGGCGCTGCTGATCGGTCTGACCTCGGCATTCAGTTTCCCGGCCGGCTCCTCGATCATGCCGCAAGTGGTGCCGCCCGAATTGCTGCAGCCGGCCAACGGCCTGCTGATGGGGGTGCGCCAGATCAGCCTGTTGCTCGGCCCCTCGATCGCCGGCCTGCTGATCGCCGCTTTCGGTGATGCCTCAGGCGGAATCGGCTCGGCCGCCGCCGGTGTCGCCGCCGCTTTCCTGGTCGATTCGCTGAGTTTCCTGATCTCCGCCTGGACTTTGGCCAAAGTCCAGCTCCGCGCCATCGAGAAGCCCGCCAGCACCGGTGAAAGCGTGCTGCGCTCGATCGGAGAGGCGATGAAAGCGATGTGGGACGACCGGCTTCTGCGCGCGCTGCTGCTTTATTACGGCGCCACCGCCTTCATGATCGGCGGGCCGCTGCAGGTGGCGTTGCCGACGCTGGCGGCGCGCAACCTCACCCAGGGGGCCGAGGCCTTCGGCACGCTGATGGCGGTGCATGGTCTGGGCGCCTTGGTCGGCATGGCGGTGTCGGGGGCCAAGCCCGATTGGAAGATCGGCAGCCTCGGGACCACCATCCTCTGCATCGATGCGGTGGCCGGCCTGCTGTTCCTGCCCTTCGGCCATATCGACGCTCTTTGGCAGGGAATGCTGCTGATCGCGCCGCTCGGCGTGCTGGCCGGTTTTATCCAGGTGGTGGCTTTCTCCTGGATGCAGCGGCGCGTTCCTCCGGCTATGATCGGACGGGCGATGAGCGTCTTCATGTTCATTTTCATGGGGCTGTCCCCCTTGTCCGGTCCGGCCGCCGGCTGGCTGCTGCGCTGGATGAGTCTGGCAGACCTGTTCACCGCCACCGGGCTGGCCTTTCTGGCCATCGTCGCGGTGGGATGGGTCAATGGGGCCATTCCGCGCATCGGGCGCGAGCAAGTAGCTTAAGCCCGAGCGGCGTTTGAGCCTCGCCTAAGCGGAGCGAAGGCGTCATATCGGTGGGTTGAATGCGGCGGATTTTCTGGTGGATCTTCTATGGCCTCGCTCTCGCGCTTTTGCTGCTGGTGGTGCTGATCGACCTCTACCGTTTCGTGCCGCCGCCGATCACGCCGCTGATGGTGATCCGCTCTTTCCAGGGTCAGCCCACCATCCGCCGGTGGACCGATAATGACGCCATCTCGCCCGAGATGTTCCGCGCCGTCATCGCCTCGGAGGACGCCAAATTCTGCCGCCATCACGGTTTCGACTGGCAGGCGATCGACGAGGATTACGAACGGTACGAGGAGGGGGTGGGCAAATTGCGCGGCGCCTCGACCATCTCGATGCAGACGGCGAAGAATCTGTTCCTGTGGCCGGGACGCACTTTCCTGCGCAAGGGGCTGGAGGCGCCGATCACCTTCATGATCGAGGCCCTGCTGCCGAAGAAGCGCATCATCGAGCTTTATCTCAATATCATCGAATGGGGGCCGGGCATTTATGGCGTCGAGGCGGCCTCGGAAGCCGCCTTCCACCATTCCGCCAGAACCCTGTCCCGGCGCGAGGCGGCCTTGCTGGCCGCCGTGCTGCCCTCGCCGCTGAAAAGCTCGGCGGCTCATCCCAGCGCCTATATCCAGCGGCGCGTCGCCACCATCGAGGCGCGGATGGCGGATGTGCCCTTCCAGCGCCCCCGCATCTGCGGGGTGCCGCAGGATCCCTTATGGTGAGAGCAGCTTGTCTTCCGTGAGGGGAAGCAGCGCTTATTTGGGCTGATCGTCCTTCTTCGGCGGGGTGGCGATGATCTGCACGCCGACCACGCCGGGTTCCTTGAAACGCTGCTGCTCGGCGGCGGCGTCATGGCGCGCCTTGAGCTCCTTCTCGACGGCCTGTTTCGCTTCCAGCTCCCGGTAATTGGCCACCGCGCGAACGAATTTGGCGCCGGCCTCGTAGAATTCGAGGGTGCAGAGCCCGATCACCAAGGCGATGGTGAAGGTGATGACGCGATAGGGCAGGGGAACTTTCGGCGCTTTGAGCATCTTTTGTACTTACGGGCTCCGGTCCCGCCTTACAAGGGTTTCTTCAGCAGAGGAGCAAGCGATGAGTGTCTGGGTTTGCGCCAATTGCGACCATGAATATGATTCAGACGAAGGAGACCTGCCACGCGGCATATCCGCCGGCACGACCATCGACAATCTGCCTCAGGATTGGGTCTGTCCCGAATGCGGGGCGCCCAAGATGGAATTCATCGAGATCCCGTCACGCTCAATCGGCTCCGGAGACGGCTGGACCACCCGAAGCTAAAGCGAATTCGACCGCCGCGGCCGCATGCAGGGTGGTGGTGTCGAGCAGGGGCGCCGAGCTATGCTCCTGGCGGATCAGGAGCGAAATTTCCGTACAGGCCAGCACCACCGCTTCACAGCCGCGAGCCGCCAAGCCGTCCACGATACGGCGAAAGGCCTCCAGCGACTCTTCGCGGATGATGCCGGCGCAGAGTTCCTTGTAGATGACCCGATGCACCACCGCCCGCTCTTCCGCCGGCGGGGTCAGCACCTCGAGGCCGAAGCGCTCGGATAGCCGGCCGCAAATGAAAGTCTGCTCCATGGTGAAGGCGGTGCCGAGCAGGCCGAGTTTCTTCCAGCCCTTCTTCCGGGCCGCACCGCCGACCGGATCGGCGATATGCAGGAAGGGGATCGATACTGCGCTTTCGATGGCATGGGCCACCTTATGCATGGTGTTGGTGCAGAGAAGCACGCACTCCGCGCCGCCCGCTTCAAGCCGGCGGGCTGCCGCCGCCAGCATCTCGCCCATTTCGTCCCAGCGCCCTTCGTGCTGGGCCCGCTCGATCGGGCCGAAATCGACGCTGAACATCAGGATTTCGGCCGAACGCAGCGGCCCCAGCCGGTCGCGCACGGCGCGGTTGATGAGACGGTAATATTCGGCGCTGGATTCCCAGCTCATGCCGCCGATCAGTCCGATGATCTTCATGGCGCCTTTCACAATAAGCAACTTTTGGGTTGCTCATTCATCCTTTCGCTCTTACATAAAAGGCAACCCGGAGGTTGCTTATGTCCGATCGTATCGAAAAATCCATCGAACTCAAGGCCTCGGCCTCCCGCGTCTGGCGGGCGCTGACCGATCATCGCGAATTCGGCGAATGGTTCCGCGTGAAGATGGAGGGCCCCTTCGTCGTCGGCAAGGAGGCCGCCGGTCAAATTCTCCACCCCGGCTACGAGCATCTGCGCTGGACGGCGATGGTGAGGGCCATCGAGCCCGAACATTATTTCGCCTTCTCCTGGCATCCCTATGGCATCGACAAGGAGAAGGATTACAGCGTCGAGGAACCGACGCTGGTGGAATTTTTCCTGGAACCGGTCGGCGCCGGCTGCCGTCTGCGGCTGATCGAATCCGGCTTCGACAAGGTACCCGCCTATCGCCGCGACGAAGCCTTCCGCATGAACGACCAGGGCTGGTCCATTCAGTGCGAGAATATCGCCAGACATGTCGTCGAGCACCCCTGACACCGGCAGCCCGAGCAGCCGGGCCGCCCTCTTCGCCGCCCTCGGCGACGAGACGCGGCTTTCGGTCCTGTCGCGGCTGGCGGCGGGTCAGGCGCAATCGATCGCGCGCCTGAGCGAGGGCACTCGACTCAGCCGTCAGGCGGTGACCAAGCATCTCAAGGTGCTGGAAGAGGCCGGCGTGCTGACCCGCCGGAGAGCGGGCCGCGAAAGTCTTTATGCGCTGGAGCCCAAGTCGCTCGCGGATATGCGCGACTATCTCGATCAGGTGTCGCGTCAGTGGGACGAGGCGCTGGCGAGGCTCAAGGGGTTTGTCGAGGATTGAGCCCGGATTTGCAGAGGGGCGTCGAGATCACCGTTCGGCCTGGGCTTGTTGGGTGCCGTCGCGGCTAAAAATCTCACCACCCTGATAGGAATAGTAGAAGCGGTGCTCGCTGTGCGACACCACCACATGGTGATTGCTGAGGAAGTCGCGGCCGAGGACCGCCTGCCAATAGCCGTCCGGCATCCCCAGCAGCCAGCTATAGCCGCCGGTGACGGGTTCCGGGCCACTGCCGCCGGTGCGCAGCCAGGCCGGCCGGACCTCTTCATCGCCGATCCGGACGCTGTCGAGTCTGGTCATCCACAGCTTGCCGCCGCCAATGTCCGACTCGAATTGGGCCGCGATCGGCTGGGAGCCATGCAGATCGGCCCCGACGGCCTCGGCCGCCTGTTCGCTCAGGCGCGTGTGGGCATATTCCGTGCCCAGCGTCATCTTCACCGCGTGGCCGTTGACCTGCATGTCCAGCAGGATACGGGGCCAATG
>Ga0213872_10001237_pt1 | contig 17236 bp, 13 predicted proteins | sample VelepicomBERX_R2_FD_160071 | JGI IMG/M metagenome (GOLD analysis project Ga0213872, IMG submission 160071) | Rhizosphere microbial communities from Vellozia epidendroides in rupestrian grasslands, the National Park of Serra do Cipo, Brazil - RX_R2 | ecosystem: Host-associated > Plants > Roots >...
GCGCTGGAAACGGCGGGCGGCATCGCCTATGCCCGCCATCTGCTTGGCGATGCGCCATTTCTGTTGCTGTCGGCCGATATCGTGACGGACTACCCACTCGCTCGCCTCTGCGACGCAGCGACTGCCCTGGCGCGTGACCGACAGCGCCAGGCGCATCTGGTGGTGGTACCCAACCCGCCTTACCACCCTGTTGGCGACTTTGGCTTGTCGCCCTCAGGCCTGATCGACCCGGATGCGGCCGACCGACTTTGTTACGCCAACCTGATGGTATTGAAGCCCGAACTGGTGGCCGAGGTCGCCAACGGCGCTACGGCGCCACTTGGGCCGATCCTGAAGGCTGCCGCACGGCAAGGGCGCATCAGCGGCGAACGGTTTGACGGAGCCTGGTTCAATGTCGGCACGCCGGACGAGCTGGCCCTGGCCTCAGCGGCCGTACATCGGTAATTTCGGCTATCGAGGCAGGGCAGGCATAAGCTGACATCATGCGCCACACGGCGCAGAGGAGAATGTCATGCGCCTTGTTGCCTTGAGCCTTTCCCTTGTTGTGCTAGCGGGTTGTGCGTCCACTGCGCCACAAACGCAGGTCGACGAGAAGTACGTCGCCCGCGCTGAACTCAGTGCGCGATTGGGGGGTGCCCAAATCGTTTGGGTGAATATGCCACGACGCCCTGTGGACCCAGCCGAGGCCGCTGCACCGCACTCCTAAGCGCGGCCCTGGGACTTTTGCTTGACGTCGTTTGACCAACCACGAAGCGGCGCGGGGGTGAGCGGTTTTGTTGCTTCTGGTGACAGATCAGTGTGCAACAGAGCCGTATTGCGTACTCGATAGCGCCGGATGGTCTGGCTGTGGCTTGTCGAGGTAATAGCCCTGCACCATATCGACGCCGAACTCGACCAGCATGTCGAGCGTCTCGGCGTCTTCCACGAATTCCGCCACCGTCTGCTTGCCCATATCGTGGGCGATCGAGGCCATCGCACGCACGAACACCTGGCTGTCGTGGTCGTTCGGCAGGTCGCGGATGAAGAGCCCATCGATCTTCAGCACATGGGCCTTCAAGTGTTTCAGGTAGGCAAATGAAGAGAAGCCCGCACCGAAGTCGTCAAGGCACACTGTACAACCGGTATTGCGCAACGCCTCAATAAAGCGTTGCGCATCGCGCATATCACTGACTGCGGCGGTCTCGGTCAACTCCACCATCAGCCGTTGCGGCTTCACGCCGTGCTGCGCCAGCAATTCGCCGATATAGTCGGGCAGGCTGGTCTCATCGAAGCTGCGGCCCGAGATATTGACGGCCAAAGGTGGCATGCCCGGGTTGCTGGCGAGCAGCGAAATACACTGGCGGATCACCCAGCGGTCGATATCAAGGATGCGGCCGCTGCGCTCGGCATGGGGGATGAACTGGTTAGGCGGAATCACCTGGCCTGGGTTGTTGACGTCCTTCATGCGTACCAGCGCTTCGAGATGCACGACTTCGCGCGAGGTGGTGCTGTAGATACCCTGGAAATACATCACAAAGCCATCATTTTCCAGTGCTTGTTGAATGCGTTCGTTCCAGGTCAGGCGGTTGACCATCTCGCGAGACGCATCGCGCTCGGCCTGGTACAGACGCCAGGTCGCCTTGCCGGCGCTCTTGGCTTGGTACATGGCGGTATCGGCATGGGCAATCAGGTCTTCCGCCGTCTCGGCATGTTGCGGGTAGAGTGCGATACCCAGGCTCGATGAAAGCCGTAGATTCTGGCCGTCGACCGCAAACTGGATGCTCGATACGGCGGACACCAGCCGGTTGGCGAGGAAGCTCAATTCGGTTTCAGTGCAAGAGGGCACGAGAATAGCGAACTCGTCGCCACCCAGGCGCGCGAAAAACTCGTTGCGACGCACCTGGCCGGCGATTTCTTCCGCCACCCGCTTCAGGAGGTCATCGCCAGCACCGTGGCCGAAGGTGTCGTTCACGTACTTGAATTCGTCGAGGTCGAAGTAGAGCGCGGCCAGTGTGTCCTGACTGCGTTCTGCTTCCGCGATCATGCGGACCAGCTGTTCCTGGAAGGCGTGGCGGTTGTAAAGCCCGGTCAACGCATCGCGCTCGGCGAGGAAGGCCATGCGCTCATTCAGGATATGCTCCTGTGTGACGTCTTCGTAAATCCACATGCGACCGCTGACCGTGCCGTTTTCGTCACGCACGTAGTAGCAGTGCTGGGTGACGATACGGGCGTCATTCATTGTCAGGTCGCCCGGGTAGACGTCGAAGCTGCTGAGGCTCTCGGCGGTCTCAAGGTGCGACGCGAGGTCGTAGTTGGCTGGGCGGTTCAGCGCTGTTTGCAGCACTTGGCCGATCGGTTTGCCGACGATGGGTGAGGTATCGTCGATCAGCCACAGCATCTTGAACGCAGGGTTGTGGAACACCACGATGTTGGCATTGTCGACGAACAGCACGCCAAAGCGCATGGCGGACAAGAGGGCTGTCAGGCGCGTGCGCTCTGCTTCGCCGCGCGTCAGATATGTCTGGTTCAGCGCCTGTGCCTGCTGCAGTTCATAGACGGCTCGCTTGAGCGCCAGCCGGTCTTCCTTGAACTGGCTGTTGTCGTAGAGCGAGGCGCGCACGCCCAAGCAGGTCTCGTGCTCGTCGTAGATCGGATGCCAGGACATCGCCGCCCAGAAGCTGCGGCCGTCGCGGCGAATGGCGCGGAACTCGAAATCCTGGCCGCTGGTAGCGCTCAGCATCTGCTTGACCACTTCGGCGAGCTGTCCGCGTTCCTCGACCGTTGCGAGTGGCACTGGGAAATGCTGCATCTCCATGCATTCCTTCGCGGTGTAGCCAAGAAGGCGCATCACCGATGCATTGACCCATTCCAGCTTGCCATTCGGGTCCAGCCAGAATTCCACGCCATAGGTATGGTTGGCGATGATCATCAGCTTCGCTTCGTTCTGCCGCAGCGCATCCAGTCGATCCTGTATGGTTTGCGAGAGCTGGTTGAAGCGTAGGGCGAGTTGGCTTACCTCATCGTCACCCTGGGTGGCGAGCAGCAAGGGCGTTTCGGTGCTGGCACTTCGCTCGGCGGCGTCGATCAGCTGATACAAGCGCCGCGTCAGCCAGAAGCCGAGCAGAGCCATCAGGAGTGCCGACAGCATGGCGCCGACGATGGCAACAGACAGGCTCTGCCAGACTACCCGGTTCACCGAATCACGCAGGAGCTCGGTCGAGACGCCATAGCGCAAGGTGCCATAGGGCTGGCCCGCGAGCTCAATGGAGGTGACGGCATGGATGATGGGCGGGATCTCCCGCGTGCCGTAGAGCTTCTTGACGTCGTCATTCGGCGGCAGCGGGGTACCGGCATCCCAGCCTTGGGCGGCGATCAATTTGCCGTTGCGGTCGAACAGCACCAGGTAGTCGATGCCTTCGGGGGTGCGTACGCCCTCCATCAATTCGGCGGCAGGCGCGTAGTCGAGCGCGGCGAGCGATGGCCCGAGTGCGGCGTTCAGTAGGCGGCCCATTTCCTGCACCCGGACTTCGGTGGTGCGGATCACCATCTCGGTCCATACATGGCTCAGATTGCTCACGAGTACGCCGAGCACCAGTACCTGAACCAGGACAATGGCGACGATCAGCCGAGCGCGAAGCGTTTTGAATAGCGGAACCTTGATCACATTGCAGCTTTCAGTCGGCGTTGCAGTTCAAGCATCAGCGGGTCTACCAGGGCAAGGTCACCGGGCGCAACGGGGTCTGCGCCGGATATGCCGAGCATATTCGTGAAGCCCGAATTCTGACCATGATTATTGATGAAGTTGGCAACGATGTCGGTATACCGCAGCCGTTCGGCATCATCGAGGTCACCGCTCGCAAGCAGCACCGCGTTGGGCGCTTCCCCGGTTTCGGCCACCACCGTCAAGGCGGCCCGGTCCGTCGAGGCCAGTAAGCTCAGGGCGTTTCTGCTGACAATGGCAAAGTCGGCATCGCCGCGCAAGACAGCATCGATGGCCCTGTTCTGGAAGGCGTAACGCTGCATTTGAACGTGTACGCCGAGTCGATCGAGCCAGGTTTCGCCCATCAGCCCTGTCAGCGACAGTGGGTCAGGCAGCGCCACGCGTGCATCGGCCAAGATCTTGCTTACGGCGCCTGTACGTTTACGGTGTGTGACCAAAAGGCCCACATAGGGGCCACGCGCCTTCAAGCTTGGCACAAAACCCTCGTGTAACTGCACATAGCGTGCACCTGCGGCGCTTGCGATCACCAAGTCGTAATCATGCCGGTGGATATGCGTCAGGAACTGCCGGTAGTCGGGCGCAGTGAGCAAGACGACCGGGCAATTGAGTTGTGTGGCCATCTGTTCCCGCAGGGGCTGAAAGCTGGCGATCAGCATGCGGGGCGAAAAAAACGGCTCGATACCGATGCGAAGCTCAGTTGCCGCCAGGCAGGGCAGGCAAGCCAGGAGTAGCCAACAGGCCATCCACCGCATCATCGGCCGGGTTTTCATCATGTCGCGCAACCGGCTCCGTTCATAGCTGCTTGATAAAGACCTTGGAGCGGCGCTGCCAGTTATAGAGCGCTTTTTTCTTCATGGGCAGCTGATCGACATCGGCCGGCTCGAAACCCCGCTCAACGAACCAGTGCGCCGTACGCGTCGTCAGCACGAACAGCGACTTCAGCTTCAACCGGCGTGCTTCGCGCTCGACGTGTTTCAAGAGCGCTTCGCCACGCCCGCCGCCGCGATAATCGGGGTGGACCGCGAGGCCGGCGAGTTCGGCCGTATCGCTGTCTTCGAAGGTATGCAGTGCCACTGAACCGATGATCTTGCGGTCGTGCTCCAGCACCGCAAAGCGCTCGATCTCGCGTTCCAGCAGCTCACGGTTGCGCTTGACCAGCACGCCGTCGGCTTCCAAGGGCTCGATCACCTGCAAGATACCGCCAATGTCATCAATGACTGCGCGGCGCATGGTTTCCAGGGGCTCGCGCGAGATCATCGTGCCGATCCCCTCATGGGTGAACAGCTCGGTCAACAGCCCGCCATCGAGATGCCGTGAAATCAGATGCGCGCGGCCCACGCCGTGGCGTACCGCGCGAATGCAATTGGGCAAGTAGAAGTCGATGTCATCCTTTACCCGATTGGGGTCTTGGATATAGGACTCGGCCTCGGCGGCGGTCAGTTCATTGAGCAGCTCACCTTCGCCATTGATCACCCCGGGTTGGTCGAGCAGGAAAATCAGCTTATCTGCACCCAGGGCGACGGCAGCCGAAGTCGCGACGTCTTCGAGCGTCAGGTTGAAGACTTCCCCGGTGGGTGAATAGCCGACCGGCGAGAGCAGGATGGTTTCGCCGAACTCCAGCCGCGCACGCATGGCGGCCACGTCGAGTTTGCGAACCTGCCCACTGCGCTGCATGTCGAGGCCGTCATAGACGCCCATGGGCTGGGCGGTCACGAAATTGCCGCCGGCGACGCGGATATCGGCATTGGCCATGGGCGAATTCGCGAGGCCCATCGACAGTGCCGACTCGATCTCGAAGCGGACGAGGCCAATGGCCTGCAGCACCACATCGAGCGATTCGCGGTCGGTCACGCGTACGCCGCGTTCAAAACGGCAAGGCAAGCCTGCTTCTTGCAAGCGTGCGTTGATCTGAGGGCGGGCACCATGCACCAGCACCAGTCGAACCCCCAGACTGACCAGCGTATTCAGGTCATGCGCCAGTGAGGTGACATGGCCATCGCGAACCAGGTCGCCGCCGAACGCAACCACGAAGGTGCGGCCACGGAACGCGTGGATATAAGGTGCCGCCTGGCGGAACCAGAAAATGAACTCGGGGGAACCAATATCGGGCATGGCACAGTGCTCACGGGAAACCGCTGAAGATTAACAGAAACGCTGTTTTTACGGCGTCGCGGCTTACCTGTAGCGCCATTTTGACGCGCATTCATGACAACTTCGAAAAATGCGCTGAAAAAACACGCAGGCTACCGCGTTTGGGTAGACCTATCAGGCCACTGCCAATCGCTCATCACACCATCGTCGGAAAGCCTCGGCAGGGATCGGCTTCGAGTAGAAATAGCCCTGGATCAGATCGCACTCCAGGCTCGCCAGCACATCGACAATGGCTTGCGATTCCACCCCTTCCGCCACGACTTTGAGCCCCAGCCGGTGCGCCATTTCGATGGTCGACTGCACGATCATACGATCGCTGAGGTTATGGTCCAGCTCCAGCACAAAGGCACGGTCGATCTTGAGCTCGGTGATCGGTAATTGCCGCAGGTAGGCGAGCGATGAGAAGCCGGTGCCGTAGTCGTCGATGGCGAGGCCGACGCCGAGTGTACGCAGGCGGCGCAGAATGCCCAACGCATGGCCGGGGTCTTCCATAAAGCCGCTTTCAGTGATTTCGAGGCACAGGAGCGTCGGGTCGAGCTCGAAACGCGACAGCAGTTCGCCCACCAACACGGGTAGATGTTCGTCTTTCAGGTCGCGCGTCGAAAGATTGACCGATACCTTGATCGGCTTACCTTCGCGCGCCCAGTGGCCGGCTTGCTCGACCGCTTTGGCCAGCACCCAGCGTGTGACTTCCTTGATGTAGCCGGTCTGCTCGGCAAACGGAATGAAATCGCTCGGTGGCACGAAGCCGCGTTCTGGGTGAATCCAGCGCACCAGCGCTTCGGCTTCGGCCGCGAGGCCGTTCGCCACACGCACCTTGGGTTGGAAGTGCAGCGTCAGTTCGTCGCGCTCCACCGCCTGCTGCAAGTCACCCAGCAGCGACAGATGTTCCTGGCGGAAGGTCAGGTAGCTTGGGTCGTACAGCGCCTCGCGCTGGCCACTGCGCTTGGCGCGATACATCGCAAGGTCAGCACAGCGTATCAGCTCGGTGGCGTCGCTGCCGTGCTCTGGGTAGCCGGCTGCGCCGACGCTGGCGCGCAGGTCGAGCGGCCGGCCATCCAGCTCGAAACGGCGGTCGAATACGTGGTGAATACGCACGATGGTGTGCATCGCGTCGCTCACCTGTGCGCCAGGCAAAAAGAGTGCAAACTCGTCGCCCGACAGGCGCGCGACCACGTCCTCCTGGCGAATCACCTCGCGCAGCCGCGCGCCGACTTCCTGCAGTACGCGGTCTCCCATGGGGTGGCCGAGGGTATCGTTGATCTGCTGAAAACGGTCGAGGTCAATCAACAGCACCGCCAAGGCTGTTTCGGTGCGGCTGGCGTTTGCGATGGCTTCGGTCAGCAATTGGTTGAAACGCAAGCGGTTCGGCAGGCCGGTTAGGGTGTCTTGGAAAGCGAGCTTGCTGATTTCGGCTTCCCGCTCGGCGATGGCGACCTGCATATGCGCGAGGCTACCCGAGAGCTGGCCGATTTCGCTCTGGTCGGCCGTTTCGAAGGTCTGCCGGTAATCGCCGCGCTGAATGCGTTGGGCAACACCGGCGAGTGCCACCAATGGCCCGGTGATGCGCCGCGCGATCTGCAGGCCGACGGCAAGGCAGACCAGCAAGGCAATGCCGGCCAGCACCACCAGGGTCTTTTGCAGTGCATAGAACGGCGCCAATGATTCGCGGACCGAGCGGGTAAAGAGGCCGAAGATCGCCTGCTCTTCCTGACCGCCCAAGGGGCTCAGCCGGTATTCGTAGTCCTCACCCGCGAGCGTGATGCGGTCGGTCACCGCGGGGTGGGCGGGCAGGGCATCGGCCAGCGCGTTGCGGCTGTCTTCCGGCAGTGACGAGGCAAAGCCCTGCCAGCGTGCCTTGGCTCGCCCCAGCAGCGACACCTGCAAGCCCGATAGCTCGGCAAGATCGTGCACCGTGTTGTCGTCGATGACGAAGCCCATCGTCACCCAGCCGATCGTGATCGGTGCCTGCACTGGCACGGCGACCAGTTGGTAGAGCCGGCCGTCGATCCACTCCACGTCGGTGGGCGCCGTCGTATCCTGCCGCTGTTTTAGCAATTGCGGGAACGGATAGGCCGCCCCGCGCCGCTCCGGGCGGACAGTATCGGCCAGGATGTGGTTATCGAGGCTCGATAGCATCACCAGTTGGGCATGGATGCGGCTGCCGTGATTCTGCAGTACCGAGACAATGGTATCGGTCTCACCGGTCGCCACGGCCTGGCGGAAGCCGAAGTCGAGCGCGACGACATTGGCGGCTTGCTGCAACTGGGCACCGCGCTGCTCCAAGAGGCGATGGAAGATGCGCTCGCCTGTGCGCAGTTCCTTGGCCGACGTATCGTGCGAGATACGCAAGTCCGCCGCGTTTACAACCAAAAAGGCGGCAATCAGCACGGCGGCCAAGAGGCCGACGAAGAACACCACAATGCGGAAGGACAGGCTATTGGTCGGCATGGGCGATCAGTAGCTACCTTGGTTTTTAGGCCGCGAGCGTGCGGGCGGTGGCGCGAGCTTGATCTGGAATTTGAATTGCGTTTCGGCGCCGGCAGCAGACTTGAGGCGTACCGGTGCCGCGTCCGCGAGTTGATACGGGTGCCAAACCTTCAGCGTGTAGTCGCCGGGCGGTAGCTCGGGCAAATGGGCGAGGCCGTCTGCGCCGGTCTTTTCGAACCAGGGTGTGTCAACCACCAGCGCGTAGGCGATCATCCAGTCGTGAATATTGCACCCCAGCACCACCTGGCCGGGCTTGTCGAACACCACGGGCTCGGCGGGTGTGCCTGAATACAGCTTCAAGTCGAATACCTTGGCCGGCGAAAAGGAATACACGTGGTGGCGAATATTGTCCTTGTTTGGAAAACGGACGGCGGTGCCCGTCTGCATCACGGTGACCAAGGGTACGAATTCCTTATCGACTTGGTCGATGATGGTGGCGAGCTTGCCCTTGGGCACCTTGCCGTTGACTGGCTCGGCGTAGACGGCGGCGTCGGCCAGGGGTTTGCCATTGGCGTCCGACACATGCACGTCGATACCGGCCGCAAGCACCGGCAGGGCTGTGAAGAGGGCAGAAATAGAAAGAATCAGCGTACGCATGGCATGCCTAGTGGCTGGAGGGATCGATGATGTCGCGTTGCATGGGGGCGAGCTTGGCAAGCAGCGCGTTCTTGTCGGCCTGGGCCACGCCACGTGCATCGAGAATGGTGCGCAGATGATCGACCATGCCGTAGAACTCCGCTTCGGTAATGCCGAGGCCCGCATGCGACTCGCGCATGGTGTCACCGGTATAGCGTTCTGGCCCGCCGCTCAGCGCGCAGAGCTGCTCGGTCAGCAAGCGCTTGAGGCGAACGAGGTCAACCTTCTGGAAGCTGCGCTGCGTGACCGGGTCAGCGGCGCTGCGGTCGACCAACTGGTCGGCGATGGCGGCAATACCGTCATGCTCGCCAAGGTGGGCGTACAAGGTGTCGCTTGCCGCTGTCAGCAGGCTGGCCAGCAGCGCCGTCAGGCACAGGCATAGACGCATCATCCCCAAGCTCGAAGCCATTGCGTGTCCAGAATGAAATTTGCGGTTATCGCGCACGGGCAAGCCCGTCGGACGTGCCCATGATAGCCAAGCCTTCCGCGCACAGTATAGACTTTTGCAGCCCATTGCCCTCATGGCCAACTGGTCTCTGCCCATGCCTACCTCGATTGCAGCCGAAGCACTTGCTCGTCGTCTCATCCGCCGTCTGTTGCATCTGGCACGATGGTGCCTGCCAACGGCGCTGGTCTGGTGCGCCGCGGCCCATGCCGATGGCCGCCTGGCTGCCACGGGCGGGGTAACGCAGATCGAGGGCGCTGCCGGTGGCGGTCTCGTGCCCTGGGCCTTGATCGCCGGCTACGATACCCGCGACGAAGTGCGGGGCGATGCCTTCTATACGCATGCGAGTACGCAGAAATTCCGGCTCGATGCCGCTGGCGTCGCCATCGGCATACACGATCGCGTGGAGCTCTCCTACGCGCAGGATCATTTCAATCTCGGCGGCGTGGTGCCCGGTCAGACCCTGACCCAAGACGTATTCGGCGCCAAATGGCGTGTGTATGGCGATGCGCTCATCGATCAGGACCGTCTGCTGCCGCAGATTGCCATAGGCGCGCTCTACAAGCGTGACCACCGCTTCAATGGCATACCGAAGGCGCTGGGCGCGCAACACGGCAGCGATATCGAGCCCTATCTCGCTGCTACCAAGATATGGATCGACGGGCCGCTTGGGCATGTCTTTCTGCTCGATGGCACCCTACGCATCACACGGGCGAATCAATTCGGCCTGCTGGGCTTTGGTGGGGCGCAAGGTAGCTCCCGGTGTACCTGTTTTGAAACGAGCGCAGCCTGGTTCGCCAACGATGCCCTCGCCTTTGGTGCAGAGTGGCGGCAAAAGCCCAATACGCTGCCCGGTGTGACCGAATCTGCTGCGAGTGATGGATTTGTCGCCTGGATACCCAACCGGCACGTCGCGCTGGTTGCAGCCTGGCTGGATCTCGGTACGATTGCGGGTCAAGCGCACCAGCGCGGGCCGTATCTATCGGCCAAGCTCGATTTCTAAATCGGCCTACAACTAAAAAGCCAAGGAGAGAACATGGCCAATATTCAGATTGCCGTGATCAATGCCAGTACGCTGATGTCCGATGCGGATATCAGCGCCGCCATCCCCGCTCTGCAAACCCAGATTTCGCGTGATTTTGCGCCCGTCTGGGGCGTCGATGCCAGCCTGCGCTTCGTGCCCAAAGGGCAGAACCCCCTGCCTACCGAATGGTGGCTGACGGTGGTCGACGATCCCGACCATGCCAATTCGCTGGGCTACCATGACCTCACCAAGCAAGGCCTGCCGATTGCGAAGATCTTTGCGCGCACCATCCAGCATTACAAGGAAAGCTGGACGGTGACGGCAAGCCACGAGCTTCTGGAAATGCTGGCCGACCCCAATATCAACCTGACGGTGCTGGAAGACACCAAAACCGGCGGGCGTCTTTACGCCTATGAGGTGTGCGACGCCTGCGAAGGCGATGACTTCGGCTACGCCATTGATGGGGTGTTGGTGTCGGACTTCGTCTACCCCGCCTGGTTTGAGACCTTTCAGCCTGCCGGCACGCAGTTCGACCACGCGGGCAAGATCACCCAGGCGTTGCAATTGCTCAAGGGTGGCTATATCAGCATCTACGATATCCAGGGCCCGGCGAAATGGACACAGCTGACGGCCGAGGCGATCAATATGCGGGCGCGGCCTCCCATTGGCAGCCGGCGCGAGCGCCGGACGATTCCGGTCGACCAGCGCGTGCGGAGTACGGCGCACTGAGTTGGGGGGCTTGCCCCCTCTCCCCCAGCCCCTCTCCCGCGAGGGGCGAGGGGAGTCACAGCGGCGGTGCTGTCGAAACCATCCTGCACCCAAAATGGGCTGCTAAGAGTGGTCGCGAATACCCATCGATTAGCGCGTGCGCAGCATGCAAAGAAGCATTAGAGGCGCATATTCCTGCTGAACGGCGCCTGACATCGTGAAGCCCCTCGCCCCTTGCGGGAGAGGGGGGCAGATCAGAGCACGTAGCGCGCCAAATCCTCAGACTGCGCCAGTGCGCCAAGCTTGCGATCGACGAATGCAGCATCGACTTCGATCGCCCCTGCGCGCGTATCGAAGGCCACATCTTCCAGTAGCCTTTCCATCACGGTGTAGAGCCGTCGCGCACCGATGTTCTCGGTCTTCTCATTCACCTCGTACGCAATCTCGGCAAGTCGTTTGATACCGTCGGCGGTGAAGGTCAGCTGCACCTCTTCCGTTGCGAGCAAAGCCTCGTATTGCTTGGTCAGGCAAGCATCGGTGCTGGTGAGGATCTGCTCGAAATCAGCGACCGAGAGCGACTCCAACTCAACACGGATCGGGAAGCGGCCTTGCAGTTCCGGAATCAGGTCGGACGGCTTGGCGAGGTGGAAAGCGCCCGAGGCAATGAACAGGATGTGGTCGGTCTTGATCATGCCGTACTTGGTGCTCACCGTCGTACCTTCGACCAGCGGCAGCAGGTCGCGCTGCACGCCCTGGCGTGAGACATCGGCGCCCTGGCCTTCCGAGCGGCTGGTGACCTTGTCGATCTCGTCGATGAAGACGATGCCGTTCTGCTCAACGGCAGCGAGCGCTTCGGCCTTCAGTTCTTCCTGGTTGACCAGCTTGCCAGCCTCTTCCTCGATGAGCAGTTTCATCGCGTCGGCCACCTTGAGCTTCTTCGGCCGGCGTTTTTGCTGCGCCATGCCCTGGAACATGTTCTGGATCTGACCGGTCAGCTCTTCCATACCGGGTGGCGCGAAGATCTCGGCCGAAATTTGCGTTTCGGCCAGTTCGATCTCGATTTCCTTGTCGGCCAATTTGCCCTCGCGCAGCATCTTGCGGAATTTCTGGCGCGTTTCGGTCTCGGCGGGGGCCGACGGTTCCAGGCCAAAGGTGCGTGGAGGCGGCGGTAGGAGTGCATCCAGCACGCGCTCTTCGGCGGCGTCTTCTGCCAGGGTGCGTACGCGGCGCATGGCGAGGTCGCGGGTTTGCTTGAGCGCGAATTCGACCAAATCACGGATGATGCTGTCGACGTCGCGGCCCACATAGCCCACTTCGGTGAACTTGGTGGCCTCCACCTTGATAAAGGGCGCGTTCGACAGACGCGCCAGGCGACGGGCGATTTCGGTCTTGCCCACGCCGGTCGGGCCGATCATCAAGATATTCTTTGGCGTGATCTCGTGGCGTAAGGGCTCCGCCACTTGCTGGCGGCGCCAGCGGTTACGCAGCGCAACGGCGACCGCGCGCTTGGCCTTATCTTGGCCGACGATATGCTTGTCCAGTTCGTGGACGATTTCCTGCGGGGTCATTTCGGTCATGGTGCGGTGCCCTCGCTACCCTGAAGGACTTCAATCACGTGATTCTGGTTGGTGTAGATGCAGATATCGGCGGCGATCTCGAGCGACTTCTTGACGATGTCGGCTGGGGCCATCTCGGTATGCTCAAACAAGGCGCGGGCGGCCGCCTGGGCGAACGAGCCGCCTGAGCCGATCGCTGCGATGCCCTGTTCGGGCTCCAGCACATCGCCATTCCCCGTGATGACCAGCGTTGCCGTCTTGTCGGCCACGATCAGCATGGCTTCGAGGCGGCGCAGCATGCGATCGGTCCGCCAATCCTTGGCGAGCTCGACGGCTGAGCGCAGCAGGTGGCCCTGGTGCTTTTCCAGCTTGCCCTCGAAACGCTCGAACAGGGTGAAGGCGTCGGCTGTACCACCGGCGAAGCCGACCAGTACTTTGTCGTGGTAGAGCTTACGGACCTTGCGCGCGGTCGATTTGATGACGACATTGCCCAGGGTGACTTGGCCGTCGCCGCCGAGTGCCACGGTATCGCCCCGTCGCACAGAAAGTATGGTGGTGCCGTCGAATTGCTGCATGAGTGGTATCAAGTGTAGCGGTTGATAACCACGAAAGTGGGTACGGCCGACGTATTTACAAGCCCGCATGGCGGCGTCGGCCGACGGTATGCCGAGACTTACTTCTTGCGGATGATCCGTGCGACGTCGGCAATGCCCATGATGCGGAACAGGGCCACGATCAGTTCATTGGCCCCGACGATGGTGACCGACTTGGATTGGGCGGTCAGTGTCACGATGACGTTCATCAGCGCGCCGGCGCTGACAAAATCGATGCGCGGCACCTTGCTGAAATCAACGCGAACATCGGTATGCGAGGCAGCATAGGTCATGATCGGCTGGAAGGCTGCGTCCGCGCCGCCCACAATGGCGCCCTGCAGGCAGCAGGCGTCGATGACAGGCTCAGGCGCCGGCTGCTCGCTACGCAATTTGGCTTCTTCGGCGGCCACTTCGGCTGCTGTCTTGGTCTTGGCCGTCATATCCCAGGAAGGCGGTGACAGCTCGAAGGTGATGGCGAAGTCGACGGCGAGGTTTTCGAAGTCTTCCTGCAGGCCGAGTAGCTGGAAGACTTCCAGCAGCAACAGCCAGTAGGGGGCTTCCTCATCCACCCGGCGCATGACTTCGATGCGCGCCTTGAGGAAGTCGGCCAGCGCCGGGCCGCCCGCAACCTGGAAGCGCGCTTTCTTTCTTTTGAATTTGGCCCAGCGGGCCACGATGGCCGATGCTGCAGCCGATTCGATCTGCTCGACCCGGCTGAAGTCGACACGTACCGGGGCGCCGGCGAACGCCAGTTTCTCCAGTTGGTCGAGTTGCGCTTCGATGGACTCGGCCGTCAAGTTGTTCTGGAACATGAAATAGGGGCCGCCTGCCTTGGCAGGCGTGGCGGCTGCCGTAGCCGGCTTATCCGATTTGCCGGCATCTTCTTGCCAGACCGGGGCGCTGCGCTCGAATGCGACGACAAAGCGCAAGGCAAGTTCGTCGAAGTCGGCATGCCGGTTACGCATTTGGTAGAGGTCAAACAGCATCAACCAGGTATCGAGACCATGCGCGGCACTGTTCTGCTGAATATCATCGGCCAGGATGGCGATTGCGTCGTCCACCTGATCGTTGGCAAAGCAGATCGCCGCCTGCTCGACAGCGGGCGAGAGCAGGTCGGAACCATCGACCACGTCGATGCGTGCGCCCGAGATGGTGCTGGGGCCGATGGTGTTGAATTCGAGTGGCGCACGGTCGGGTTCAGGCGCCTTGTAGTCTGCCGAAACGTCGCCGGGTGCGGGGCTTTCGACGACAGCCGTCTGCGCTGACGCGGCGGGCGCGGCAGGAGGGCGTGGCTGGACGATCCGCGGCTGCTTGGGCTGCGGAATATCCGGCTCGACTTCCTTTTTCTTGAAGAAGGAAAACACCACAGTTTTTCGTCCTGATTGCCTCGCGCTATCGCGCGGAGCGTCGATTCTAATGCGATTTTTAACGACTGCACACCTGCGACGGTGTGGTGCTGCTCATTTAGTTATCGGATGGATTTTCCGATTATTTCAAACTGAGCGGCAGTTTTTTCCCGACACGAGGTCGTTTTATACCCGATCTATACGTCATCCATTTTGCGAAATGACAAATATTGCTGCTTCAAACCATCTCAACTGCGGGGTCAGTATCGCGCCATGGTCGGCTCAACTTCATCTGCCCAGGCTGCCACACCGCCGGTCAGGTTGTAGATGTCGTCAAAGCCGGCGCGTTCCAGAAATACGCCTACCTGATAGCTGCGCATGCCATGGTGGCAGATCACCACTGTGGGGCGCTCCGCATCCAGCTGCGCATGGGTCTGGGGCACCGTCTGCATGGGTTGATTGAGTGCACCTTCGATGTGGCAGAGCGCGAATTCCCAGGGCTCGCGAACGTCGAGCAACAGGGGGGCCGATTCGGCAGGCTGGTCACGCAACCAGGCGGCCAGTTCATTTGGGTTGATATGTTTCATGCGTCTGAGAATGAGGTGTCGGGTTCGGTGTCGAATCGGCAAGCCAGCTCTGAAAGCAACTTCCGGGCCTACGGAGACAATACTAGGGTATGGGTGAGGGTACCAGCCCGCTGTGGCCATTGTGCGTCCATGCTGTTCGGTTTCGACCGCTGTTCTTTGCTGCGTAGAGTGCCCGGTCTGCGCCCTGAAGCAGGGTTTCGATCTGGCTCGCTTCGGACAATTGTTCTTGGCTCAGGTCGAGCACCGCGCAGCCGAAGCTGATGGTAACCGGGATACGGCGGCTTTCCCACATGACCTGCTCCGCTTCGATGAGACCCCGCAGGCGGTCGGCAACTTCGGCGGCTTGACGGATATCGGTTTCGGGCAATAGCACGGCGAATTCTTCGCCGCCTAGCCGGCCGACCGTGTCGAGCGCGCGCTTACCGGTATCGAGTATGCGCGCCACCCGGGTCAGTACCGCGTCACCGGCTGCATGGCCGTGGGTGTCGTTCACGCTTTTGAAATGGTCGATATCGGCCATGATCACGGCTACGGCTCGGCCGGTGCGGCGACTGCGCCGTACTTCGAGGCTCAAGGCGGCCAGAAATTGCCGCCGGTTGGGGATGTTCGTCAAGGCGTCGGTGGTCGCGAGTCGCCGCATCTCGGCTTCCACCAGGGTTAGCCGGGCATGCTGTTCGCCCAGTCGCGTATAGGCACGCGCATTGGCGACGGCGACGGCCACGTAGGCGCTCAGCGTGCGCAGAATCAATTGCTCGCGTTCGCCATAGGCGTTCTCGTTGGCGGACTGGATGGTCAGCACGCCGACCAGGTCGTCGCCCACGAGAAGGGGGCCAAACCAGGATGCCTGCATTACCCGCGTGCCGGGTACATGGTGGCTGCTGCGCTGGCCTGCCGGCACCAGGTCGAGAATCTCGCGACGTTCGCGCGCGCAACGGGCGGTTGCGGAATTCGGGTCGTCGAGCGACACGCGGCGCTCGGGCATCGGTTTGCCATCTTCAACGCCGCGCCGTACCAGGAGCTTGCCGTTGGATTCGAGCACCGAGAGGCCAACAAAACTGACTTGCATCAGGCTGCCCAAGTGCTCGACCAGGGAATTGAGCACATTGCCCAGTTCAAGGCTGGACGTGATCTGCCGACCGACCTGGCCGAGGTTCTCCAGCACGCTGAGGGAGGATTCGAGCTCGTAGGCGCGGCGCGCTTCGAGCTGTGCGAGATCGTGCAGATGGTCGCGCTCGCGTCGGCGAATCTCCACCTGACGGATGAGCTCGGTGATCGCCATCAGGTTGGCGATATGCCCATCCACTGCGCGCGCCTGCTGCTCGGTGGCACGGCGCGCCATGACAAGCGCCGTCGCGGTATCGCCGGCCTGCTCCAGCAGTTTGGAAAGCTGGGTATAGATATGCGCACTCTCGCGTGCCGCACCATGGTTTGCCGCCAGGGTGGCCGCACTCGACAACAGCTTGCGTGCCTCCATCGGGTCGGTCGACGGGTCACGTCCATTTGAAAGCTCGGCGAGAAGGCGGGTGGCGTGTACCTGATGATGCGTCAGGCCAAACTGCTCAGCCAGCGTCAACGCACGTTCACCGCTTTCCCAGGCATCCTGCAGCCGCCCCATGCCGGCGAGTGCTTGGGCAGCCAAGAGCGTGGCAGCAGTCTGGATCACGGGTGTGGTGGAGCGTAGGGCCCGGAGTGCGGCTGGCAAGGCGGCCGATGGGCGGCCGGCCGCGAGCTCGGCGCGACTCAGGTAGCACTGCGCGCGGGCGGTCTGGTAGCTATCGGGCGAGAGCTGCAACCAGCGGTCGGCTTCGGCCAAGAGCGACATCGCGCGGGCTGGCTCGCCCGCAGCGCGGGCGAGATTGGCCTGGATCGCAAGCGCATCGCCGATCGAGATTGGCCAACCGGTGTCACGGGCCAAGGCCAGCGTCTGGTCTTGAAAGTGCGCGGTAGCATTGTGCTCGTCCCAATCGGCCAGGACCGTGCCGAGGGTGCTGCGCATGGTC
>Ga0213872_10001238_pt1 | contig 17233 bp, 16 predicted proteins | sample VelepicomBERX_R2_FD_160071 | JGI IMG/M metagenome (GOLD analysis project Ga0213872, IMG submission 160071) | Rhizosphere microbial communities from Vellozia epidendroides in rupestrian grasslands, the National Park of Serra do Cipo, Brazil - RX_R2 | ecosystem: Host-associated > Plants > Roots >...
CGCCGATGATAGTGCGGTTCTCCCGTGTGAAAGTAGGTCACCGCCAGGCTACCCCTTAAAAACCCCGATCAGTAATGATCGGGGTTTTTGCTTTTGTGGGGCCGAATCGACCTGCTTGGGGGCCTCTCAAATACGCGTTCCGACGCATCATTTGATGCAAAGAATGCGCTTTTTACACTCCGAAACCTCGCAGAAACGGCCCGCCGGCAACCTTGCGCGGTAAAGTCAGTCTATCTGAATGCCCGATCTGGGCACTTGTGCGACCAACTTCGAGAACCGACCATGCAAGCCATCACCCATTACAGGACAGTATGCCTCGCCAGCCTGGCGACCCTCCTGATCGCGGGATGCGCCACGCCGCCGCCACGTTATGCTACTTATCGCGTACCGCCGCCGCGTGCCGCAGCAGCGCCGCGGCCGCAAATCTATTTCTATGCGCTGAAGAACCAGTCGCCGGAGCAGGTCGACCGTGACCGCTTCGAGTGCAATGACTGGGCCGTGAAGCAGACGGGTTACGACCCCAGCCGGCCCGAATACGCGCCCCCGCCAGTGGCGCATTTGCACGACCCAGCCCCTGCCAGCGACACGGTGGGTGGTGCCGTTGTTGGCGCCGCGACCGGTGCGATCGTGGCGAATCCAGGTCACGCCGGTACGGGGGCAGCTATCGGCGCTGTGGCCGGTGCCGTGCTTGGCTCCGTTGCCGATAGCCAGCGACAGGAGGCGATAGCCAATGCCAATGCGGCGCGCGATGCACGCGCCCAGCAGCTCGCGTCCGCGCAGGACGGCCGTTACAACAACTATGTCCGTGCCCTGAGCGCCTGCGGCTCGGCACGTGGCTACGACGTTCGCTAAGGCGGCGTCCGCAACGGGGGATCTGAACCGATGCATATCATGCGCAACAAGCTTGCCGCCGCGGCCGTTGGCCTGGCCATCGCCCTGAGCGGCGTCGCCTCGGCCGACGTGCATTACGCCCACGAGCACGTCATCCGTGAACTGCCACACGAACACCTGGCCTTCGACCACCATGGCGATCACTACTATTTCGCACACGGCTACTGGTACCACGGCTACGGCCCAGGCTTCATTGCCGTGGCGCCGCCGTTCGGCCTGCATGTAACGGTCCTGCCTTACGGCTATCGCACCGTAGTCGTGGCTGGAGCCCCTTACTTCGTGCTGAACGACGTCTGGTACCAGCAAATCGGGCCGGACTACGTCGTGGTCGCTCAACCTGCAGGCGCCATTGTCGATGGCCCTGCCGTGGTGGCGCAGGCGGCGCCTCCGGCGGCACCAGCCAGCCAGGATTTCTTTATGTATCCGCGCAATGGCCAGAGTGAGAAGCAGCAGGCGCAAGACCGTTACGAGTGCCATGCCTGGGCCAGGCAGCAGGCCGGCTTCGACCCGACGCTACCCTCAGGTGGCGTCGCCGTTGACGTAGCCGCACAGAAACATTCGGACTACCAACGTGCGATGTCGGCCTGTTTGGATGGTCGAGGATATACCGTTCGCTGATTGATACAGACGTAAAAAGGCCCGGCGATGCCGGGCTTTATGTTTAGTGCACCGGCAGAACCGGCTACCCAGGGTCTATTCCAGGCGGTCTCGCACGCGACCCGAAAAAAGATAAAGACCAACCAGCGTCGGCATCAGGATGCGCGGCAGCAGGGCCTGCATATTTGCGCCGAGTTCCGCGATAGAGGCAATGTAGACAAATGCCAGGGTCGCGCCGTAGATGCCCAGGCCGAGGCGCTTGCCGGAGCGGATCAGGACACCTGTGGCCAATAAGCCGATGCCCACGACCAGGAAATAGGCGTTGTCCCCCATCATCATGAGGCGGATGCCGCCGAAGGTGAGCAGCGCGCCAAGAATCATGAGCAGGGTGCCTGCTCGGGTGGGTCTGTTATCCAATTCTCTATCCTCTATTGCTATTGGTTCGCCATGTCATAAGAACTAAGGTGAGCAAGTGTGGCAACGCGTTGTCGCCAATCCTATGTGCTGCGAAATCAGTTTCATCGAACGTGGCGTAGTGCACAAGCGTAACGCGCGTGGCCGCGAGCAGTCGTGGCGAGGCAGCCTCAGCGGTTAAGCGCGAGGTGGACCTCCACGATTACAGCGCGATCGTCGCCACCACCGGTGCATGATCGCTCGGCCGCTCCGCCTTGCGCGCCTCGCGGTCGATCACGCAGGCCGTGCATTTTTCCGCCAGTGGTGCGCTGAGTAGTACGTGGTCGATGCGCAGGCCGGCGTTACGGCGGAAGCCCATGGCGCGATAGTCCCACCAGCTGAATGCCTTTTCGGCCTGTTCGAACAGGCGGAAGCTGTCGGTGAGGCCCAGGCCGATCATACGCTGGAAGCGCTCGCGCTCGGGTGGGCTGACCAGCACCTGGCCTTCCCAGGCCTTGGGGTCGTGCACGTCGCGGTCTTCCGGCGCGATGTTGTAGTCGCCGACCAGGGCCAGCCTGGGGTGCCTGGCCAGCTCACCCTGCAGGTACTCGATCATCGCGTCGAGCCAGGCCAGCTTGTAGGGGTACTTGTCGGAATCCAGGCTCTGGCCATTGGGCATATAAGCCCCCACCACGCGCACGCCGCTTACGGTGGCGGCAATCACGCGCTTCTGCGGGTCTTCATAGTTCGGCAGGTTGAACTGCACGTCTTCGATCGGTGCGCGCGCGATCATGGCGACGCCGTTGTAGGTCTTCTGCCCGACGAAGGCGACGTGAAAGCCGGCGGCCTCGATCTCCGCCTTGGGGAAGACGTGGTCTTCCATCTTCGTCTCCTGTAGCGCCAGCACCGTCAGCTCGGGGCGGGCGGCAAGCCATTCCAGCACTTGCGGTAGCCGCACTTTCAGCGAGTTGACATTCCAGGTGGCGATTTGCATAGTGAACTCCCGGTGGGACGGCGGACGGTGCCGCAGAAATCAAAACGCGGCGGGAATCTGCATTCCAGCCGCGTCGAATATGGAATATGAAGCGCGATCTTACTTCGGCGCGGGCTGCTGTGGGGACGCTGCGGGTGGCGTAGCGGGAGGCGTGATCTTGGCGCCGCCAGGCAGCGTAGGGTCGGCAGACTTTGGGTAGCCAGCATTGTCCAGCGCCGCCTGCCAGTCCAGTTCCACGAAGCCCTTCAGGACCGTCGTGCCCACCTGCAGAACGGGGACGACGCGGGCGCCGGCAACCTTGTTGAGGGCGTCGCCATCGGCTGCGCTAGCTTCCGGGTTACGCAGCATATAGCGTATGCCACGCTTGTTGAGCAGGTTGCGCGCGCCATTGCACGGTTCACCACATTCATTGATCCACAGCGTGACCGGCGCCTTGCGCAAAGCCTCGCGCGTGGCGTAGCTGCCGCCACTTGTGTCCATCACATTGGCCTGCACGTTCTTGCGCTCCGCCTTGGTGCCGGGTGGTGGATGGTCGGAGAAAATGGTGTTGCCATTGGCGTCTTTCCATTGGTAAACCTGCGTCGCCAGGGCGAAGGTGGAAAGGGTGAGCAACAACAGTGTGAACAGGTGGCGCATAAGGAGAACTCCAATACCAGCTGGCGATGACGTTGGAATTATATGTGATTCCGGTGCATGCCATATGTACAAAAGTGCAAATAGTCTAATGGACCGAGCCGGAACGGTTCCCGCGCCGTAGATTTCCACAGACCCAGCGCCGGGCGCCTATGCAATAATTCCAGCGTTTGCAGGCACACATAAAGCGGATGGCGTACTCCCTTAATTTGATTGGCCCGGGTCGGGTAGGTCGCACCTTGGCGCGCCTTTTGCACGAGCGGGGCGCCGTTGCCCTTGGTGCGGTCGTCGCGCGTGACTCCAAGCATGTGGCGGACGCGATCGCCTTTGTTCGCGCGGGTAGCGCAAGTTCGATACAGGGCTTGCCACCAGCCCAGCTCACCTTGATTGCCACACCGGACGATGCCATCGAGACGGTGGTACGCCAGCTTACTCAGCATGCGTGGCGGCCCGGCGACATCGCATTTCACTGCAGCGGCGCACTTTCCAGCAGCGTATTGGCGCCGCTGGCAGAGCGCGGCGTGGCTGTGGCCAGCGTGCACCCGCTCAAGTCTTTCGCCGACCCAGCCGTGGCCATCCGAAATTTCCGCGACACCTGGTGCGCCTGCGAAGGTGACTCAGCCGCGCTGGCTGTGCTCGGCCCGCTGTTCGACGCCGTTGGTGCCCGTCGCTTTACCGTCGAGGCGCAAGGCAAGACGCTCTACCACGCGGCTGCCGTGCTCGCCTCCAACGATCTGGTGGCGCTGATGGAAGCAGCCTTGCGCTGCATGGCCGCGGCCGGTGTGGCGCAGGAACAGGCTTGGCCGGCGCTGCGTACGCTGGTGGATGGTACCTTGGATAACCTGGATAGCATGCCGCCGCGCGAGGCATTGACCGGCCCGGTCGCGCGGGGCGATCTGGGCACCGTAGCGCGGCAGTTGCAGGCTGTCGAGACGCTGGACGCCGATATTGCCGCCAGTTACCGTGCCTTGGGCCGCGTGGCGCTGAGCTTGGCATTGCTGGATGACGCCGGGCGTGCCGCCTTGGGCGAAATGCTGGGCGGCAAGCCATGACGAGCTGGCCCATGCAAGCCATCGGCGTGGTGGAGAGCTGCTTCAAAGAGAAGTTCGCCATCCCGCGCCAACCTGGTCTCACGCCGTCGGCCGAGGCGATCGTGCGCCTGCTGCCTCCCTACGACAAGCCCGATATGGTGCGCGGCCTCGAGCAGTTCAGCCACGTGTGGGTCGTGTTCGCATTCCACGGCACGGCGGACCAGGGCTGGAACCCGACCGTGCGGCCGCCCAAACTGGGTGGAAACAAGCGCGTGGGCGTGCTCGCTACGCGCTCCACCTTCCGGCCCAACCCTATCGGCCTTTCGGTGGCGCGCATTGCCGGCATCGAGACGGACGACGGTGTGCGTATTGCGCTGACGGGCGCCGACTTGCTCGACGGTACACCCGTGCTCGACATCAAGCCTTACCTACCCTATGCGGACGCGATCGACGACGCCTGGAACGGCTACGCCGACGATGGCAGCTTGCCCCTACTGGTCAATTTCTCTCCGGAAGCGGAAGTGACGCTGGCGGCGTTGGCCGACCAATACCCCAAGCTGCGTGACCTGATCTGCGAAGTGTTGGCGCAGGATCCGCGCCCCGGCTACGCAGACGACCCGGTGCGCGAGTACGGCATGCATCTGTATGACTTCAATGTTAGATGGCGCAGCACCGGGCACGAGGCCATCGTGACGCGGGTCGAGACGCGATGAGCCTGGATTTCGCCAAGCTGCCCAAGGCGGTGGCGAGCAGGCTCGCCAAGCTGGAGATACGCCGCCCCTACGATCTGGTCCTGCACCTACCCCTGCGCTATGAGGACGAGACCCACCTCTGCCCCATCGTCGATGCGCCGCTTGGCGCTTCCGTCATGGTGGAAGGTACCGTGCAGCACTCGGAAATTACCTACAGGCCGCGGCGCCAACTGGTGGCCCGCATCGAGGATGCCTCGGGCGAGCTGTTCGTGCGCCTGCTCAATTTCTACCCCAACCAACAGCAGCAATTGACCGAGGGCAAGCGCGTGCGGCTGTTGGGTGAGATACGCCGCGGCTTCTTCGGTGACGAGATGGTGCATCCGCGCATCCGCGCCATTTCGGAAGGCGCACCGCTAGCCGAGGCGCTTACACCCGTCTACCCGACCGTCGCCGGTCTTGCGCAACCAACCTTGCGCAAGTTGATCGGCCAGGCGCTCCGCGACTGTAGCCTGCACGACACGCTACCGGAACACCTGCTGCGCGACCTGGGCCTGCCCGATTTTGCGTCTGCGGTGGACTTGCTGCACCACCCTACACCGGATATCACGCCTGCCTCGCTCACCCAACGCGTGCACCCGGCCTGGATGCGCCTGAAGTTCGACGAACTGCTGGCGCAGCAGCTCTCGATGCGCCTGGCCTACCGAGCGCGACGGGGGCAGACGGCGCCCGTCATCAGTCCGCCAGGCACGCTAGCCAAACGGCTGATCGATGCATTGCCATTCGGCCTGACGGACGCACAATTGCGCTCCCTCATTGAAATCCGCCGCGACCTCGCCTCGCCTCACCCCATGCAGCGCCTGTTGCAGGTCGATGTGGGCGCCGGCAAGACCATCGTCGTGACGTTGGCGGCGCTCGATGCCATCGAGGCTGGCTACCAGGTGGCGCTGATGGCACCGACCGAGATCCTGGCCGAGCAACACTACCGCAAGTTGGCGGAGTGGCTGGCGCCGCTGGGCATCGACGTGGCCTGGGTGGCCGGTTCGCTCAGGGCGCGCGACAAGGCGGCGGCCATCGCCCGCGTGGAGAGTGGCGAGGCGCGCTTGGTCGTCGGCACCCATGCGCTGTTTCAGGATTCCGTCGTGTTCGAGCGCCTGGGCCTCGCCATCGTGGACGAGCAGCACCGCTTCGGCGTGCACCAGCGCCTTGCCCTGCGCCAGAAGGGGGCCGACGGTGGTGGCGAGCCGCACCTGCTGATGATGTCGGCCACGCCCATCCCACGTACGCTGGCCATGAGCTTCTATGCGGACCTCGATGTCAGCATCATCGACCAGCTGCCGCCCGGCCGTACGCCCATCAAGACACGGCTGGTGCAGGATGGCCGCCGTGAGGAGATGGTGGAGTGGGTGCGCAAGGTATGCGGCGAGGGGCGGCAGGCTTACTGGGTGTGCCCCTTGATCGAAGAGTCGGAGGTGCTGGAGCTGCAGACGGCCATCGATACGCATGCCAACCTCTCGGAGCAACTGCCGGAATTCAAGGTGGGCCTGGTGCACGGGCGCCTCAAGCCGGCCGAGAAGGCCGAGATCATGGCCGCCTTCGTGGCCAACGATATTCAGGTGCTGGTCGCCACCACGGTGATCGAGGTAGGCGTGGACGTGCCCAATGCCACGCTCATGGTGATCGAGCACGCCGAGCGCATGGGCCTGGCGCAGCTGCATCAGCTGCGCGGACGGGTAGGGCGCGGCGCCCTGGAGTCGAGCTGCGTACTGCTGTACACGGCGCCCTTGGGTGAGACGGCCAAGGAGCGGCTCAAGGTGATCTACGAGACGACCGATGGCTTCGTCATTGCGCGCGAGGACCTGCGCATTCGTGGACCGGGAGAATTCCTCGGCGCGCGGCAATCTGGCGTGCCCATGCTGCGCTTTGCCGACCCGGAACGCGACGTGGACCTGCTGGAGCGCGCGCGCGATATCGCCGTATCGCTGATCGAGCATGCGCCGGCCGTGGTCGACGCCCATCTGGCGCGCTGGATGGGCGGGCGTGAGGTGCTGTTGAAGACGTAGCGCAGTGACGACAGCCAAAGGCAGTCCTGCGATAGCGCAAGTCGGCCCGGGGTATCGCCATGTATAGTAGAAGGGACCAATAGACGATTGGCTATGTTGCGCAGCCTTCTCCTTTTCTTCCTGTTGTTTTCCGCGTTCGCGCACGCCGAGCGTGTCGTGCGCCTTGGTACGGCCGATGTTGCGCCATACGGCTTGATGAAGCCCGACGGACAGGCGGACGGCGTGTTCCTGCAACTGGGTAACCTGATTGCCACGCGCGCCGGTTTGCCCCACGAAAATGGGCTGTATCCACCCGCCCGCCTGTACGCCATGCTGCAACGGCACGAGCTTGACCTTGCAATCTCCAGCCGTTCGCTGGATCGGGACATCGGGCTCGTCAACCTGGGTAAGGTTGGGCAAATGGAAGGGCGCATCGTCTATCGCGATACGCTGAACATCGATCCGCACGGGCTGGCGGACTTCTCGCCTTACTTGATCGGGCGGATCGGCGCGACGTGCCCGCCGCTGGCGCGTGCCAATATGCGGCTGTACGATCTGAGCGACTACGATCAGGGCTACCGCATGCTGATGGCCGGCCATCTTGATGCATTGTGCGGCGACAGCGGTGGCCTATCGTCCGCTATCCGCCATATTGTGGGCGACAAGCCCGTACCGCTGAAGTCCTTCACCTTCCTGACGACCGACGTGTGGGTATATGCCAACCCGCAGTTGCCGGCTGCGGAACGGAAGAAGCTGCACGACGCCATTGAGGCCATGCAGGCCGGTGGCGAGATCGAGCGCTTTCTTGCGCAGCAGCTGCCCAGCCTGATTCTGACCGGACGAGGTGGCAAGTGAGCACGCCGGCCCTGCTTGACCGCATCGCCAGCTGGCGCTGGTCCGCCCCGCGCTTCGACGGCCGTGGGCTGATTCCCTGGCTGATGGACGGGAGCCCCATTGGACTCGTCAGCCCCGAGATGGCCGAACGACTGCTGCAGAGCCCCTTGTTCGAACACGGCCCCCAAGGACCGCGCCTGCGTGACGGCATTGGCGGCCCGCTGAGCAAGAGTGCTGCGCTGAGCGTGCTGGTGGCGGAGCTCCGTGCGGAGGGCCGCATTCCCGGTTGGCGGGATGAACAGTACGATTATGTGGACGAATGGGGGCGCATCCGCTTCAGCCTGGAGCGCGGCGCGTTCCGTCCGCTCGGCCTGCGCAGCCGGGCCGTCCATGTCAACGGCCTGGTCGGCGCGTCGGGCGTGTGGATCGCCCGGCGCGCCGACACGAAGAGCGTCGACCCGGGACGGCTCGACAATATGGCGGCGGGCGGCGTCGCCAGCCTGGAGAGCCCGGAAGAATGCGTGGTGCGCGAGCTGGCCGAGGAGGCTGGCGTGCCCAACCTACTGGCCCTGATGGCCTATCCCGTCGGCGTCGTCCACAGCCGGCGGCGCGAGCCGGATGGCGTGCATGATGAAGTACTGTACTGCTACGATCTGGACCTGCCGCCCGATTTCGCGCCAGTCAATTGCGACGGCGAGGTCAGCGAATTCGTCCTGATGGATGCGATGTCGGTGGCCGAGCGGCTGGGCGAGATGACCTGGGACGCGGCGGCAGTCACGGTTGACTGGCTGAGCCGCTGGCTAGCTGGCGATGCCTAGTCCTGCACCGTCCTGTTTTCCATAGGCTGACCTTATGACCGCACCCCTGCACGGCATCACCGTGCTCGACTTTTCCCCTTTGCTGCCCGGCCCCTTCGCCAGCCGTATGCTGGCCGATATGGGCGCGCGCGTCATCCGCATCGAGTCGCCCACCCGCGCCGACATGGTGCGCACCGTGCCCCCTTTCGTTGAAGGTGTATCGGCCCTGCACGCCTATCTGAACCGCAATAAGCAGCAGGTGGCGCTGGACCTGAAGAGCGAGGCCGGCGTACAGGCTGCGCGCGCATTGGCGGAAAACGCCGACGTTGTCATCGAGCAGTTCCGCCCTGGCGTGATGGATCGCCTTGGGCTCGGTTATGCAACGTTATCGGAAGGCAATCCGCGTCTGGTGTACTGTTCCATCACGGGCTACGGCCAGGACGGCCCACTGCGCGACCGCGCCGGCCACGACATCAACTACCTGGCGCTATCTGGCCTGGCGGGCAGCTCCGGTCGACGCGCCGGTGGCCCGCCGCCGCTGGGCTTCCAGGCGGCCGACTTAGGCGGTGGCTCCCTGCACGCCGTCATCGGCATCCTGGCCGCGCTGCGCCAGCGCGATCTGGACGGCGTGGGGCAGCATATCGACATTTCCATGACGGACTGCGCTTTCCACCTCAATCCGCTGGCTGCCGTCAGCTGCCTTGCGGGTGGTGAATCGGCCGGGCCGGAAAGTGGCATGCTCGATGGTGGCGGGCATTACGACTACTACCGTACGGCGGATGAGCGTTGGTTGGCGGTGGGTAGCCTGGAGCCGGCGTTCCTGAAGGCGCTGTGCGAGGCGGTCGGTGATCCGGGCCTGGTTGCGCGATTTGCGTCGTCACCGCAGGAAGCTAAGGCCGCACTGGCGAACGCACTTGCAAGCCGTACGCAGGCCGAATGGCAGGCGATATTCAGCGGCGTGGATGCCTGCGTAGAGCCGGTGCTAAGCGTTCGGGAGGCGGCCGATTCGGAATTGGCGAAGGCGCGGGGTTGGCAGGTGTCAGTGCCGCTGGGTGACGCATCGGTCGAGCAGCCGGCACTGCCGATCAAGTTCTCGCGCTTTACGCCGGCCTACGAACGCGCAGGGGGGGCAGTTGGTGAGGATAACGAGGCCGTTCTGCCGCACAAGGAATGAACATCGAATACAGCTTCCGTAGGTCGGAAAAGCGAAGCGCCTTCCGACGCATGGAATGGTTGAATACCAACAATCGTTCGATCGTCCTACGAAATCGGCTACGCGCCTGACGCTCTTGGGCGCCCCCAAATCAGTGGCGAATCAACGATTCCATGCGTCGGAAGGCGCTTCGCTTTGCCGACCTACTTGCTTTACGCCCAGCTATGGGCGGGCGGAGCAATCGGCGAGGACACCGAGGCCGTTTTCCCACCCAATTCACCATAGGGTCGACAGCAGTAGGGCGCAACAGCGAAGTCGTTGCGCCGCATGTAGAGGCGGATGTCGGCAGATACTTGGGAATCACATACGGCGTATCGACTTCACTGATACGCCCGGGATGCATTCGCGCTTAGCTGATCAGCGCCGTATACGCATCCACATCAAACCCTACTGCCATCTTCCCCTCGCGCACCAACACAGGCCGCTTGATCAGCGAGGGGTATTCCAGCATCAGCTCGATGGCGCTGGGCGCGTCGACCACGACGGCCTGGCGTGTCGGATCCAGCTTGCGCCAGGTGGTTCCCTGCTTGTTGACCAGCTTCTGCCAGCCGACCTGGGCGACCCAGGTATTGAGCAGGGCGGTGTCCAGGCCTTGCTTCTTGAAGTCGTGGAACTGATAGGCGGCGCCTTGGCTGTCGAGCCAGACGCGGGCTTTCTTGACGGTGTCGCAGTTGGGGATGCCGTAGAGCTTCATGCGGTGTGTCGTACCTCAGATGGTTAATGCAGGTAGGGTCAATGCAAGTCGATGTCGAAGCTGACGTCGGCCTCTGCGTGTGCTTGTTTCTGCGCCTCGCCCGCGGCGCGGCGATTGGCGCGGTCCGCTTCCTGCTCTTCCAGTGACTGCGCGTTGTTGACGAGCCAGGCCAGGTTGGTGGCAGAGTCCGCATTCGCCAGCGCCTCGTCGTAGGTGATCTCGCCTTCCTTGAACAGCTTGTACAGCGCCTGCTCGAAGGTCTGCGAGCCCTGGTACAGGCTCTGCTCCATGGCTTCCTTCATCTGGTCGATCTCGCCGTTCTTGATCAGCTCGGCGATGCGACTGGAGTTCACCATGACCTCGACAGCCGGCGTCAGGTGGCCCTGCTTGTTCTTCACCAGGCGCTGCGAGATCACCGCCTTGAGTGCCACCGAGAGGTCCATCAGCAAGCTCTCGCGCGCTTCGTGCGGGAAGAAGTTGATGATGCGGTTCATCGAGTGGTAGCTGTTGTTGGCGTGCAGTGTGGAGACGATCAGGTGGCCCGCCTGCGCGTAGGTCAGTGCATGCTGCATGGTCATCTTGTCGCGGATCTCGCCGATCATCATCACGTCCGGCGCCTCGCGCATGGCGTTCTTGAGCGCATCGGAGAAGCTATGCGTGTCGATGCCTACCTCGCGCTGGCTGATGATGCTCTTGCGGTGCGGGTAGATGTATTCGATCGGGTCTTCGATGGTGAGGATATGGCCCGGCACGGTGGAATTGCGGTGCTCCAGCATGGCCGTGATGGTGGACGTCTTGCCCGAACCGGTGGAACCCACGACGAAGATCAGCCCGCGCTTTTCCATGATCAGCGACTTGAGCGCCTCGGGCAGGCGCAGGTCGTCAATGGAAGGCGAGACGGCTTTGACGAAGCGAACCACGATACCCACGCTGCCGCGCTGGCGGAACACGTTGACGCGGAAGTTGCCGACCCCTTCGAGCGGGAAGCCGAAGTTCATTTCCCACTCGGCCTCGAAAGTGGCGCGCTGGTCTTCGGTCATCAGCTCGTAAGCGAGCGCCTTGACGTGATCTGACGCCAGGATCTGCTTGTTCACCGGGTAGAGTACGCCCTGGATCTTCACCTGCACGGGGCTGCCGGCCGTGACAAACAGGTCGCTGGCCTGGCGTTCGGCCATCATCTTGAAAAAGGGCACGAGGTTCATGGTGGGCTTCGCGGGCGTGATGTTTGTAATTGATTCCAGTCTAACATGGCTCAAATGTACAAAGCCCGCCGATAGGCGGGCTGGAGGTCGATACGCTAACGAGCGCCAGCGAGGCTTCCACGCGGCGGCGGGGACGGGAGGGGTGGACTCAATAAAGAGGGAGCCGATCTTCCCAGCCCCACAAGTGACGAGCGCCCGGGTTTCCCGGGCTGCATCGCCGACTTATGAGCCTTAGGTCAAGTTATACGTACGTAAAAGGCCCCAGTATTACTTCACTTTCGCCAGTTCCTCATCACGCAAGGCGCGACGCAGGATCTTGCCGACATTGGTCTTCGGCAGCTCGCTGCGGAATTCCACGTAGCGAGGCACCTTGTAGCCCGTCATATTCTTGCGGCAGTGCTCGATCACATCGTGCTCGGTGAGCGTGGGGTCCTTCTTCACCACGAAGATCTTCACCACTTCGCCCGACTTGTCGTCCGGCACGCCGATGCACGCGACTTCCAGCACGCCAGGGTGCATGGCGACCACGTCTTCCACCTCGTTCGGATACACATTGAAGCCCGACACGAGCACCATATCTTTCTTGCGGTCGACCAGCTTGACGAAGCCGTCCTGCATCACGACGGCCATGTCACCCGTGGAAAGCCAGCCGTCTGCGTCGATGGACTTGGCCGTTTCTTCCGGGCGGTTCCAGTAGCCCTTCATCACTTGCGGGCCCTTGATGCACAGCTCGCCCGGCTCATCGAAGCCCAAGGCCTTGCCGTCCGCGTCGCGGATCTGGATGTCAGTGGACGGAATGGGCAGGCCGATGGCGCCGTTGTAGCCCGTGATATTGAGCGGGTTGATGCATGCTGCGGGCGAGGTTTCCGTCAGGCCGTAGGCCTCGATTAGCGGCACACCCGTTACTTCCTTCCACTTATCGGCCACGGCGCGCTGCACGGCCATGCCGCCGCCGAGCGCCAGCTTCCAGGTCTTGAAGTTCAGGTTCTTGAAGTCGGGGTTGTGGATCAGCGCATTGAATAGCGTGTTTACGCCCGTCATGCAGGTGATGGGGAACTTGGCCAGCTCTTCCACGAAGGCAGGAATGTCACGCGGGTTCGTGATCAGGATATTGAGGCCGCCAATCTTGGAGAACACCATGCAGTTCGCAGTGAGGCAGAAGATGTGATACAGCGGCAGCGCACAGACGATGACCTCGTAGCCTTCCTTCAGATCCTTCTTCAGCCAGGCGTGCGCCTGCTGCATATTCGCGATGATGTTGCGGTGAGTGAGCATGGCGCCCTTGGAGACACCCGTCGTGCCGCCCGTGTATTGCAGGAAGGCGATGTCGTCGTGTCCCACGTCGACCGGGGTGACGGCATGGCGCTTTCCAACGGCGAGCGCGCTGTTGAAACTGCTCGACTTGGGTAGCGTGAACGGTGGCACCATCTTCTTAACCTTCTTCAAGAGAAAGTTGATGATGCTGCCCTTGAAGCCCAGCATATCGCCCATTTCTGTGACAATGGCGTGCTTCACCTGCGTCTTGCCGATTACTTCGGCCAGCACGTGGGCGAAGTTGGCGACGATGATGATGGCGCTGGCGCCGGAATCCTTGAGTTGGTGTTCCAGCTCGCGCGGCGTGTAGAGCGGGTTGACGTTGACGACGGTGAGGCCGGCACGCAGGATGCCGAACACGGCGACGGGGTACTGCAGCAGGTTGGGCATCATGATGGCGACGCGGTCGCCCTTCTTCAGCCCCAACTCGTGTTGCAGATAGGCCGCAAGGCTGCGCGATGCTTCATCGATTTCGCCATAGCTCATCGTGCGCGAAGCGAACTTGATCGAGTTCGCAAAGGCCGGACGATCGCGGAACTGCGCGACACTCTTCTCGAAAACTTCACCGGCGGAACGGTATTCGTTCACGTCGATCGTTTCGGGCACCCCAGGCTGGTAGTGCTTCAGCCAGATTTTTTCCATCGATTGTCTCCGTCTGCGCGAGGCTGGCCCAATTGGCGGCAATCAGCCCATATTGTCATCGTCGGGTAACTGTAACGGATTCGCCGAACCGCCGCCAACTTCATTCGAGCACATGCTAGGGAGGTGTCGAATTACTCGCCGGGTTGGATTTACTGACGGTTGGGGTTCCGTTTTTCGCGCTAAGTCGCTAAAATAGCGGGGATTTCAATTCTAGTTTGAAGAAGTGGGCTCGAGAGCCCATTTTTCATTTGTGCGACACGATATGGATTATCAACGTCTACTTGACGCCACACTGCCCGGTTTGGGCTACGAGCTGGTCGACCTCGAGTTGGCCCGCGACGGCCTGGTGCGCGTGTTTATCGACAAGCCCGGCGGCATTACGGTCGACGACTGTGTGCTGGTGAGCAACCACCTGACGCGCCTGTTTACGGTCGAGAACGTACCGTACGAGCGGCTCGAGGTGTCATCGCCCGGCATCGACCGCCCCTTGAAGAAGGAGGCGGATTTCGTCCGTTTTGCCGGCGAGCAGGTGAAGATCAAGCTGCGCCTGCCCATTGACGGCAAGAAGACGGTGCAGGGCGTGCTGCAAGGCCTCAATGACGGCAAGGTTGAAGTCAAGGTAGGCGAGACGCTGGTGGCCGTGCCGCTGGCGCAAATCGACAAGGCGCGCCTGGTGCCGGTGTTCTGATCGGGGTTGCGTGCAGAAGAATTTTAGGGTTATGGGCGTGCTTGCCCAACAAGCGTCGGTTGGAGGTTTGAACAATGAGTCGTGAAATCCTGTTGCTGGTTGATGCCTTGGCGCGCGAAAAGAACGTGCCGCAAGACATCGTATTCACTGCGCTCGAAATGGCGCTGGCCTCGGCAACCAAGAAGCGTTACACAGATGACGTGGATGTGCGCGTCTCCATCGACCGCGTGACGGGCGACTACGAGAGCTTCCGCCGTTGGGAAGTGGTCGAGGACAACGACCACGAAGAACCGTCGCGCCAGTACGCCATCACCGACGTGAACGAGCAGAACCTGGGCCTCGCCATCGGCGAGTTCTACGAAGAGCCGCTCGAGCCCATCGAATTCGGCCGCATCGGCGCACAAACGGCCAAGCAGGTCATCCTGCAGAAGATCCGCGACGCTGAGCGCGAGCAGATTCTCAATGACTTCCTGGAGCGCCGCGAACACCTCGTGACCGGTACGATCAAGCGTATCGAGCGTGGCAACGCCATCGTGGAAGTGGGCAAGCTGGAAGCCAAGCTGCCGCGCGAGCACATGATCCCTAAGGAAAACCTGCGCGTGGGAGACCGCGTGCGCGCCTATCTGCTCAAGATCGACCGCGACGGTCGCGGCGCCCAGCTGATCCTGAGCCGCACGGTGCCGGAATTCATCGCCAAGCTGTTCGAACTGGAAGTGCCCGAGATCGAGGAAGGTCTGATCGAGATCAAGGCCGCTGCCCGCGACCCCGGCGCCCGCGCCAAGATCGCCGTCAAGTCCAACGACCAGCGCATCGATCCGCAAGGTACCTGTATCGGCATGCGCGGCTCGCGCGTGCAGGCCGTGACCGGCGAATTGGCCGGCGAGCGCGTGGACATCGTGCTGTGGTCGGCCGACCCGGCCCAGTTCGTGATCGGCGCCCTGGCGCCCGCTGAAGTCAGCAAGATCATGGTGGACGAAGACAGCCATTCCATGGACGTGGTGGTGGAAGAGGAAAACCTCGCCATGGCCATCGGCCGCGGCGGCCAGAACGTGCGCCTCGCCAGCGAGCTGACGGGCTGGAACCTGAACATCATGACGATGGAACAGGCCGAACAGAAGCACGAGGCGGAATACAGCCGCGTGCGCGAACTGTTTATGCGCGCCCTGGATGTGGACGATGAAGTCGCCGAAATCCTCGTGCAGGAAGGTTTCACCTCGCTGGAAGAAGTGGCCTACGTGCCGATCGCCGAAATGCTCGACATCGAAGGCTTCGACGAAGACCTCGTCAACGAATTGCGCAGCCGTTCACGCGACGCTCTGCTTACCCAGGCTATCGCCAAGGAAGAGCAGGTGGAGAACAGCGTCGAAGCGCTGCAGGACCTCGAAGGCATGACGCCCGAGATCGCCCGCGCGCTGGCGAGCAATAGCATCGCGACGCGCGACGACTTGGCCGAGCTGGCCGTCGATGAGCTGGTCGAAATGACCGGTATCGACCAGGAAGCCGCCAAGCAACTAATCATGACCGCACGCGCCCACTGGTTCGAGCAGGAATAAACGGACCGGGTGACGAGACGGGAGTCAGGATGACACAAATGAACGTGAGCCAATTCGCGGCCGATCTAAAGATGCCGCCCCAACACTTGCTGGACCAACTCCGCGCCGCTGGCGTGGATAAGGGCGGCGTTGACGATCCCTTGACCGAGCAGGACAAGACCAAGCTGCTGGCCTATCTGCGCAGCGTGCACGGGTCCGTGCTGGACAAGCCCAAGGTGACGCTGGCACGCAAGCAGACGAGCGAGATCAAGAAGTCCGACGCAACAGGCAAGGCACGCACCATTCAGGTGGAAGTGAAGAAGAAGCGCGTCGTGCTGGCACCGGAGCCGGCCGAAGTCGTCGTGGCGACGCCGGAGCCTGTGGTGGCCGAGCCCGTCGCGGAAATCGAACCGGTGGCCTTGGAAGTGCCGGAAGTCGTTGCTGCGCCAGAGCCTGTCGTCGAGCCAACGCCGGAGCCTGTGGTCGAGCCCGTTGCTATTGAGCCAGAGCCGGTTGTCGAAGTGCAGGCAGAAGCCGAGCCGGCAGCCGAAGCTGCTACGCCAACCGCCCCTCCCTCGGTGGACCGTGCTGCAGTGCTGGGTGCGGCCGAATTGGCCTCCCGCGAAGCGGACCAGGCACGCCAACGTGCCCTATATGAACGCCAGGCGGCCGACGCCAAGGCGCGCCAGGAGCGCGAAGCTGCGCGCAAGGCAGCGGCCGAACAGGCAGCGCTCGCCGCCCAGCAGGCCGCACAGAAGCCGGCCCAGACCGAACACACGCTGCACAAGGCTCCGCCCAAGCCGGGCGAGGCAAAGAAGGAAGCCAAGCCGCAGACTGATGTAAAGAAGGCAGCGGCGCCGAGCAAGGATGGCTGGGGCGATGGCGCCAAGCGGCGCGGTGGCCTCAAGACGCGTGGCGGCGATTCCGCGTCGGGCGACTGGAAGTCGCGCAAGGGTGGTCGTGGCAAGGGCCAAGACAACGCTCATGGTTTCGCGGCACCGACCGAGCCACAGATCAAGGACGTGATGATCCCCGAGACGATCTCGG
>Ga0213872_10001239_pt1 | contig 17225 bp, 12 predicted proteins | sample VelepicomBERX_R2_FD_160071 | JGI IMG/M metagenome (GOLD analysis project Ga0213872, IMG submission 160071) | Rhizosphere microbial communities from Vellozia epidendroides in rupestrian grasslands, the National Park of Serra do Cipo, Brazil - RX_R2 | ecosystem: Host-associated > Plants > Roots >...
TGGTAGGCCGAGCGGCGGAATTCGTCGTACATCTTGTTCGCCTCGTCGGTCGCCTCGTCATTGCTGTCTTCGTAGCGGAAGCGCACCCACAGCACTTCCGGCTGCGGCGATTCGATCGTCATGGTCAGGCTGGACGCGGGAATCTCATCCTGCGCCGGTACCTCGTACACCACCTGGCGCATCGGCTGCAGCAGCACCCGGTCGGCCACCACCAGCTTGCCGTAGCGCAGACGGCGCTTGAAGCTGTGTTCGCCACGCTCCTCAATCACGCACTCGTCCAGATGCGGCACGAACAGCTTGGGCGACTCGGCGCGCAGCACCAGGCCTTTCCACAGCTGCTCGACGCTCAGCGCGTCGATGAGTGGGTTGAGTGGGTCGTTGATTTCAATTAAATGTTCAAATTTCATAGTACACACCGTAAAACGCGGCGCCGGTTTGCGGGCGCCAATTGCCCATAGTAACACTTCAAGTCGAAGCCCAAATTGGATCATTCGCAAACCGCTGCGCCATAAAGTCAATAAAGGCGCGCGTTTTGGGCGGTACGAATTTGCGGTTCAGGTACACCGCAGAAATCATCGATTCGTCCGACTGGTAGCCGGGCATCACACGCACCAGTTCGCCGCTGCGCAGATATTCCGCCACATGCCAGGTGGCCAGCAAGGCGATGCCCATGCCATCCACCGCCGCATCGCGCACCGCCAGCCCGCTGTCGCTGCGGAAGCGGCCCTTGACTCGCAGGTTCAGCTCGCTGCCATCCGGCGCCCGCAGATACCACGGGTCCATCACCTGCAGCACCAGGCATTGATGCTGCGCCAGATCGGACGGATGTTGGGGCGCTCCGTGCAGCTTCAAGTAGGCGGGCGCGGCGCAGAGCACCGTGCGGCTGCGCGCCAGCGGGCGCATCACCAGCGAAGAATCACGCGGCGGGCCGATGCGGATGGCCACATCGATGCCGTCCGCCGCCAGATCGTGCTGGCCGTCGGACAGGCGCAGATCCACCTCCACCTCGGGATACAGGCGCAGGAATTCCGTCACGGCCGGCACCACGTGGGCCCGCCCGAACGTCACCGAAGACGCCACCCGCAGCAACCCGCGCACCTGCGCATTGCCGTGGCCGACCGAGGCCATGGCTTGCTCCGCCGAATCCAGCAGCGCCTGCGCGTGCTCCAGAAACGCTTCGCCCTCCTGCGTGACGGTGATCTGGCGCGTGGTCCGGTGCAGCAGGCGCGCGCCCAGATGCTGCTCCAACTGCGCCATGCGCGCGCTGGACGCGGCCGGCGACAGGCCGAACTCGCGCCCGGCGGCAGACAGGTTACGCGTGGTGCAGACCCGTACAAACAGGGCCACATCAGTCAGATCCAGAGCCATTTTATTGATTTTCAGAAGAATGATTTCAGCATTATGCCAATTATCAAAACAAAGTGGCGAACCTACACTAGCTGCATCACTTACTTTTTCAGGAGCGCAGCATGAAAGCCATCACCGTTTCCCCAGCTAATACCGTTCAGGACATCGAGCTGGCCCAGCCAGTTGCCCAGGGCCGCGACCTGCTGGTCAAGATCGAGGCGGTCGCCCTCAACCCGGTCGACCTGCTGGTGCGCGACGGCCACATGCCTGGCGGCGGCGATGACCGCGTGCTGGGCTGGGATGCGGCTGGCACCGTGGTGGCCGTCGGCCCGGACGTCACCCTGTTCAAGGTTGGCGATCCGGTCTACTACGCCGGTAGCGTGGTGCGCGCAGGCGCCTATGCCGAATACCAGCTGGTCGATGAGCGCATCGCCGGCCGCAAGCCCGCCAGCCTGGACTTCCAGAACGCCGCCGCCCTGCCGCTGACCGCCATCACCGCCTGGGAACTGCTGTTCGATCGGCTGGGCATCAGCCGCACTGGCGCCCACCAAGGCAAGCGCGTGCTGATCATCGGCGGCGCGGGCGGCGTCGGTTCCATCGCCATCCAGCTGGCCAAGCTGGCCGGCCTGAGCGTGATCGCCACCGCGTCCCGTCCCGCTTCGATCCAGTGGGTACGCGATCTCGGCGCCGATCACACCATCGACCACAGTGGCGATATGGCCGCCCAGTTGCTGGCGCTGGGCTTCCAGGACGTCGACTACGTGCTGAGCCTGAACGACACCGACTTGCACTTCGACGCCATTGCCCAGGTCATCGCCCCGCAGGGCAAGGTGGCCTCCATCGTGCCGAGCAAGGCCCCGCTGGCGATGGAAAAGCTGTTCGCCAAGTCGGTCACCTTTGTGTGGGAAATGATGTTCACCCGCTCCCTGTTCGGCACCGCCGACATGATCGAACAGCATAAGCTGCTGAACGAAGTGGCTACCCTGATCGATGCCGGCCAGCTCAAGTCCACCCTGGGTGAGAATTTTGGCAAGATCAGCGCCGCCAATGTGATCCGCGCACATGAGGCGCTGAATAGCGGGCGCACCATTGGCAAGCTGGTGCTATCCGGCTTCTGAGCGGCCGCGCTGATACAATGGCTGGTTGTTTAGCCAGCTATTGTTTTCCCCATGTCCAGCGCACCCCTCTACGGTTTAAATCGTCCTCAAAGCGAGGCAGTGGCCTATCTCGACGGCCCCTGTCTGGTGCTGGCCGGCGCCGGCTCGGGCAAAACCCGCGTTATCACCCAGAAGATCGCCCACCTGATCGAAGCGCGCGGCTACGACCCGCGCACCATCGCCGCGCTGACCTTCACCAACAAGGCAGCGCTGGAGATGCAGGAGCGTATCGCCAAGCTGCTCAAGCAGCCCAAGCAGGCCAAGCAGCTGACCGTGTCCACCTTCCACTCGCTGGGCGTGAAAATCCTGCGCCAGGAGTGCAATGAGCTGGGCCTGAAAGACCGCTTCTCCATCATGGACGCCGACGACTGCGGCTCGCTGATCCAGGACATGGCCATCACCACCGACAAACAGGTGGTGCGCCGCATCCAGACCGACATCTCGCTGTGGAAGAACGGCCTGGTCGATCCCGTCGTGGCCCTCAACCAGGCCAAGGACGAAGACGAAGCCCAGTCCGCGCGCATCTACGCCAGCTACGTGGCGACCCTGTCGGCCTACCAGGCAGTCGACTTCGATGACTTGATCCGCCTGCCAGTAGAGCTATTCCGCAACCACGAAAAAGTGCGCGACAAATGGCAGCGCCGCCTGCGCTACCTGCTGATGGATGAGTACCAGGACACCAACACCTGCCAGTACGAGCTGGTCAAGCTGCTGGTCACTGGCATCGGCAAAAAGCCCATGTTCACCGCCGTGGGCGACGACGACCAGGCCATCTACGCCTGGCGCGGCGCGTCCGTGGAAAACCTGAAAACGCTGAAGACCGACTTCCCCGATCTGGAAGTGATCAAGCTGGAACAGAACTACCGCTCCACCACCCGCATCCTGCAGGCGGCCAACGCGGTCATAGGCAACAACCCCAAGCTGTTCGAGAAATCGCTGTGGTCCGAGCACGGCCTGGGTGAGCCGATCAACGTGCTGTCCATGCCCAATGATGAAGCGGAGGCCGAGCAGGTCGCCATCATGATTTCTGCCGCCCGTTTCGAGCGCAAGAACAAGTGGTCCGACTACGCGATTCTGTATCGCGGCAACCACCAGGCGCGGATTATCGAACAGGCCCTGCGCAAGGAACGCATTCCCTACACGATTTCCGGCGGCCAGAGCTTCTTCGACAAGGCCGAGATCAAGGACATCATCAGCTATCTGCGCCTGCTGGCCAACACCGACGACGATCCGGCCTTCATTCGTGCCGTGACCACGCCGCGCCGTGGCGTCGGCCAGTCCACGCTGGAGACCCTGGGCACCTTCTCGGCGCAGTGGAACTGTTCGCTGTTCGAAGCCGTGTTCAAAGGCGGCATCGAGGCCAAGCTGCCAGACCGCCAGCTGCAGCCCCTGCGCGACTTCTGCAACTTCATCAACAACCTGGAATCGCGCGCCAGCCGTCCCGGCCCGTCCGGCAGCGGCGACAACGCCGCCCAGGTGCTGGATGATATGCTCGAAGCGATCAATTACGAAAACTATTTATACGATATCGCCGACGAGCGCGCGGCCCAGAGCCGCTGGCAGAACGTGCTGGAATTCGTCAACTGGCTGAAGGACCGCGGCCGCGGCGGCAAGGACCGCGACGGTGAAGAAAAGAACGTGCTGGAGCTGACCCAGATGGTCGCCCTGATGTCCATGCTGGAAGGCGCGGACGAAGATCCCGATGCGGTGCGCATGTCCACCCTGCACGCATCGAAAGGGTTGGAGTATCCGCACGTCTTTCTGGTCGGCTGCGAAGAAGGCATCCTGCCGCACAAAGGCGACGCCGATGCGCCAGCCGAAAGCATCGCCGCCCGCGTGCAGGAAGAGCGACGCCTGATGTACGTGGGGATCACCCGCGCTCAGCGCACCCTGCAGATCACCTGGTGCAAGAAGCGCAAGCGCGCCGGCGAGCAGGTCCACTGCGACCCGTCGCGCTTCATCGCCGAGATGGAGCTGGACCAAGGCGAAGCGGCGCCCAAAGAGTCCGAGATTCTGTCGCCGAAAGAACGCCTGGCGCGCATGAAAGAACTGCTGTCCACCCCCAAACCATCAACACCGCAGGAGTAAGCAGTGAGTACCGAAGACCGTTTCATCGACCTCGAAAGCAAGCTGGCGCACCAGGAGCATCTGGTCGAGATGCTCAGCCAGCGCATCTACGAGCAGCAACAGCAGATCGACAAGCTGGAGCTGATGTGCACCACCCTGGTCCAGCGTGTGCGCGACCTGCGCGACAATGGCAACCAGTCCCCCATCAACGAGCGCCCGCCGCATTATTAAGCGAGTATGCTTAGCGGTGGATGGCGGCTTTGGAGGACACATTACGCCGGAAAGCTGGCTTCGCATGCAAGAGGCACTTAATCTTTGGGAAGTGCGACAGCGAGCCAGGGATATCGGCAATATCAAACCATTGAATTAACCCCGCTCGGCATGACAACCTTGAATTTCTCCGACATTTACGTCGCAACACGTTTTTGGCAGGAAGATCCTGCCAGGTCGGCAGCACGCTTGGGGCAGTTGTGTAAGTTTATCGACGCGATGCTGGCGCTAGGTGTCGGTGGAATAGGAGTCGCCGTCAACGTCGATAAAGACTGCAGCGGTGCGATCGACCATATCGCTACCCGGTATGGCAAAAAGGTAGACGTCTTTGCGGTGACTCCCTGGGGTAAGTTCGTTCCCGCACTGGAAGCGCTATTGCGGCGTGCCAGCGCCGCAGGTTTCGAAAAATTGCTTTGTGCGTCGGCTGAGGTTGAGATGGATGCGCTCACTCTGGCTGCGCTCGACAGCGAAGTGAATGAGACGATACTGGTTGCAGGTCTGAGAATGCACGGCCATCAGTTTGAATCCGGCGAACACGCCTGCGATGGCGAGCATAGCCCCTGGAATACAGCAGCCCTTTGGCGCATCAAGAATGGTCTGGATCGTATTGGCTTTGCCTCAAGCGGCGAAGCGCTTGCCGATCCAACCGGAGAAAACGCTGGCGTTGAGGAAGTCAGCACGATCGCCATCTATCAAAAGTTATATGGCGACTGTGGTGCGGTCTTGATTCAAGCTGCCGGTACCACTTGGAACATTGAACTGTCCAGTAAAACCGATACGCTGAACAAAAAGCTCAGCACAAAAAATTCTCGCCCAGCGTGGCAACTGAAACATGCACTTCTCGAACCAGGTAGAGTTCTCCACAAGGAGACTGGTCGCGACAGCGAATACGTCTCCGCCGATACCGTGATAAAGAAGCTCGAAGACATGTTGGCAAAAGAAAAGGCGCGCAGGTAATATGACCCGTCCGACAGAGCGGGGAGAATTACATGGGTAAAGGCAGGCTGGAAGCCTTCAGCGATGGCGTCATCGCGATCATCATCACTATCATGGTGCTGGAACTGCACGTGCCGCACGGCGCGGATTGGGCGGCGCTGCAGCCTTTGTGGCCGGTGTTCCTGAGCTATGTGCTCAGCTTTATCTACGTTGGAATCTACTGGAATAACCATCATCACCTCATCCACGCCGTCAGCCAGACCACCGGCGGTGCGCTGTGGGGCAATCTGCATCTGCTGTTCTGGCTTTCGCTGATGCCCTTTGTGACCGGCTGGGTGAGCGAGAACCACTTCGCCGCGATTCCGCTGGCCTGCTATGGTTTCGTGCTATTCATGTGCAGCGTGTCCTACTTCATCCTGGCGCGCTGCCTTTCGACCAATAATGAGTCGCTGCGCAATGCACTGGGCAAGGACCGCAAGGGCACCTTGTCCACCGTGCTGTACCTGGCCGGTATCGGTTTGTCGCTGGTGCAGCCTATGGTAGGCTTTGCGGTTTATGTGCTGGTGGCAGCCATCTGGTTCATTCCAGACCGCCGCATCGAGCGTCGTTAGATCGTAAAGGAAGTTATGCGCAATCTGTGGATCGCCGCCTGCCTGGCGCTGGGCGCGGGCAATGCCTTGGCCGATGAAGTCCTTGCCACCATCAGCTCTCCCGACAAGAACATCAGCGTCGCCGTGCAGCGCACTGGCGATGGCCGCCTGGCTTACACGGTCCAGCGCAAGGGCAAACCGCTGATCGCGCCATCGCGCCTTGGCTTCCTGCTGGCGAACGCGCCGCAGCTGGACGGTGGCTTCAGCCTCGAACAGCAATCCACTTCAGAACATGACGACACCTGGGAGCAGCCTTGGGGCGAGCGCCGCTTCGTCCGTAACCACTACCAGGAACTGCGCTTGGACCTGGTGCAGAAGGACCAGCACAACCGCCACCTCGGCCTGGTGTTCCGCATCTTCGATGATGGCCTGGGCTTCCGCTACGAATTCCCCGACCAGCCACTGACCCAGATCAGCGACGAGCTGACCGAGTTCGTCGTCGTACCCCACGCCACCGCCTGGTGGCAGGAAGCAGGCGAGATGGCGGCGCTGGAATACCCGGTGCTGAAGACCCAGCTGAGCGAAGTCGGCATGGCCAACACGCCCATGACCATCCGCACCGATGACGGCACCCACATCGCCTTCCACGAAGCGGCTCTGGTCGATTACGCCTCCATGTGGCTGCGCAAAGTGGAAGGCCAGAAGCTGCGCGCCCACCTGACGCCATCGGCCGTGGGCCCGGCGGTGGAGCGCCACGGCGCCTTTACCACCCCATGGCGCACCATGCGCATCGCCGACAGCGCAGCAGGGCTGTACATGTCCAACTTGGAGCTGAACCTGAACGAGCCGAATAAGCTGGGCGACGTCTCCTGGGTGCATCCTTCCAAATTTGTCGGCGTCTGGTGGGAGATGCACCTGAATCATTCCAGCTGGGCCTCCGGCGCGCAGCATGGCGCCACCACCCAGAACACCAAACGCTACATCGACTTCGCTGCCGCCAACGGCTTCCGCGGCGTGCTGGTGGAAGGCTGGAACCTGGGCTGGGATGGTAAATGGTATGGCGACGGTTCGCAATTCAGCTTCACCCAGCCCTATCCCGATTTTGATTTGCCCGGCCTGGCCACCTACGCTGCACAAAAAGGCGTCCATCTGATCGGTCACCACGAGACCGGCGGCAATATCGCCCGCTATGAATCGCAGATGGACGCGGGCTACCAGCTCTACGCCAAACTGGGTGTGGACAGCATCAAGTCCGGCTACGTCACCGATGCCGGCACCGCGCAATTCGCCAGCGCGGACGGCGGCACGCACTACGGCTATACCGACTCGCAGGAAGGCTCACGCCATTATCTGAAGGCTGTGCAGGATGCAGCCCGTTACCACCTGGCGATCGACACTCACGAGCCGATCAAGGACACCGGCCTGCGCCGCACCTATCCTAACTGGATCTCGCGTGAAGGCGCGCGCGGTATGGAATACAACGCCTGGGGCAATCCGATCAACACGGTAGACCATGAAGTGAACCTGGTCTTCACCCGCATGCTGAGCGGTCCGATGGACTACACGCCCGGCATCCTGAGCCTGGAAGGTGTTGACCATCGCCCCATCAACTCCACGCAGGTCAAGCAGCTGGCCAGCTTCGTCGTGCTGTATTCTCCGGTGGTGATGGCTGCGGACCTGATCGAGAACTACGAAAAATATCCAGGTCCCTTCAAGTTCATCAAGGATGTGCCCACTGATTGGGAAGACACCCGCGTCATCAACGGCGAGATGGGCGAATACGCCACCATCGCCCGCAAGGACCGCCATTCCGATGACTGGTACGTCGGCGCGGTCACCGACGGCAAAGGCCGCACCGTGAGCCTGCCGCTGGCCTTCCTCGATCCGGGCAAGCGCTACGTGGCCGAGATCTACCGCGATGGCGACAAAGCAGACTACCGCAGCGCGCACCGCTTCGACCTGGTCATCGAAAAGAAGACTGTCACCGCGCGCGACACGCTCAAGCTGAAACTCGCCCCCGGCGGCGGCCAAGCCATCCGATTGAGGCCCGAATAAAAGTGATTCGAGCGCGCTGCGCTGCAGCATAACTGATAAGTGACTCCCTCATAGCTCCCTGCTATGATCTTGCGCTTCTATGCTCAGAAGGGATCACCCTATGTCTCGTCCTCAAATGCTCGTGATTGCGGCCAGCCTTGGCCTCGCCCTGTCCCAGTTCGCCGTTGCCGCGCCGGTTGCGCAGGCGGCCAACCCGCTGTTCAAGGCCAGCACCCTGCCGTTCCAGTACCCCGCATTCGACAAGATCAAGGACGAGCACTTCAAGCCCGCCTTCGAAGAGGGCATGCGCGTCCAGCTGAAGGAAATCGACGCCATCGCCAACAACGCCAAGGCGCCGACCTTCGATAACACCATCGTCGCGCTGGAAAAGTCCGGTCAGCTGCTGACCCGCGTGCAGACCATCTTCGGCAATCTGCAAGGCGCCAATACCGATGACACCCTGGACGCCATCGACAGCGAAATGTCGCCCAAGCTGGCTGCCCACGCGGATGCCATCTTCCTGAATCCCAAGCTGTTCGCCCGCATTGACACCCTGTTCAACCAGCGCGACAAGCTGAAACTGGACCCGGAAGCCAAGCACCTGCTGGAGCGCTACCATACCGACTTCGTGCGCGCGGGCGCCAAGCTGTCCGCCGCCGACAAGGAAAAGCTGAAAGTGGTGAACGGCGAAATCGCCAAACTGCAATCGGCCTTCGTGCAGAACGTGATGAAGGAAACCAATGCCGACGCCATGGTGGTGGACACCCGCGCGGAACTGGACGGCATGACCCCGGCCGCCATTGACGCCGCCGCTGCCGCCGCCAAGGCCAAAGGCATGGACGGCAAATTCCTGGTCGCCCTGGTCAACACCAGCGGCCAGCCGCCGGAAGCCGTGCTGACCAACCGCGCCGTGCGCGAAAAGCTGATGGCCCTGTCGCTGAACCGCGGCAGCCATGGCGGTGAATTCGACAATCGCGAGACCGTCATCAAGATCGCCAAGGCCCGCGCCGACAAGGCCGCGCTGCTGGGCTATCCAAACTTTGCCGCCTACTCGCTGGAAGACCAGACCGCGCACGACACCGCCGCCGTCAACAAGCTGCTGGGCGAACTGGCCAAACCTGCCGTCTCCAACGCCAAGAAAGAAGCCGCCGACCTGCAAGCCATCGTCGATGCGCAAAAGGGCGGCTTCCAGATCGGCGCAGCCGACTGGGCCTTCTACACCGACAAGGTCCGTGCGGAACGCTACAACTTCGACGAGAACCAGCTCAAGCCTTACTTCGAGCTGAATAACGTGCTGGTGAACGGCGTCTTCTTCGCCGCCACCAAGCTGTATGGCATCACCTTCAAAGAGCGCAAGGATCTGCCGGTATACAACGCCGACGTGCGCGTGTTCGATGTGTTTGACCGCGACGGCAAGCCGCTGGCCATCTTCATCGCCGACATGTACGCTCGCAGCAATAAGCGCGGCGGCGCATGGATGAACGAATACGTGTCGCAGTCAGCGCTGCTGGGCACCCACCCTGTGGTGGCCAATCACCTGAACATTCCCAAGCCTCCTGCCGGCCAGCCAACCCTGCTGACCTACGATGAAGTGAAGACTGCCTTCCACGAGTTCGGCCACGCCCTGCACGGCATGTTCTCCGACGTGAAGTACCCGCGCTTCGCCGGGACCAACGTACCGCGCGACTTCGTCGAGTACCCATCGCAAGTGAACGAGATGTGGGCTGTCTGGCCGGAAGTGCTGGCCAACTATGCAAAGCATTACCAGACCGGCGCGCCGATGCCTCAGGCACTGCTGGACAAGGTCGCCGCATCGAAGAAATTCAACCAGGGCTTCGCCACCACCGAATACCTGGCCGCCTCGCTGCTGGACCAGCGCTGGCACCAGCTGGCGCCTTCGCAGATCCCGACCGACGTGCTGGGCTTCGAAGCCGCTTCGCTGAAGGACATGGGCGTCGACTTCGCGCCGGTGCCGCCACGCTACCGCACCACCTACTTCTCGCACACCTTCTCGGGTGACTACTCGGCCGGCTACTACGGCTACCTGTGGGCAGAGAAGCTGGATGCCGACACCGTCGAGTGGTTCAAGGAAAGCGGCGGCCTGCTGCGCAAGAACGGCGACTGGTTCCGCGCCAAGCTGCTGTCGCGCGGCGGCACGCAGGACGCCATGCAGCTGTTCCACGACTTCCGTGGCCGTGACCCGATCATCGAACCGCTGCTGGAACGCCGTGGCCTGAACGCTAAATAAGGAATTGAACATGAACCGTATGAACATGATGCTGATGGCAGCAGGGATCGTTGCTGTCGCCAATGTGGCCGCTGCCGAACCAGCTTCGCTGCTCCCGGCCAGCAACCCATTCGCCAAGGCCAGCACGCTGCCCTTCAACTACCCGCCGTTCGACCAGATCAAGAACGAGGACTACAAGCCCGCGTTTGAAGAAGGCATGCGCCAGCAGATGGTGGAGATCGAGGCCATCGCCAACAATCCCAAGCCAGCCACCTTCGACAACACCATCATCGCGATGGAAAAATCGGGCCAGCTGCTGAACCGTGTGTCCAGCATCTTCGGCAACCTGTCCGGTGCCAACACCAACGACACCTTCGAAGCGCTGGACCGCGAACTGTCGCCCAAGCTGGCAGCGCACAGCGACGCCATCCGCCTGAACGCCAAGCTGTATGCCCGCATCAAGTCCCTGTACGACAAGCGCGACAAGCTGCATCTGGATGCTGAATCCAAATACCTGCTGGAGCGCTACCACACCGACTTCGTCCGCGCCGGCGCCAAGCTGTCCGCCGCCGACAAGGAAAAGCTCAAGGCCTATAACAGCGAACTGGCCAAGCTGTCCACCACCTTCAGCCAGAACGTGCTGAAAGAAGCCAACGCCTCCGCCCTGGTGGCTGACAGTCGCGAAGAACTGGCCGGCATGTCCGACAAAGCCATCGACGCCGCCGCCGCCAAGGCCAAGGAAAAAGGCATGGACGGCAAGTTCGTGATCCCGGTTGTGAACACTACCGGCCAAGCCAATCTGGCCGTACTGACCAAGCGCGACGAACGTGAAAAGCTGATGGCCGCCTCGCTGGCGCGCGGCTCGCGTGGCGGTGAGTTCGACAACCGCGATGTGGTCCTGAAGATCACCAAGCTGCGCGCCGAAAAAGCCGCGCTGCTGGGCTATCCGAACTACGCCGCCTACGCGCTGGAAGACCAGACCGCGCACGACACCGCTGCCGTCAACAAGCTGCTGGCGGAATTCGCCAAGCCAGCCGTGGCCAACGCCAAGAAGGAAGCGGCCGAGATCCAGAAAGTCATCGACAGCGAAAACGGCGGCTTCCAGATGGATGCCGCCGACTGGTCCTTCTACAGCGACAAGGTGCGCGCCCAGCGCTTCGCCTTCGACCAGAACCAGCTGCGCCCCTACTTTGAGCTGAACAATGTGCTGGTCAACGGCGTGTTCTACGCCGCCAACAAGGTCTACGGCCTGACCTTCAAGGAACGCCACGATCTGCCGGTCTACAACCCGGACGTGCGCGTGTTCGACGTGTTCGACCGCGACGGCAAGCCGCTGGCCATCTTCATCGGCGACTACTACGCCCGCAGCAACAAGCGTGGCGGCGCCTGGATGAATGCCTACGTGGGCCAGAACTCGCTGCAGGGCACCCACCCTGTGGTGGCGAATCACCTCAACATTCCAAAGCCGAATGCCGGTGAGCCGACCCTGCTGACCTACGACGAACTGCGCACCATGTTCCACGAGTTCGGCCACGCCCTGCACGGCATGTTCTCCGACGTGAAGTATCCGCGCTTCTCCGGCACCCGCGTGCCGCGCGATTTCGTCGAGTTCCCGTCGCAGGTCAACGAGATGTGGTCCGTCTGGCCGGAAGTGCTGGCCAACTACGCCAAGCATTACCAGACCGGCGAGCCGATGCCTCAGGCGCTGCTGGACAAGGTCATGGCTTCGCGCAAATTCAACGAAGGCTTCCGCACCACGGAATACCTGGAAGCGTCGATCCTCGACCAGAAATGGCACCAGCTGGGCGCCTCGCAGATCCCGACCGACGTGCTGGCGTTTGAAGCCAGCGCGCTGAAAGAAGCGGGCGTCGACTTTGCGCCGGTGCCGCCGCGCTACCGCACCACCTACTTCTCGCACGTGTTCTCGGGCGGCTACTCGGCTGGCTACTACGGCTACCTGTGGGCCGAGAAGCTGGACGCCGACACCGTCGAGTGGTTCAAGGAAAATGGCGGCATGCTGCGCAAGAACGGCGACTGGTTCCGCAAGATGCTGCTGTCGAAAGGCGGCACCATGGACGCCATGCAGATGTACCGCAACTTCCGCGGCCGTGATGCGCAAATCCAACCGCTGCTGGAACGTCGCGGTTTGACCGAGCAGTGAGGTAAGATATCGCCATGGGGTGTCTTCAATAAAGAGGAAACGACATGGACAGCAATCTGAAGGCTTCGTTGAAATCCTTGCACAGCCGCCTGGCCGATGCTGGACCGATAGACGAAGAATTACTGGAGCTGCTCAAACAGCTCGATGGCGATATCAAAAGTTTACTGGAGCGTGGCGCCGACCAGCCAGGCGAAAGCACCACCTACGGCCTGGCCGAACGCACGCAGGAGCTGTCGGCGCGCTTTGCCGTGAAACATCCGACGCTGGAACCGGCGCTGCGCGAACTCGGCAACATCCTCAACGGCATGGGCATTTAGGCCCGAAGAAATCGGTGGCCCGGGGTTTTGCCCCCGGGCCGGCCAGCGTTACGGAAACGCCAGCATCGGCGGTTCCATACCGCCAAAGCTGATTTCGGGATGGCGTTGCGCGATCATCCCTTCCACTTCCTCCACCCGCGTTGCCGGGACGTCGAGGATCAGCAGCACTTTACCTTCATCAATCGCCGTGGAGAACTTCTGCAGGCGCGTATTCGGCACCGCCGCCGCGTTCATGCCGGAAGCCCAGCCGCCGAACAGGGCCCCCGCCAATGCCACCAGCAGGATCGCCGCCGTGCGCAAGGTCATGCCTTCCATCGGGAACATGGTGAGGAAGATGCCCGCTCCCAGCCCCACAATCGCGCCGATCACCACACCCAGCTGGGCGCCATGGATCAGGTCGGTCTTTTGCAGGAAGCTGGCGCAGGGCATGCCTTCCTGCAGGCAGTCGTCCTTGGCCAGGAAATGCATACGGGTTATTTCTATTCGTGCCAGCAGCAGTTCATCCAGCAGGGCACGGCCACTAGGCACGTCAGGCAGTAGGAAATAGAGTCGGCGGCGCATGATGGTCTCCAAGTTGCGTTGTATTTTTAGTTATAGCAAAAATGGCGCGCATGACAATGTGAGATTGCTATCGTTTTGTCACAAGTTATTGAAAAACAAAAGATTTTCCAAAAATAATTGCTCAAAAAAAGAGCACGCAATGAGCTAAATCAAGCTTATTCCGGTACAATACCGCCCCATGAATCCCCCAACCAATTTATTTGCGGCCGTCCCGAAGCGGTCTGCCCGCGCTGCCTCTGCGCCTTTCCTGCCCATGTCCCGTGAAGAAATGGACAAGCTGGGCTGGGACGAGTGCGACGTCATCCTGATCACGGGCGACGCCTACATCGACCACCCCAGCTTCGGCATGGCCCTGGTGGGCCGCCTGCTGGAAGCGCAAGGCTACCGCGTCGGCATCATCGCCCAGCCGGACTGGCAGTCGGCCGACGCCTTCCGCGTACTGGGCAAGCCGCGCCTGTACTACGGCGTCACGGCTGGCAATATGGACTCGATGGTCAACCGCTACACGGCCGACCGCAAGCCGCGTTCGGACGACGCCTATACGCCGAATGGCGAGCCGAACAAGCGTCCCGACCGCGCTGTCTCCGTGTACGCCCAGCGCTGCCGCGAAGCCTTCCCCGGCATCCCGGTGGTGATCGGCTCGATCGAAGCTTCGCTGCGCCGCATCGCCCACTACGACTACTGGTCGGACAAGGTGCGCCGCTCGGTGCTGTTCGAATCCAAGGCCGACATGCTGATCTTCGGTAACGCCGAGCGCGCCCTGGTCGACCTGACCCGCCGTATGGCCGACGGCGAAAACATCAAGGATATCCGCGACCTGCGCGGTACCTCCTTCCTGGTGCCTGCAGGCTGGATGCCGGGCGAGGATTGGGGCGTGCACAACAGCACCCGCGTCGACCTGCCTGGCAAGATCGACGCCCATCCGGATCCTTACCTGATGGTGCAGCCGAACACCCCTGGCTGCGCGACAGAAAACAAACCGGCCGAGGAAGTCAATCCGGCCATGGTCGAGCCAAAGGCTGAGGAAGTCAAAATCATCCGCATCATGAGCCGCGAAGAACGCCGCGCCATGCAGCAGGAAAAGCACAACAAGACCGTGGTGCGCCTGCCGTCCTTCGAAACCGTCAGTACCGACCCGGTGATGTACGCCCACGCCTCGCGCGTGTTCCACCTGGAATCCAACCCCGGCAACGCGCGCGCGCTGGTGCAGGGCCACGGCGACCGCGACGTCTGGATGAATCCGCCGCCGCTGCCGCTGGCGATGGACGAGATGGACAACGTCTACGACATGAACTACGCCCGTGGCCCGCACCCGAGCTACGGCGACGCGAATATCCCCGCATGGGAAATGATCCGCTTCTCGGTCAACATCATGCGCGGCTGCTTTGGCGGCTGCACCTTCTGCTCGATCACCGAGCACGAAGGCCGCATCATCCAGAGCCGTTCCGAGCCGTCGATCCTGCGCGAGATCGAGCACATCCGCGACAAGACCAAGGGCTTCACCGGCATCATCTCCGACCTGGGCGGCCCGACCGCCAATATGTACCGCCTGAACTGCAAGGACAAGGAGATCGAGTCGACCTGCCGCCGCCTGTCCTGCGTGTACCCGTCGATCTGCGTGAATCTGGGCACCAACCACAATCCGCTGATCAAGCTGTACCGCCGCGCCCGCGAAATCCCGGGCGTGAAGAAGATCCTGATCCAGTCCGGCCTGCGCTACGACCTGGCGGTGCGTTCGCCCGAGTACGTCAAGGAGCTGGTGACCCACCACGTCGGCGGCCTGCTGAAGATCGCGCCCGAGCACACCGAAACCAATGTGCTGAGCAAGATGATGAAGCCCGGCATCGGCGCTTACGACGAGTTCAAGGCCCTGTTCGAAAAGTACTCGCTGGAAGCGGGCAAGAAGCAGTACCTGATTCCCTACTTCATCGCCGCCCACCCCGGCACGACCGACGAAGACATGCTCAACCTGGCGCTGTGGCTGAAGAAAAACAACTTCCGCCTCGACCAGGTGCAGACCTTCATGCCGACGCCGATGGCCATGGCCAGCGCCATGTACCACTCGCGCCGCAACCCGCTGCACAAGGTCACCGACGAGTCGGAAGAAGTGTTCACCCCGCGCACGCTCAAGCAGCGCCAGGCGCACAAGGCCTTCCTGCGCTACTACGATCCGAAGAACTGGCCGATCCTGCGCGACACCCTGCGCCGCATGGGCCGGGGCGACCTGATCGGCACGGGCGAACGCCACCTGATTCCGCCGTACGTGCAGGGCGAAGAGAACTTCAAGGCCGCGCAGGGCAAGCGCGCCATGCCGATGCTGGCGCCGGGCGCCGACAAGCGCGGCGGTCGCGGCCAGCCGGTGGTCGGTGCGCGCGGCAAGGCCAACGCCCTGACCGGTTCGCTCACCGCCCGCAAGGCGGTCGAAGACAAGGCCCGTCCCTCCATCCTCGACACCATCAAGGTGAAGAAACCCGCCAAGCCAGCCGCCCCCGTGCGCGGCCGCAAGTAAAGGCTGGGGTCACGGGGCGGTTTTTCAAAACCGCCCCGCTTACCATTCCCTGTAGAAATATTGGTAAATTGCCCATCGCGGCAATTACGGCGATAATGCCTTGCTGCTCGGGCGATGCCGTGGCGCCGCCTGCTTTACACTGGATGCATTAACGTGCCTGCATTCCGCTTCAGAGAATTGGAAGATCATGAAAAAACTCTTTAAAAACTGGCTGGTGATCCCCTTGCTGGCCGTCCTGGTTGCTGCCCTTGCTGCCTGCGGCGGTGGCGGCAGCGGCAGTAGCTCGTCCACCGGCGGTTCCACCACCCCGACCCTGGTGTCGATCGCCGTCACGGCCTCGCCCAACACCACCCTGGCCGTCGGCACCCAGGTCACCCTGAAGGCGGTCGGCACCTATTCCGATAACAGCAGCGCGGCGCTGACCAGCGTCACCTGGAGCGCCAAGGGTGGCAGCAGTATCGTCAGCCTGTTCAGCACCGGCGCCGTCACCGGCAAGGCGGTCGGCACCGACACCATCACCGCCACCCAGGGCGGCGTCTCCGGCTCCATCACCCTGACCGTGGTGGCGCCGTGGACCAACGTGGCCGCCGGCGGCAACCAGACCCTGGCGCGCAAAGCCGACGGCAGCCTGTACGGCTGGGGCTCCAACATCAAGGGCCAGCTGGGCGACAGCACCACCACCGACCGCAATACGCCGACCCAGGTATCGGGCAACTCGACGCTGTGGAAGTCGATCGCCGTGGGCGACCAGTTCACCGTGGCGATCCGCACCGACGGCTCGCTGTGGGCCTGGGGCTATAACCAGAACGGCCAGCTGGGCGATGGCACCACCACCGACCGCGCCGTGCCAACCCGCATCGGCAGCGCCACCGACTGGGTGGCCGTCTCGGCCGGCAAGGCCCACACCCTGGCCGTCAACAAAACCGGCGTGCTGTTTGCCTGGGGCCGCAACTTCAACGGCCAGCTGGGCGACGGCACCAATGCCGACAAGCTGGTGCCGACCAAGCAGGCCACCGGGGTCTGGCAAAAAGTCGCCGCCGGCGGCAACC
>Ga0213872_10001240_pt1 | contig 17213 bp, 19 predicted proteins | sample VelepicomBERX_R2_FD_160071 | JGI IMG/M metagenome (GOLD analysis project Ga0213872, IMG submission 160071) | Rhizosphere microbial communities from Vellozia epidendroides in rupestrian grasslands, the National Park of Serra do Cipo, Brazil - RX_R2 | ecosystem: Host-associated > Plants > Roots >...
CCCGTTACTATATTCAGACCTTGATCCTCAAGGTTTTGGCCAGCCAAGTTCGGCATGATTGCTGCCCCCAGTCGCCCATGATCCGGGGGGTGTTGTCACCGAACTTGGTGGGTGGCTGGTGATCGCTGATAGGGACTTGGCCCGGGATAAACCTGAGGTCATCCGTAACGTGGATGCCGAGACCTGCTGCCGTAAGTCGTGGCCATTGGAACTTCTTGTAGCGGGAGGTCGCATGGACGCGATTGAACATTACGATGCTGTGGACGTCTTCATTGGCGTAGACGTCGGCAAGGGTGAACACCATGCCGTTGCGCTTAGCCGGGCTGGTAAGCGCTTATTCGACAAGGCACTCCCCAATGATGAAGCGAGACTCCGTACGCTGATTTCCGGTCTCAAGGAACACGGAAAACTGCTGTTAGTCGTTGATCAGCCAACCACCATTGGCGCCTTGCCAGTGACCGTCGCCAGAGCTGAGGGAATTTTGGTGGCATACCTTCCCGGCTTGGCCATGCGCAGAATCGCCGATTTGCATGCTGGCGAAGCCAAAACCGACGCGCGCGACGCCGCCATCATCGCCGAAGCAGCACGTTCAATGCCCCATGCGCTGCGCTCACTTCGCCTTGATGACGAACAGTTGGCCGAACTTACCATGCTGTGCGGCTTTGACGATGACTTGGCAGACCAAATTACACAGGCAAGTAACCGAATTCGCGGGCTTCTGACTCAAATCCATCCAGCACTGGAGCGGGTGCTTGGCCCGCGACTTGATCACCCTGCGGTGCTCGATCTGCTGCAGCGGCACCCTTCGCCTGCCAGCCTTGCCGCAACAAGCGAAAAAGGTTTGGCAAACAAACTCAGCAAACTCGCACCGAGAATGGGGAAAAGCCTGGCCCATGAGATTTGTCAGGCGCTTTCTGAGCAAACAGTAGTCGTACCGGGAACGAACGCCGCCACGGTTGTCTTGCCGCGCCTGGCCTGCCAGCTCGCGGCACTACGCAGCCAACGCGCCGAAGTCGCCCAGGAGGTTGAGCGACTGGTGCAAGCCCACCCTCTTTATTCAGTCCTGACCAGCATGCCAGGAGTCGGCGTCAGGACGGCAGCCCGACTCCTTACAGAGGTCGTTGCAAAAGCGTTTGCCTCTGCTGCTCACCTCGCAGCCTATGCTGGGTTAGCACCTGTTACCCGGCGCTCTGGATCCTCGATTCGCGGTGAGCATCCATCGCGGCGGGGCAATAAAGTGCTCAAGCGAGCGCTATTCCTATCCGCCTTCGCGGCGCTACGAGACCCCGTATCGCGAGCCTACTATGCCCGAAAGATTAGCCAAGGTAAGCGGCACAACCAAGCGTTGATCGCCCTTGCCAGACGCCGCTGCGATGTCATGTACGCCATGATGCGAGACGGGACGGTTTACTGCCCAGCACCGCTGGTCAATGCTTGACGAGGGACATAGGGACACCCCCCTTCCTAAGTTCTTCGTAATTAGCAATGTAACATTGTTTTTCAACAATAAATTGGCATACCAATTGCTGTCATTGAACAGCGTAGCAGTCATCAACACCACCGCTCAGGAGAGGCAAAATGAAATCCCGTAACCACCTCCAGCTGCAGAACCACGCTCAGACCGGCTTTACCTTGATTGAGCTGATGATCGTCGTGGCCATTATTGGTATCCTGGCGGCTGTCGCCATCCCCGCTTACAGCGACTACACCGTCAAGGCCAAAGTGGCGAATGCACAAGGGGCGGTCGATTCGATCAAGACCGCCGTGGCCTTGTGTGCACAGGAAGCTGGTGGCAGCATGACCGGTTGCAACAGCGGCGCCAACGGCGTCCCCAACTTCACGGCAACCAAAGAGGTAGCGACAGCAACGGCGGCAGCTGGCGTCATCACCATGACGTTTGCGACCGGCATTGGTACCGGCGTCGATGGTAAGAGTGTCACCATCACGCCCGCCATGGCGGCGGGCGCCACCAACTTGCGCTGGACCGTCAACGCGGCTGCCGTTACCAACGCTGCCGCCAAGACTGCGCTGGAGAAAAACAACTGATCGGTCGCCTAGGGCGTGTGACGCTTCATAAATTACGCCCCATCTCTGGTCGCGGCGATGAAGTTCGTCGCCTGGTCCGTCAATGGGGGAAGAACTGGATGGAATTGTTCGTACCCCGGCTACGAACCCGTTGCTACATCCCCCCTCTGAAGTCCCGGCACCACTGAATAATGCCGCCTAGGCCGCGTCGGCGGTCCAGCTACCAAGGCAGGTTCGGTATAAAGCTGCGATCGACAAAATCGCTCATCTGTATCAGGTCGGTTTTGGCAAAGGCGGCGAACGGTTGTTTGCAGCAATTCACCGATTGTTTTAAAACGTAGTTTGATCTCATCGTACAGTCCCGCCAGTCTGCAGGAGGACCAACCTTGGGCCGGTGAATGAACGTGTCAGCTCGCGCTCATCAACGGCGCCCGGCCAAAAGGTTCGTCAATGCCCCCAAAGGGTCCAGCTCATCAACTTCACGGGGCGGGGGATATGGCGGAACGCTGGTGATCGCGGACGGCTTTCATCGGCTGTGCCAGGCTTCTACCAACAATTAGGACGTCGCTGTTCTTTTCAAGATGACCTGATGGGCCTAGCCCCGCCCGCAGGTTATACGTGCGACCTGTAACTCAGGCGTTCAAAATAAGACGATCGGTTCGAGTAAGGTACAAACGATAGACCTTGTCACCGGGGACAATTCCTATGATGCGATGGCCTTCCAGCAGTTCCTCCGTTGAGATGCGCTTTACAGGCGGCTCTGATTGATCGTCCTGTGTTGGCTTTTGTCTACGCGACGGAGGGCTGGTGACTGACATCGCTACGCTCCTGCTAGTTCCCTTCCTTGTCCATGGCTTTCCCTCCTCGTATGCAGGCTTGCGTGAACTGCTGTAGCCTCAGATACTGTCCGGACTTTCAGATGGAAATGGGCACGGGCACCAATCTGACAAGCAGGGTCAAACCCTAAGATCAAGTTATGTGTCACCTTACCCAGCCGCGCCATCCAGGAACACCTAACCACTGGATCGATAACTTCAATATACGAGATCAAGTCTGAATTAGTACATCTCATTCAAGAAGCGCGTGTCGGTCTTGGAGCGTCACGTGGCTAAAACGGGAAAATTGTTGACGGAAGCACCGGTTGTTGTTTCTTGAAACTTGCGCCTGGCTCAGCGCCAACATTCACTTAGCTTGTTTGTTCACGATAAAGGGAAGTTTACCTGAGGGCGAGAGCTCCAGGCTCTCGACCTGCTGTAAGCCGATCAGCACATGCCCACCCAGACGATAGCGGGCGCGGTCCACCAAGATCGCAACATCCTGTAGACGGACACCGGGATAGAGCACTACGCGCAAGCAAACCTCATCCAGACGTTCCTGGACGATTTGCGCTTGTCTCACCCCGTCGACGCCGTCGAAGATAAAATCCAGCATGACATGTTCGCGTCCGTCCGAGGTCACAATCCTCTCGGAGGCGCGCCCCAGCACTCTGTCAATGCAACGAAATGCCGAACCACAAGCGCAGCGGAAGCTGCTGTCCTTGAGCACCACCTGGTCGCCTGTTCGGTAGCGCAGCAAAGGCATCACTTGATTGCCGAATCCTGTTCCGACCACTTCCGCCACACCGTTCGACTGTACAAGAAGCTCCAGCAATCCGCTGTCCTCCATGATGTGATAACTGCCATGGCTGCAGGTGCCGATCGCACCGACGCGCTCCGCCTGCCCGTACCAGTCGAACACTGGCACTCCAAATGCGCTGCAGATCTGCTGGCGCTGCAACTCCGATATTGTTTCGGACGACGTCACGATCCCCTTCAAGTTACCAACACGGTAACGCCGCCGATACCGCAACAGCCACCGCGCAATACAGGCGATAGAAGACGGATAGGCCTGGATCACGCCGGGGTTGAAGTCCTCCATGGCTGACACATAATGTGCGATGGTATCGTCACGCAAATGAAAGGAGGAGCAAACCAACATATGTTCAGCCGCGTTGTGGCGCCAGAACGGGCCGCGCCAAGAATCCAGCGGCAGGATATGCGCGCCCCGAAGCCAGACCCTGCGGTCGCCAGGGCGCCAGCCCACCCAACGCAGCTGCCGTTCGATCAAGGCCCGCTCAATTGCCACTGACTGGGGGGTGCGATAGAGCGTCATTGGAGTGCCCGTGCTCCCGCTAGTGAAGCTGCGAAAACGTAACTGGAGGCGATCAGCACGCAGCTTACGCCGTGCCGCCACCACCTCATCCTTCAGCAAGATTGGCCAGGTCGATAAGGCTCTCAGCGCTTCTGCCGGCGAGTTGGCGCAGGGGCGGCCATGGTAGAACGGGACATGGCGCACTGCGTACTGCATCAGATCATGCAGCTGCCGCTGCTGCCAGTCCCTGATCTCCTCAGTTCCCATGGTCTCGACGTCGCGCACACGCCTGCGAAAGCGGGTCAGGCCGGCACAGCGGCATACTGCGCCCTGCGCGATTGAATGCGCGCATAAGCCCCATTGTTGGAATGGTCTCGCTATCGCATCGTATAAGACTGGAGCACGCATAACGCTTTGACCTGATCGGAGGCCTGCGTGACATCGCAATTTGTATCTTTTTGTATCCTTCCTTGTTTTCAAAACCAAAAAGATTGTCGGCTCAAGTATGAAGCAAAGAGCCTGTATCTGCAGTCTTGGTGCGACTATATTGTTCTACATCCACGTTCTGGATGCTTCTCTGCTGCCACTAAAAACGAACGAAATTCTCGTCGTTCGGCTCAATAGGGATGGACATGACTCGGCCTACCGCCCCCTTTTGCGGTACCTTTGCCGAACTTACGCGTGCAGGCTTGTGATATTCAGCTCCATTCAGACGGAAAAAGGAAACTATTTGCTGTAGTTGCTCAGCTTGGCTACTCATCTCCTCCGCAGTCGCCGCCAGCTCCTCAGAGCTCGAGGCATTTTGCTGCGTAGTTTGGCTAAGCTGTGTGACAGCAGCATTGATTTGACCGACGCCAGCGGTTTGCTCTTCGGATGCGGCAGTGATCTCCTGCACCAGGTTGGAAGTGCGGCGGATGTTCGGCACCATTTCATCGAGCAGGGTACCAGCCTTCTCCGCCAAATCGACACTGCTTGACGCCACTTCCTCGATTTCCTGGGCGGCCACTTGGCTGCGTTCCGCCAGCTTACGCACCTCGGCTGCCACTACGGCAAAACCCTTCCCATGTTCGCCCGCGCGGGCTGCCTCAATGGCCGCATTGAGTGCCAAGAGGTTGGTCTGGTAAGCGATATCGTCAATGATGCTGATCTTCTTGGCGATCTGCTGCATCGCTGCCACGGTGGAACGCACCGCGTCACCGCCTTCGGCCGCCTCCACCGCAGCCTTGCTGGCAATCCCATCCGTGACTTTCGCGTTTTCCGTATTTTGACCGATGGACGCGGTCATTTGCTCCATTGACGCGCTGGTTTCCTCAACTCCGGCGGCTTGTTCACTAGCGGCTTGGGACAGCGACTGTGCCGTCGCGCTGATTTCCTCGGAGGCACTGGTCAGGGAGATGGCATTGGCGCTGACTTCGCTCATAACCGATGCCAGCTTGTCTACCATGGTCTTCATGGCAAACAAAATACTGGACTGATCGCCGGGGCGCAGATTGACCTCGACCGTCAAGTCACCCTGCGCAATCGCACCAACAATGCGTGAGGCATACGCTGGCTCGCCGCCAATCTGCGCTAAAAGTTGATCCACCATCTGCTTCATCGAGTACAGCAGACTGGACTGGTCTCCTTGTTTGAGCTGAACATCGACCGTGTAATTGCCGCGTGCTACTTCCTGGACAATGCCAGCTGCATAGTCGGGTTCACCACCGAGTTGCCGCAAGATGCGGCGCGTAATCAGAGTCCCGACAACAATCACCACGACGAGCGTCAGCAACGATATCGCCATCGACTGAATGAACGCACTCGACTTGATAGAGAGGGCCTCTTCAGCCGAGTGTTTGCCGATCTCAGCATTGTATTGGCGGTGCGCTTCGAAGGCGTCCCAGACCTTGGCCAGAACGGCCTGATTTCCCAGTAACAGATCACGTGCTTCATTATTTTTGTTTTCGCGCGCCAATCCAAGGACCTTGGCGCGAAGCGTTTCGTACTCTCCGAGGGAAGCACGATCCGCAGCTAATAGCTCCTTGTCTTTGCTGTCAGCAATGTCCTCCTTTTCGTAGGTATTCAACGCCGACTGAATGACCTGCAAATTGCTGTTCATCTTGCTTTCCCACTCCGCCATCTCCTTCTTGTCTGTGATGGCAATGTATTGCCATACCTGCGTGCGCAGCAGTGCCAGCGCGGAAAAACCTTTGTCCAACTCAAGGATGCTCGGCACCACATTCACGTTGGTAAAGTTAGCGGCCTTGAAGACATTGTCCATCTGGTACAAGCCAACCCCAGCTACCGAAAACAGTCCCACCACGACAATCGAAATCAGCATGGTCAATCGTTGCACGACAGTCATAGCAGCTTCTCCTCTCATAGGTATGGCACGATGTCAAAACAAAGGAATGGAATCTCAACGCAAGGGACTGAGCGAAGCCTCCAGAGTTTGAATGAGGCTGGTGGCGTGAACGTGGATATAATCGGCTGCCTCTGCTGCGCGGATCGCTGCGTGGGCATTCTGCAGGGCGGTCGCCACCATTTCGGCTATCCCAGCGCGCATGCTTTGCGCATGCTCGAGCAACAAGGGCGAGCAAAGTGAAACCTTCTCGAACGTTTGTTCTATTTGCTGAAGATGCATGTGGATATCCAACAAGGTAAACGCCTGCTCGCCAGCCAATTGAAGCGTTCCAGACGCCGGGATGGACACGCTGCCAATGAGGGCGCGCATGGCTTCCGCAGACTTGGCGGAACTTTGGGCGGTAGCGTAGGCAAGCCGCAATACGGATTCCAATTCCGCCTCGTCCAAGGGTGTCCAATGCTGTTTTCCCGTCAGCTTACGGCACATGGCCAGGGACTGGGCTTCAACGGCAAACAAGTCCGACACTTCGGCCTGTTGAATGGAGATGAGAACTATCTGTTCCAATAATGCGGCGCTGCTGGCAACCAGCTTGATACTCATCTCCGCCAGTTCATAAAGAACACGGGGACTCGCCGGTTTCCGGTGATTTGGTACTGGAATGGTATGTAGTTGTTTCATCTTCGAATGATCCATAACATTAGCGCCATTCCGAAGCGTGCAGTCCCGTTGTCCCAATGCCTTACCAAGGTTACCGCAATATCGCGGACTGGAATACCAATAAGCTTCTTGGAATGCCGTGACTAAGGGCCGAATCGTCACTGAGACCTCAACCGACAAATGCCCGCAATGCGGCAAGTCATTCTTCTCTCAGGCCGCTGTCGTCTGGCTTGAAACGCGTCCGAGCAGCGTCCCCGCGATCGCCCATGGATCTCGATGGCCGAACCAGAGTGGTCGCATACACGGCATCGCCTCTGTAGTGCCGGTTATCGGCCGGGTATTGGTATCTGAAGCCAGCGCCATTATGCGCGCGGAAGTCTATTATTTTCGCTGGGAATACGGTCGCAATCCGGTGAAGCTTGGCCACGGCCGGAGCAGCCGACGCTTAGCTCAGTGTAACGGTTCGGCATCGCCCGATCACATTACGATTTGGTAACAGTCGGAGGAAACACTTTATTGCTGCCCGCCAACAGAGTAACCTAATTGAAGAACGAACGCCTTGGCGCAATAGGAGAGAGAATATGCATCGCACCCATAGCTGGAGCCGCCATCGCCACGGACCTGGGCGAGGCTTTACCCTGATCGAAATGTTGGTGACGGTGGCGATTATCGGCATTCTCGCCGCCGTCGCGCTGCCGATGTACAGCCGCTATGTCCTCCGTTCGCAACTGACTGAGGCACTCAACAACCTCTCGGCTTTCAGGATCGCGCTGGAACAGAATTATCAGGATAACCGCAGCTACGCCAGCGCTGGCGGCGGCAATTGCGGCGTCGCCAATCCGACTGGCAAGTATTTCAACTTCAGCTGCACGTTGAATAATGGCGGGCAAGGCTACCTGGCCACTGCCACCGGCCTCAACGGCACCAGCACTGCGGGCTTTGTGTACACGATCGACCAGTCCAACAACCAGGTCACTGTCAGCGTCGGCGCCACGGCCAGCTGCGCTGCCAGCCCTACTGCATGGGTCACAAAGTGCTAACTCGTGCAGTTAGGCGCCGGCACGTCCAGCGCGCAACGCTGAAGAGGCCAGGCCAGGGTTTTACCCTGATCGAGATGCTCGTCACCATCACGATCCTGCTGCTGCTGATCGCGATGGGCGCCCCTGCCTATGGGGCATGGCTGCAGAATACCCAGCTTCGCAGCGCAGCCGAAGGCGTGCAAAATGGCTTGCAGATTGCGCGCCAGGCCGCCGTCCAGATGAACAACAAAGTGCAAATCTCGTTCACCGGCGCCGACTGGAGCGTGAGTGTACTCAATCCAGCCCAGGTGCTGCAATCACGCACGAATAGTGGCCTGACCCCGAATGCGCAGCTGAGCCCCAGCCAGTCTGTGGTGGTATTCAATGGTTTGGGGCAAGTGTCGCCCGCTCCAGCCGGCGTGATCACGGTAGCCGTGTCCAATCCGGCCGGCGGCGCTTGCCGTGCCGCAGGCGGACCGATGCGCTGCTTGAATGTCACCGTACAAGCGGGCGGTCAAATCCGGATGTGCGACCCGGCCTTGCCCACCACCGATCCACAAAGCTGCTAGGACCCGCCAGATGCGATACGGTCAATTTAAGCGGGAGCGCGGCATTGCGCTGATCGAAGCCATGATAGCGCTGATAATTTTTTCGTTTGGCATTATCGGTCTGCTGGGCGTGCAGGCCAATGCGGTCAAGATCGTCTTGGCTTCCAAAACCCGCGCCGATGCAGGCAACCTGGCCGACGAAATCATGGGGCAAATGTGGGCCGATCGCCAGAATCTGGCCAGCTATGCCCACCATCCGACTGGGACTGTCGCCTGTGCCCCGAGTGGTCCTGCCTCGGCCAACGCTACGGTGACCAGCTGGCTCGCCGAGCTCAACACCCGCTTGCCTGGAGCCCAGGCAAGCTTGCAGCAAATCTCGGTCGGTCCCAACAATCTGGTGCATGTCACGGTCTGCTGGAAGCTGCCCCAGGAAAACGTTATCCATAGCTTTGCTGAGACGGCCCAAATCAATGGTTAAGCGCACCGATACGCCGAACACCCGCGCACGCCGGACGCACGGGTTTAGCCTGGTCGAATTGATGGTCGGCATGGTCGTGGCCCTCATTACGCTGCTGATGATGGTGCAGTCGGTGAGCGTTTTCGAAGGGCAGAAACGGGTTTCCACCGGCAGCGCGGATGCGCAAGAAAATGGCGATATCGCCATGTACTTGATCGGTGGCGATGTCCGCCAGGCCGGCTATGGGTTTGTCACTTCAAATGGCCTGGCCTGCGCCTTGTATTCCAACGGGGTCGTGAACAACGCCCCGATGGCGCCCGTGCGTATCACCGCGGCAGCGGCCTCCGCGAGCGACGCGCTGACGGTGACATATAGCGATTCCGCCGCCGGCGCCATTCCGGTTGGCCTGCTGCTTGCCGCGCCCGCGCCGGCGCCGGGCGGGGCCGTCATCAAAGCCCAGGCGCCGAGTACCGCTGCCGTGAACGTGGGCGATATCGTGCTCCTGTCCACGCCCCAGGTGCCGCCCTCGCCCACGGCAATCCCGGTTGCCGGTCTGCCCACCACCTGCACCATGGCGCAGGTGAGCGCAGTAAGCCAGGCCATCGACTCGGTCGGCATTACCATCGGCGCCTATCCAGCCAACCAGACCCTGAGCTACCCGGCGGGGGTCACGTATGACATCAGCCCGCAGTCCTACCTGTACGACATGGGCAACTTGATCAATAAACAGTACCAGGTCATGTGCCATACCCTGGTGGTCAGCAATCCCATCACCACTGCGGCTGCGCCAGCATGCACGCCCAATCCGCTGGCGTTCAACAATGCCACCTCGGTGAGCGACAACATCGTTATGCTGAAAGCGCAGTATGGCGTGGCGGCAGCGCCTGTTCCCGCTGGCAACGTGGGGGGGCAAACGGTGGTCTGCTGGGTAAGCGCCACCGCCACCGGCAACCCCTGCGATGCCGCGGACTGGTCGAACCCGAGCGCAGCCAACATTCAGCGGATCAAGGCGATCCGCCTGGCCATTGTGGCGCGCAGCTATGAGCCCGACCGCGCGCATACAGAACCCAACTGCACGAATATTTCCGGCGTTCAGAATATCGGCCCCTGTCTTTGGCCCGACAGCGCGGGCAGCCCTGCGCCGCGCATTGATTTGTCGGGAACCCCGAATTGGCAGCATTACCGTTACCGGGTATTTACTGCGACCATCCCGCTGCGCAACGTCATCTGGGCCAATTTATGAAGCCGCAGCGTATCTTTCGCAGCAAGCAAGGCCTGCGCAAGCGCCAGCATGGCGTGGTGCTGTTCCTTGTGCTGGTCGCACTGGTGGCCCTGATGCTGGCGGCGCTGGCGATGTTCAGATCCGTCGATACCTCGGTACTACTTGCCGGCAATCTCGCTTTTCGAAAAGGCGCCAGCGCGGCGGCCGATGCCGGCATCGAAGCGGCGGCGGCCGCCTTACCGAATATCATCGCCACCAGCCATGAGGCGGTCATCCCGGGCCAGTATTATCCCACCATCACCGTGGCCAACGGTGGCCTGGCCTGGGACGCCAATGGCTTGCCACCCAGCAGTGTCTGGGCCAGCGCGCCGGCCGACACCACCAGCGCCCCCGGGTACAGCGTGCAGTACATCATTGAGCGCATGTGCACCGGGCAGGTTCCCGTGGTCAATGTCCTCACCAAATGCGTGGCCGACGTCGCGCCCGATACGGGAAGCAATAAATCCGGTGCGTTGAAATTCACCAGCAGCTCCGCCGTGTATTACCGCGTGACGGTGTACGTCACCGGTCCACACAACACGGCGACGTACGTCCAAGCAATGTTCAGCGATTAAGGGGGAAACCGTGCGACACTCTCATCATGACCTGGCCCTGACCGGGTTCCTATTCGCGCCTTTGCTCGCACAGGCAGCGGCCACCACGCTGGCTGACGCGCCGCTCGCGGTAACCAGTCTGGCCAAATCCAACGTCATGTTTATCTTGGATAACTCGGGCGGCGTCGACGTCGATGTGCTCCTGCCGACATTTAACTCGCTGTATCTCGAGTCCCACGTTAGCAATACGACGGCGTCCAATACCAACGGGTTCTTCTACTTGTTTCCTGCCGCCAGCCTGGGCGCGAGGATTGCACAATATCAAATGGGATTCCCGGGGGATCCAGCCCACACCAATCCGGATCCCCTCGCCTGGCGCGCCTACTATTACGGCTACAACTCCGTTTATTACAATCCCAGCGTCACCTATAAGCCCTGGCTGGGCTCCGACAGCGCCGGCGTCGCCTTCGGCAATGCCGTGCCCACCGCAGTCCGGCTGGACCCCTATGTGGCCACGGGGGCCACGTACAATCTCACCACCTCGAAATCCTACACCGCCTACACCTATCTGGTGGCGGGGGGCACCGCATGCATCAACGCAAGCTGCACTAGCACGCGCACCTATACCAGCACGATTTTCCCCGCCAGCTATTACATGTGGAATGACGCGAACCACAACGGCGTGATGGATGCGGGCGAAGGCGTGCTCTATCAAATCCAGCCGTCGACCCCGTCCTATCCTAGCGGCCGTACCTATGCGGCCGAACTCCAGAACTTCGCCAACTGGTTTCAGTATTACCGCACTCCCTACTTGAGCCTGAAAGGTGCCATGGGGGTTGGTCTGACCATCATGGGTGCGGCCAAAGTGGGCGTGACGGATCTGGATCACACCACCCCGAATGCCCCAGTGGCGGACATGGCCGTGTTGGCCAATCAGGCGGCGCTGCAAAACAAACTTTATAGCATTGCCACCACCCCCAGCGACTGGACCCAGCCGCTGCATGAGCGCTTGCAAAATGTCTGGAACTATTACAACAACGCCACTGCGCCAGCCCCGGTGCAATATGCCTGCGAGCAAAACTTTAGCGTGATTGCTTCCCCCGGCTATTTGAATGAGAGTGCGCCCTGGAAAAATAATCATACCGGCGTCACCCCGGCCTCGATCAGTCCCACCAATTATGATGGCTCTGCCAATGCGCCGTTTGGCGCCGTGCCTTACGCCGATACCTACGGCGACACCTTGGCAGATTGGGCGGCCTATTACTATCTAAAGCCCATGCGCACGGATTTGGCCACGGGGGCGGTGCCCTTACCACCCAATTCGCACGAAACCAATACCAATCTGCACATGACGACCTATGTCTTGGCACCTGGTGCGATACCGCAAATCAGTAGCCAAAACCCAGGTACGCCACTGGCCAATCCACAAACTGTCAATCTTTTCCCTCCGCACAACACGGCTATCACTTGGCCGCAACCCTGCTTCGTGTGCCAGAACACCATTGACGACATGTGGCACGCCGCCATCAATGGCGCGGGCATTTTTGTCAACTCGAGCAATATCGCCGGTGGCCTGGGCACCATCGTCGATGACATTCTGAGTCGTATCGGCGCCGCTGCGGCAGTGGCGGTGAACAATGCCAACGTGGTCCAGGGGAATAATTACTCCTACGCCTCCAGCTACATTTCGGGGGCATGGAGCGGCGACCTGCAGTCTTACCCAATCAATTTGACCAGCGGTGCGTTGATGACCAACCAGCCGGTGTGGTCACCTTCCGCGTCTGGACAGCTGGACCAGCGCACGCCGGCCAGCCGCTTTATCGGCACCTATAATGGCAGCAGCGGCATTGGTTTTAACTGGGCCAGCCTGAGCGGCAGCATGCAAGCCGCCCTGAACAGCCCGGTCACGCCTCCCGGCCCCGCAGACGGCGCGCAGGTCTTGAGTTTCCTGCGGGGGGACCGCACCAATGAGGGGCCGCTGTACCGCACCCGCAGCCATGTCTTGGCCGACATTGTCAATGCGGAACCGGTGGTGGTTCCCAATCCCGCCGCAGGCTACCTTGATTCCGGCTACCAGGCCTTCGCCACCGCCAATGCCGGACGGCCCTATATGATTTATCAAGCCGCCAACGACGGCATGCTCCACGCGTTCTCCGCCAGCACAGGCGCGGAGGCCTGGGCCTATGTGCCTGGCATCTTATTCAACACCCGCCAGGCCGCCTATCCGGGCACCAGCACGCTGGTCAACCTGTCGACCGTATCCGGCTTCAGCCACCTCTACTATGTAGATGCCACGCCCATAGTGGGCGACGTTGACTTGGGCGCGACCGTTGGCGGCAGCGGCAGCAACTGGACGACCATGCTCATCGGCGGACTGGGAAAAGGCGGCCGTGGCTACTATGCACTCAATGTGAGTAGTCCATCCGTCAACAGCGACGCGGCGGCGGGTGCTTTGGCGATGTGGGAGTTCCCGAATGCCGGCACGCCTGCAGCGGTCAGCCAAAATATCGGGTACAGCTTCGGCAAGCCCTTGCTGGTCAAGACCAAGGCCGACAAGTGGGTGGTGATCGTCAGCTCAGGCTACAACAACGGCAACACCGCCGGCCAGAGCGGCGGCGATGGTATGGGGCATCTCTTTGTGCTCAACCCCAGCACCGGCGCCTTAATTCGGGATATTTCCACAGGGGTCGGCAGTGGTGCATCCCCCAGTGGCCTTGCGCAACTGTCGGCGTTTGTTGCCAATAGCGACCTCGACAATACGACGACCTATGTCTATGGCGGCGACTTGCTCGGCAACGTCTGGCGCTTTGACCTCAGTGATCCGAGCAATGACGCCAACTGGTCAGTGACCAAGTTGGTCACGCTGGTGGACGCCAATCAAACCCCGCAACCCGTAACCAGCGCGCCAGAGATTGGCGTGTATCAGGGCCATCGTTTCATTTATCTGGGGACCGGCCAGTATCTGGGCAGTCCCGATATCGGCACGACTCAGACCCAGACGATTTATGGCATCATCGATGACTTAAGCGCAGCGCCGCTGATCCCAAGCCCACGGACACAATTTTTGCAGCAGACGCTGTCAACGGGAAACAGCACACGGACCGACTCGGCGAATATCTTCAATTTCGGCTCACAGAAAGGTTGGTATATCGATTTACCCAGTTCGGGCGAACGGGTGGTATCGGATACATCGTTGGCCCTGGGTGTCTTGACGGTGACCTCCATTATTCCTGGGACCGACGCCTGTACGCCAGGGGGCAGCAGTTTCGAATACTTTATCAACTACTCGAACGGTGGCGCCATTCCGAATTCGCCAGTCGCCTACACCGGCGTTTCACTGGGCAACGCCTTGGCCAGTCGTCCGCTCATTATTAAGATACCGACAGGAAAACTGGTGTCGCTGGTCCGGCAATCCAACGCAACCACCAATGCGACCCAGGTCCCCACCCCACCGTTGACCAATCCACTGAAGCGCGTGTATTGGCGCGAAGTCCAAACGCGTTGAATCAGCGCCAACCGCTTTCTGCCGTACATGATTGATGGCTAAACGAAGTTGCAAGCGGCTGGTGACTGCTGTTGTACTGTTGCTGCATGCAGCAGCGCTGCTCAGCATGCTCACCGCCCCTGCGCCTGGCGCAAGAATATCGGCCAGGAGCCGATCGGCCGCAACCCTGATCTTGGTTCAGGTCAGCGCCGCGCCGGCGCAAAACAGCGCAGCAGCTCAGGACAACAAAAACGGCCGATCAGCAGCAACACCCGCCCGCGCACCGGACCAGTCACGACATCTTGACAGTGCGCCTAACACCGTCGCGCTTGCTGCTAGGCCCGCCGACGACGATTACTATTGGCCGGATCAGCTGGTGAGTCACCCCTATCCCCAAGACGATGTCGCGATTGACAACAGCTGCTTTAAAGAAGGCGGCGCCGTTCTCAAAGTCTGGATCAATTCGGAGGGGAAGGTTGACCACGTTGACGTCGTCAGCAGTACCTTGGCGCCGCACTGTATCGCTTTGGCCGCCCAGGCGTTTTCCCAGGCGCACTTTGTTCCTGGCGCGAAGGAAGGCAATGTCACAGTCAATAGCCTATGGTTTGTCGAGATTGGCAGTACCACCTATCTATCCCGGTAAGGGTGCCGGGGTTGCATCCGTTAGCCCGCACCATGCTCGTGATTTGCTGCAATGGCAATGCTACGGCGCAACGCGGGTCTGGTGCCGTCCTGCAGGAGGAACACGTCCCCGTTGCGATTGAATCGGCCCCCAGTCCCTTCCCTTCGGGGATCTTATTTATTTTGAAGCCAACTCAGAAGTAGTCTGCCACGGACTGAACAAGAAGGTGCGTCCCCATTCCACTGTACTTTGTTGCGGGCCTGTGCCCAGTATTGGGGCTATGCCTTTTGCCAAGTCAACGCCAATTGTTGTAGTCTCCATTGTGGGAAGAGGCTTCGGAACGTGCTTAAGTGACTCTCCTCCTTGGCGCTTGGGAGCATTCCATACCTCATTTTCATATGTATCCTTGGCAGTAATCAACTTTGGCCGTCCTGGAACTCAATCGGCCTTTGAATGGGAAATAGTTATGAAGAAAATTATGACTGTGCTGGCACTGACCTTTTTGGCTACCACTGCCTTCGCAGTGGTAGCCAACAGACCCGTCAGTGGCTCATCTGACGAAGCAGTACAAGTGGCCGAAGAATGGCTCCACAAGCAGTACAAGGCCCCAAACGAACCGGTCACTAGGATAAAGATCTTGTCGTCTTCGGATAATGGCTTGATGATCCAGGCCAAGATCCGGAATCAAGTATGTACCATGCACCTGAAGAAGGAAGGCAGTGAAAACAACGTGACCTGGACTGTAGATCAGCATCAGTGTGCTGAAGAGATACTGGGACATTAAATAGGAGGTGTGGGCTAATTATGCGCGAAGCGAGCTAGTGCAAATCGCATCGATCCAAGGTGCCGGAATTGTGCTTCTTGGCCATCAGCGCACCCAGCCCCCAGCACCAGCCAGCGTTCAGCAACGCCACACAGCTGTTGGCGATTAGCAGGTAGAGCGCCAACAGCTGTGTGGCGCCGGTGCAGCCATATGGCAAGCGCCACTAGGGGGTACCATCACCCAGACCGAGCTAGTCCCGGTAACGAGCCACATCGCCGTATCCAGCGGATGCTGGTACACCCATGGATTCACAGCAAGATGGGGCGATCAAAGAGCAAGGCTTCCTCCTCCAGCACTTCCGAGGCGAGCAGGCCGAACAAGATCATGTCACTGGCACGACCGCACTCTCGGGGGGCTTGATGATTCAAGCCAGAATCCCAGGCGCCTTGGGCATCTTCTTCCCGCCATGGAATTTTGATAGCCCGTTGTTGGTCTCCGGCGTCATCACAGCGCTGGCGATTGTGTTTCTGTGGAGGCTCTTCCGCCGTAGCACCGTCAACGCCCGGGCATTAACCGCGGTCATTGCGCTATTCGGCGTCTATGCGATATTGGTGACGGCCTACTACAGGTAACACCATCGACATATCGGGCAATATACTTCAACATGTCTCCTCGTTTACCGTCTGCGATCTCCACACGGACGTCCAATGATTTTGCGACCTCTTGGAGCGGCGTTTTTTGGTCATCTCAAGTGTAAGCGCCAAACGCTCCTGCCCAACTTCAATCAAGCTTCATCGATGCCAAGGCCTTGCAGGTTGTAGTGATTTGCTATCATTACAGAGCATCACTCCTTCGAGCCAAGACATGAAAAACGATTCTGAACACTTCGGAGTTCCCGCGGAAAACATAAGGGCTGCGCAACTACGCGCATCCGGTACGCGCGATCCACTACACTGCAGCGTGCCAACAAAAAAAGAAATAGCAACGCTGGCGCTCCCCGAGTTAAAGATGACCTTGATCGCTTGGATGGAGCATAGCGCAATCGAGATTATTCCTAGCCGAGCACAGATAGCGCTCGTTCGAGATGTTCTGCTTGCGCGTCGGGATGCGCCCGAATTGGTTTCGCTCGTGAGGATGTGCAGCAACTACATCGAGGACGGCTGACTGCGTGCCGCAAGGGACTCCCGTAACCATTCTATCCATGATCAGGTGCGAGTCGCCCTCTATCGCCTTAAGCGGGATGTATTATTCCATGCTACTCGGACTCCAGAACGCCTGCTTCACAGCGGGTTTGGATGCCAGGTTTTGGACAATGGCGTCTAGCTCGTCGCCATCGACCGATGTTGCCG
>Ga0213872_10001241_pt1 | contig 17193 bp, 14 predicted proteins | sample VelepicomBERX_R2_FD_160071 | JGI IMG/M metagenome (GOLD analysis project Ga0213872, IMG submission 160071) | Rhizosphere microbial communities from Vellozia epidendroides in rupestrian grasslands, the National Park of Serra do Cipo, Brazil - RX_R2 | ecosystem: Host-associated > Plants > Roots >...
GCGGCTCGCGCTGCGATTGCTGGGCGCCCACCGTAGTCAGTAACGCCCCGCGAATTTGCAGTTAAGTGCCCTCCTTTCAACAAATGTTTAGCGAGCAGGGAGGAACTTCGGCCTAGTGTGGTGCGGCAAGCAGATCAACGATTATCGAGCGCATTGCGAGCACGCTTGACCTTTTCAAGAATGTCGCAGGCTTTCGCGGTCCAGACAAAGGGCTTGGGATTTTCGTTGTGCTTGTCAATGTAGTCGCCGATGGCGATGATGAGTTCCTCGACGTCTCGAAAAACACCACGGCGTAGCCTTTTCTGAGTGAGATCTCGAAAGAAGCGCTCTACCATGTTCAGCCAAGAACTGCTGGTCGGCGTGAAGTGTACATGGAAGCGTGGATGGCGCGCCAGCCATCGTTGTACCCTGGGATGCTTGTGAGTCGCGTAGTTGTCCGCAATCAAATGAATGGCTTGATCTTGCGGTGTAACTTCATCGATTACGCGCAGAAACTTCAACCACTCCTGATGACGGTGTCGATCGTCACACATGCTGATCACGGTGCCGTCGAGAATGTTGAGTGCCGCAAACAGCGTTGCGGTCCCATTGCGTTTGTAGTCATGGGTCATGGTGCCGCAGCGACCCTTCTTCAGGGGTAGCCCTGGCTGCGTGCGGTCCAGCGCCTGGATTTGGCTCTTCTCGTCCGCGCAGAGCACGATCGCGTGCTCCGGCGGGTTGAGATACAGCCCTACGATGGTTTCCAGTTTTTCAGCAAAGTGAAGATCGGTGCTGACCTTAAAAGTTCGTGCCAAATGCGGTTTCAGGCCATACTTATGCCAGATCCGACGCACGCTCTTTTCGCTTAGGCCCACAGCTCGTGCCATTGTGCGCGTGCTCCAGTGCGTCGCATTGTCCGGTGTCTCTTGTGTTGTCTTCCGGATCACCTCTTGCATCTTGGCCGGCGTAATCGTCGGCGTCCTCCCCGGGCGGGGCGCATCTTTCTCCAGAGCGACTAAGCCACCGTCGAGGAACCGGTTGCGCCAGCGTGCTGCTTTCTCAGGCGTAATCTTCAACTTAGCCGCTATCTGTTGATCTTGCAGCCCCGCATTCGCCAGCAGCACGATTCGCGCTCGCTCCACGCTGCGCGCCGGTGCACTTCGCGCACGGGCGCGAGATTCCAGCACCTCTTTCTGATCGGGGTCCAGAACAACCGGTCGGGCAACCCGCATTCTCTTTGGCTCCTATCTTCAAGACGAGCCAAATTTCATACCCACTACTATTTCAGCCGCACTACACTAGGCTCCGCACTGCACCGAGAAATGTGAAAGAAACCCGCCGAGGAGTTGCTTCCGCCGCCACTTGTCTACGATTGCGATTTCAAGGATAATATATTTCGGAATCGAGATTCCCGAATGACTGGTGCACCGACTGAACCACTGGTGGCTGGCTACTCCTTCGATCAGGCGCCGGATCTGACCAATGCGACGCAACGCGAGCGCCTGAGTTCAAGCGCAATTAGAGCTTTCGTGAATATCGCTGAAAAATGGGGCCTGAGCGAGGTGCAGGCGAGGGGATTGCTCGGCGGCATTGCCTCTTCCACCTTCCACGCATGGAAAACGGAGCCGCGCGGCAGAAGGCTCGACCAGGACACACTGATGAGGATCTCATTGGTGATCGGCATCTACAAGGCTTTGAATATCTATTTCGGCAAGCCATGGGCCGACCGTTGGGTTGTGCTGGCGAATCGTGGTCCGATGTTTGCCGGTCAGGCTCCCATCGACTATATGCTCCGACAAGGGCAGCCGGGAATGATGCAGGTCCGCCGCATGCTTGACACGTGGCGCGGTGGACGTTGAGAGCGCCGGCGATTCGCCCGATTAATTGGGATGCATTCCACCGCCTCATTCCTTCGCGATACAGCCAATCGGGAACGGTACTGGCTGATGTGGTCGACAGTGAAGCGATGCTGGCAGACGTGGTGCTGCTAGACGGCGCTACCAACGACCGCATTCAAGGCGAACACTTCGGCCTGATCGGCATTAGCCCCTACGAACTGGTCTATGGTATTCCCAATGCGTATATCGTCAATGCCGCGTTTACTCATACGAACGAGGCTGGGTCGCGCTTCATACGACCATACGCGCGGCGCTTGGTACGCTGCGGAGGAACTAGAGACATCAATCGCCGGAGTGACCTATCACAAGGCAAGGCGACTGGCGGAGATTGTTGTTCCAGAATTACCTGGAAATCGACCGGACGAAGAAGTCTCGACCTACGACGATTGGTTAGCTGATTTTCGGTCGTCCTTTCACGTGCTGGAACCCGCCGACGCGTTCTCAAAGTACCTTCAGCCAGAGCCCGTACCTCGGTGCTATGCAGCATCGCAGCAGTTGGCGCGACGATTGCTCCAGCAGCGGGCGAATGGCCTTGTCTACCCCAGTGTCCGACGCAGAGGCTCTCAGTGTCTTGTGTGCTTTCGCCCGGCATTGGTATATAACCCGCGCTGTGCTGAACGACTTGAAATAACCTTCAGAGCTAGCACTGTCGGCTACGAACACCGGGTGCGCGCTGTTTCTCGATAGCTAACCGTCGAGTGAGGAGACGCGTGGGAAAGCGGCACTGCATGTTCTCGACAGGATCTCGTTAACAATTGCGCTCTTCGCATCGGCGTAGTGCTGGACGCATTTCCAATCGCTTTGCGCCAAATCGTGTTTGCGCTGGGCGTACAGCTTGCGATCGCTTTCGCTTATCCGCAGCCAGTCTCGAAACGACAGCATGCGCTCAATCTCGGGACAACCTACAGAGAAGACGTGCAGGTTGACATCTCCATCAGGACTCTTGAACATCCTATGTTCGTACCAATCAGGCTCACGGATACTTAGCTGGTATACAGCTTTCTCCAGGGCGGTCGCATATTGATCCTCTTTGGCAGATTCGAGCACGACGAGAACGATGTCTATGATTGGCTTCGCGACGAGTCCAGGAATTGAAGTGGATCCGACGTGCTCTATCTTCAACGCGCGAGCGCCAAGTACGGTCCCAATTCTGTTGGCCTCATGTTCGAACTTGCGCGCCCACTCGGGATCATATTCAGCGAGGTGAATACGGATCGGCGCTGTCATCACAACTCAGTGTCGCTCCGTGTTCGGTCCTCGTGGAGCCGATACTGCCAGCCTTGCACAAAGTAACTCAACTGCTACCAGAGCTGTCACAGCCGCCGACTGTCTTCGCCAGCGAACCTCCGCTGTACGGTTGAGACCAGCGCGCGCACACGTGCTCTGTCAACGGGCGCCGAAACCTTGCCCCCCAGTTTGAATGCGGTACCAACGATCGCGCCATCGGCCACTTCGAGTAGGGTCTCTACGGTTGAGTCCTCCACGCCGCTACCTACGTAAACGGCGGCATGGCCCGCATGATGTTTGACCGTGCGCACGTCCTCTATAGCTGTTGATTTGCCGGTTGACGTACCGCTGACTATAACGGCGTCCGCGAGACCCCGCTCCACGGTATCTTCCACCTCATCTCCCAAGAACCTGTCCCCGAGCGGTGCGGAATGCTTCACCGCAACATCCGCCCAGATCTGCGCCGTAGCGCCAAGCGCGCGCCGGTATCTTGCGATCTGATGTGCTTCGCCATGCAGTATGCCCTGGTCGGCCAGCCGCGCGCCCGTATATACGTTGACCCGCACAAATTCCGCTCCTACCGCGGCCGCGATCGCAATCGCCGCCATTCCATCGTTCCGGAGAACGTTGATTCCAAGTGGGAGCCGCAGTAGCGTTTTGACTTCGAATGCGAGCGTGCTCAGGAACGCAACAGTGTGCGCGGGTACACGCGAAGGGTAAAACGGTACATCGCCGAAGTTCTCTATCATTAAGCCGTCCACGCCACCTTCGGCGAGCGCGGTCGAATCGGCGAGCACGAACCGTCGGATTTCTTCGAAGCTCATTGAACAACGCGGCGAGCCCGGTAATGCAGGGACATGAATCATTCCGATCACTGCTTTTGCGGTTCGAAACACGATCTCAGAATACTCGGAGTTATCCTCTTCTCGGAGCTCTCACTTGTACACAACGGGTACACCGCCATGAGCGTTTGATTCATAAGCGGATTCGACGACCGCCATCGTCTTCAATGCATCATCCACAGCGGTCGGCAGAACATTAGTTTCTCCGCTTGCAAAGGCCAGCAAGCTGCTCATCGTGCCAATAAATGCATCCGGGAACCAGTTGCCTTCAACCTTGTCTGTACGCCATTCCGGTTCTTTTCCGTTCTCAAGAATTATATATTCGAATGTGTCAGGCCGACCTTTCGGGTAATCCATCAATACCCCGAGTCCAACTTTGATCGCTCCCCGAGTCCCTTCCCATTTGACATAGCTCTCCTGATGCTGCTGCCCGTAAACATGTCCATGATTCGTTGTGATGTTGGCTCGGACCAGGTCGCCATAATCCATGATGATGTTGCTACGAGTGGAGGCAAGCCCTGGATTTGACGGATGTTTTAGCGTACGGGCGTAGACCCGGGCGGGGTCTCCAAGAAAGGAGCGGATCAGATCCACATAATGGATCGAGTGGTACACGATTTCAAGGCGGTGCGCACGCTCGAGGAAACTCCAGAGATGCCACGGCGTGTAGACCGTAACGCGAACTTCCATGTCATGCAAGTCCCCGATTCCACCTTGTTCGATCATCTGCCGTGCTTTTACAATTGCTGGTGCGAAGCGCAGTTGAAAGTTGACCGCCGCTTTTAATCGCTTGGCCCGGCAAGCGTCCAAGATCGTGCGTGCCTGTGCCAGGGTGTGGCCCATAGGCTTCTGCAGCAGGACCGCCGCGCCGAGAGGAAGGCAAGAGAGCAGTTCCGGGAATGCTTCGGGCGGCGTGGCGAGATCAAAAGCTGTATTCTCCGGAGCGCTTCCCACGCCGGTCATGCTGCGATATACCACCGGAATCGCGTACTCACCGGCCAGCGCTTCCGCTTTTGCAGTGTCAACATCGTAGATTCCCGCAACACGGAATCCGGCCTTGCGGTAAGCCGGCAGATGGGCATCGCGAACAATTCCCCCGGCGCCCACGATTACAATCTCCCTCACATTTGGGTCAACGGGTGTGGTCTGACGTGAGACTGCATCCATGCAGCTTGCTTTCTGCAAAGAAGAGAATGTTTTGAGTCAGCATACGACATCTGGCGGGTCTACATGAAGACCAGAAGAGCAAGATCGCCTGAAAGTTTTTGGCGGGTTTGCGCAATTCGAGATTGGGGTCTTCTCAGAAGCATATACTGCGGCGATTACGTCGACCCGGTCGTTTTGTCCATCTGAATCGCCGAATTACCACTTTCTCGCGCGATCTGAGAACCGCAACTTCGCACTCGTATGGCTGCGTTGGACGACTTTGGTTTGTTGATTCTGGCGCAAGCCACGAGGAAATTGCGTAGCCAGTGTCCGAGAATGGGGATTTGTGAGGCGCGGTTGGAACCTCTGGTGCAATCCCAGATTTCTGGCGAAAGAACAACGGATACAGCGAAACCGACGGTAGGCCTTCGTCACTGGATGGAGCGCGTGCTGGAAGAGTGCAATCGAGCCAGTTCTGAGTTTGCCGCCGATCCCGTACACGATCTGCGAGTCGCGCTCCGCCGCTGCCGGTCTATGGCCGATGGACTGATGGTCATCGATCCAAGCCCATCCTGGAAGAACATGAAGCGGGCCGCGGGTCGATTGTTCCGCAGTCTAGGGGCTTTGCGCGACGTGCAAGTAATGAGCGAGTGGGTCCGGCGGTTGGGTCAAGAGAATGATCCGGAGAGCACGGCGCTGTTAACTCTGCTCGGCGCAAAGGAGTCTGAGCAGAAAACGCTCGCAGCGGCGGCGCTGCGCGAATTCGACGTCAAGCAGTGGCGCCGCTGGAGCCGGCAACTGCCCTTGCGTGCGATGCGGGTGAAGGTGGGAAGCCAGGTCTTCAAGCACTTAGCGCTGGAGCGTTGGACAGAAGCCTATGAATTGCATCGCCAGGCACTCCGCAACCGGTCGCAAGTTGCCTTTCACCGGCTGCGCATCGGGATCAAGCGCTTACGCTACATTGTTGAGAACTTTCTCCCGCAGCAGCACGAAGCCTGGAGCTCGGACCTGAAGGAATTGCAGGACCTATTAGGCGAGGTCCACGATCTCGATGTTCTATGGACAACTGCCCAGCGCGTGAACGCTTTCGCCGGCGCCGAGTCGCGCTTCAACTGGCGCGCGAGGCTGCAGACCGAGCGCAGCCGCCGAATTGCGCGTTACCGGGAGCGCATGCTAGGGCCCAAGTCTTTGTGGCGAACGTGGCGAGCGGAACTGCCGCAGGGCGACCAAATCCAGGCCGCGGCCATGGCGCGCATGCGCCTATGGGCATCGTATCTCGACCCCGACGTCCGGCATTCGCGGCATGTGGCTGCGCTGGCCCGGCAACTGTTCGATGGTCTGGCCAAAATGGGACTGGCTGACGGGCAACCCCGACTGCGCGCGATGCTTGCCGCTGCTGCTCTCGTGCACGACGTGGGCCTGGCGAAGCACGACAAGAATCACCACAAAATCTCATCGCGCATGATCCGGAAGCTGGTCCCGCCGCTGGGGTGGAGCGCGGAGGATTTAAACATGCTGGCGACAATTGCGCGCTTTCACAGGGGCGCTTTGCCGCACGCGCGACACAAGTCCTACCGTGGACTGATGCCAGAGCAACGTCGGACGGCAACGTTGCTGGCGGCCATTCTTCGATTTGCTGATGCTTTCGACGACACGCATGACGGACGTGTGCACAGCGTGCGCCTGGAAGAGAAGGATGGATTTCTGCTGGTTTCCGCCGCCGGCTACGCTCCGTTGACCCGCACGGGCCAGGATGTGGCAGCGGCGCGGCACCTGCTCGAGATCGTGATGCGGAAACCGATCCTTGTGAGGCCGCTAAGGCAACCCGTACGGTCAAAAAACCGAACGCGCTGAAAGGCGATAAGCACGTCCCGGCTCATCTCGACTGCAATATGGGTCCGACCGAACCACACCATCTCCAGAGTTGCTCATGCCATCTGGCATAGTAAAAATTCTGGGCGAATGTACGTAGCGCGGCCAGGTTTGTGGTAGTTGCCATGCACGTCACCCAGGAAAGAAAGAATGATCTCTTTGGAATTCGAAGCTGGCCTGCCGAAAGTCCGGCATAAAGATGGCGTGATCACGCACCATTCGACACTCGTCGTGGCGTCGTTCTCGATCTGGAGGAAGGCGTGAAAGTACTTCTTGCGGAGATTAGAGCCGCCATCGGCAAAATCGAAGTTTACGAAAATATCTACCGGGCCGGAATATTGGCTGTCGTTATTCTGATTTTCGCGGATGACCGTCTCTCCGCCAGCATAGGGTTCCTTTTGGGCTACATCGGGCTGGCTGCAGTTGACTTGGTTCTGGCTACCCTAAGGTAGCGACGCGTTTGGAAGTCCACGGTGGGAACAGCTCACCGGCGGCGACAGACGTTGCCAAATGTGCTCACTCCATGTTGGTGACGCCTTGAAAGCCGCGCGCTGCCTGCTGCAGCAACCAGCGAAGGACGCGGGTATCGTTGTAGCAATAGGCCACGATGTGGTTGAGCGTCGAGAAGCAATGGGGCTGGCAATCGTGCTTCATGTCGCGAAGCTCTTGTGAATCGAATTTAGGTTTTTCGATGGTTCCCCAGTCATGGCTGACGTTGTACATCGGGAAGCAGGGCGCCAGCGTGCCGTCGGTCCTGATAATCAGCGTGTTCTGGCCGGCGCGGCAATTCCACTGCTGGACCTTCCCGCGCATGAACTCCGTCATTTCCAGCAGGCGGGCTGCGGAATTCGGCATCCTGTAACCTTGCCGCTTCTTCTCGACTAGCCAGTGCACGAGTTCATCGACCGCTGGCCAGTCTTCCTTGTGGATGAACGTGTCGTTGTTATCCAGGTGTTTGAAGTCCGGCTGATCCATTAGGGGCGATTCGTTGATGTGATAATCCGTCGCGATGCCATACTCGCGTGCGATCTCCGTTAGTTCCCGGACATCGTCAAGATTACGCCGCGTGATATTGATGTTGAAGAAAACCGTGTAGCCGTATGAGAATTGCTTCTTGACCAGGTACTCGAAAAAAGGCCGGACGGGTGCCAGCGCTTTGGGCAAGCCCGGCTTCTCATTCACCACATCCACCGCAAAGTTGAAGGTCGCCATGCCGGCGTCCGCGAGGCGGTCAATTACGTCTGGCCGCAGCAGTCGGGCATTGGTCGAAACATACGGCCAGAAGCCCTTCTTGGCTGCGTAATAAACAACTTTATGAGCGAACTGAGGGCGCAGCAGCGGCTCCCCACCCATTAACGCCAGCACGCGGCAGGGCGTATCGTGAAGCCAGTCTATGGAGCGCCTTGCCACATCCTCTGTCATTCCTTTGACGCGATTGTCGAAAGCCCAGCAATAATGACAATCGAGATTACATTTCCATTCCGTAAACAGATAGGCGATGATCGGTTGAAAATCGCCGGGCAGAAGGCGCGATTTGACCCAGGGAAACATCCAACCGCGCATGGTTTTGTAGATTTGCGGCGGGCTCCATCTGCGCTGCTCGCGAAAGTCGTGTTCGACAAAATTGTCGTGCCCCAATAAATCCGGATATTGAGGAAAAACAGGATCGGGCAGCACCTGCGGCTCAGGAAGGGGCGCTAACCGGGCAACCGGCCGGGCCGAGTTGAGCAGTTGGAGAATAGGCACATCAGGCTGGGCGGTGTCTGTTCTTGATTCCGTGCGAGGCATCGATCATTCCTTTCTGTTAAGAAGCCCAGGAGACCGCCAACTCTTCAACGAACTTTTCGCGCAGAGATTGTTCATATTCGGCAAGCTGTGCTTCGATCTGGCGTTCTGTAGCGCGGCGCTTGATAATGTCTTCCCGATAACGGCGCAAGAAGTAATCAATAGTTTCCACTCGGATTTTGATGGAGCCCGAAGGCTTGTTCTCGTCCAGATCTTTGAATGAAAAGTAAGGTGTTCCCGAGCGCTCGATGATTCCTTCAATGACGCCGTAAATCGGCGCATCATGGCCGCACTTGAAGCTGGAAACCTCGAGCGCTACGAGATTAGGATGCCGCGCGGTGAACTTAGCCGCCCAAACCTTGTGATTGGTGCTGCACGAATAGGAGTTTTTCCAGACATCCTGAATCTCGAGTGGATGGCTGATGGCTCCCGAGCGGACCTCCTCGCCAAACAAGCGATCCAGCAGATCTTCGTCCAGCGGCAAGGTGTTCTGCGAAAAGATCGGATAACCCAGTTTCTGAAATTCGTCCAGTATCTCGTGATTGAGCCCCGGATCGTGATGGTAAGGGCGGCCGAGCATCACAATGCCGATCCGGTCCTCTTCTTCGAGTTGATCGAGCACGCGCCGGGCATCCCGCCGTATACCGGTCTCGTATTCTTCCAGTTGCCGGAATCCAACTTCCACTGCGCGTCGGTTTTCCTCTTCGGAAAGACCCAGCGACGGGCCGAAGCATTGAAACATCTGCTGGGCAAAGAGTCCCCGATCGGCAAAATTAATGATCGGGCTGAGATATTCGATGCCGTGTTCAGCGAAAACATCCGCCTCTTTGGTAAAGGCCGCTTTGACTGTAGTTGGAGTCGCGGTTACGGTGGGACAGGCGTTGGTGCCGGTAAGCTTGACCAGCGGTGAGCTCAGCACGTCCATCATGGGGAAGAAGATCGCGTCCAATTTCTTTTTCGCACTCTTCAGGAAAATCAGGTTGTGCGTATGCGCGATGCCGATCTTTGAGGGGAAACAAGGATCGATTGCGCCGCGCGTAGACCCAGCGCGGTAGAGTTCGCCGCTCGTGTAGTCGGAGTAGACGATGTTTTCACCCTTCAGTCCAAGGGCCTGGAAATAACCGTTAAAGACGGGCGCGTAAGTATAGATGTTCAAAACACGCGGGATGCCGACGCGGAACTCAGCGCGCCGCTTCATTTTTTCAATCCGTTCCCGAACTGGCTTGCGCCAGGTCCAAGAGGTTGGCAGAGGGTCGGAGACGTTTTCCACTGTCTTCATGCGGAAAACCTCGTGCGCCGCGAAATCCACGAAGTTTGGATAAGCGTCGCGCTTCGCGTCGAGTTCCGCCTTGATGCCTTTCATTTCCTGCGTGTCTTCTACCGTCCCCTTTTCGCACGTCGCAATGATCAGGCGGCGCTCACCCACTCGCAGCGGGACTTTCGTTTTACGCTCCTGAAACTTCGGCTCGGGCAGTTTTACGGTTTCCGTCGAATTCGCGGAGAGATGAATTTGAACGAGCGGTTGAGCCGCCGCTTTCAGGCTGAGCGTTTCAGGAGCAACGAAGACGGTTGCCTGAGGCTGCGGCGCAGGGGACAGCTCGGCCGCTGCACCGCTGCCGGTGACGTCGACGTCGATAAAGGTCCGCAGGCAGTTGTTTTTGCAGAAATAGCAGCGCGTATCTTCGTTCCGCGTAGTGCGATAACGAATCCCTTCGACCGCGTCCAGGCCGATAAAGGTGGTCTGCTGGCCGTTGAGCCATAAGCGGCGCGCTTCGATCGCTGCGCCGATGGCTCCTGATTCGCCGCAGTGTTCGTGAATGATGATTTCAGGTTCCTTTCCAGCCGCGCGGAAACTGGATCTGATGAAATCAACCTCGGCCTTTACCACCGCAAGATTATTTTGCGTGCCGCCTTGCAACACAAAACGCGAGCCGAGCGCCGCCAGGTTTGGAATGCTGGCTACGTACAGAAATACATTCTTCGGCAGCACGGCAGCAAGCCCTGCCAAAATTTCTTCGGCGCGCCATCCTTGCCGCTGAAAGTTCACTATGTCCGACTGCATGAAAACGGCACAGCCATATCCGAACAGCGGCATCGATCCGGCTGAAAACGCCAGATCCGCATATTGATCGATCTTGAGGCCAAAGCCCTCCGCCGTGCTTTGCAGAAAGTAGCCGTTGCCGGCCGAGCATTGGGTGTTCAGCTTGAAGTCTTTTACACGGCCGTTTTTTAGCACAATCAGTTTGATGTCCTGCCCGCCGACATCCACGATCACGTGCGGGTCGTCATAAAACTTCACAGCGGACTCGGTGTGTGCGACCGTCTCGACCAGCGCCACATCGGCTTTAAGCACATCCTTCAGAACGTCTTTCGCATATCCGGTTGTGCCGACACCCAGGACGTCCATCTTGGCGCTCTGACCTTCCACTTGAGCCCGCAGCTTTGCGAACATCTCGATGGTGTCCTGGATGGGATTGCCGTTAGAGAGTTGGTATGCCTTACACAGGACGTCGCCTTCGGTTGAAACGAACACGGCCTTCGTCGAAGTAGATCCGCCATCGACGCCAACAAAACCGCGTATTGTCTCGCCGGACGGAAAGAAGGCAGGGACGAACTTTTTCGGCCGGTACCGCTGCTGGAAGGCATGCAAGTCCTCCTCGGTTCGGGCCAGTCCTTGACCCCCGGCTTGCGCTTTCTCTTCCTGGCGGCCGACCTGAATGTAGCGCGTGAGCGCTTCGGTTCCGCGGTAGCAGCCGACGCAGTCATCTTCATCCTTGCCGAACTCGATTGCGCCGAGCGCCGCGAAGTATTGGGCATTTTCGGGAACTTTAATGAGGTCCTCGGGCTTTGTACCGCCGGGAACCTCGACATTACGTTCCTTCCACATCCGCGGAATGTTGGCCTGCCAAGCCTCGCGCATACCGCGTATGAAGGAGTTTGGGCCGCCGAGCAGAAGTACGTGCGGGCGAAGCGTATTGCCGCGTGTCAAGACACTCAGATTCTGGAGCACGATGGCTTCAAACAGCGATGCCATCAACTGATCCGGCGGCGTACCCTCTTTTTGCAATCCGTTGATATCTGTTTCGGCGAACACGCCGCACTTTCCGGCGACCTTGTGAAGCTTGATACCGTGGTAACCCTGGTTCGCCAGTTCCGCTGCGGGAATTTTGAGCTTCGCATTGATCTTGTCGATAACGGCGCCGGTCCCGCCAGCGCACTTGTCGTTCATCGAGGGAATTTTCTTTTTGCGACCGCTCGCGTCATCGTCTTTAAAGACGATAATTTTGGCATCCTGCCCGCCGAGCTCGACGACCGAGTAGACCTCGGGATGCAGTTTCTCGACGGCCAGCGCGACCGCCGTAACTTCCTGAACGAACTTCGCTCCGATCAGGTCCGCCAGCGTCCCGCCACCAGAACCGGTAATAAATATCCGCGTGTGGCGCGGATTAATTCCGGCCTCCAGTTCCATCCGGCCCAGGAACTCCATCACCTTCTCGGGCTGTTTTGTTTCGTGACGCTGGTAATCCCGCCAGACGATCTGATCGTTGTCCCGGGCAACGACCACTGCTTTTACCGTGGTCGAGCCGACGTCTAGTCCGACCGTGAAACGACTGTTGTGCTCGTGCATCCGCGCCTCGTCTCTCGGAGTCCGTTAGGCGATCGCCACGCGGGTGCGCCGGTTCTTGTTCATGCAATCGTTCACATGCAAGACAAACTGGGCAGCAGTGCCTGCGATTCCTTGCCTGTGCGGAACCTTGTAAAACGGCCGCTTAAGTTCAGGATGCTCGTCAACATAGGAACGAATATCGTCCAGGCTTTTCCCGGTCGATTTCAAAACCTTTTCGAACTCGATCTTGGCTTTTGCTTTCGCTTCTCCAAGCGCCATTTGCACACGGCTGTGCGCGTTGACCTCGCCTTCACCGGATGTTTCCACCGGGAGAAAGATCATGTCTCTGTAGTGATTGATTACAGCCGATTGTGCGCCGTCGGACTGGGTAGAGGGCATGCAACCAAACGGCTTCAGCGCAAGCACCATGTGGCACAGATGATTTTCGGTGTAGTACACATTCTTGCCGACTTCCAGATGTCCCTCGCCACCTCGTGCAAGCTTGTGATAGTAGGGGTGCGCCAGGCGCGCAAGCTCCTTCTGCGGAATCAGATGATGGGTCAGACCCCCCAGCCGATCAGTTACGCGATGGTAAAAGTGCGTCCACATGACCTCGCCGGCCACTAACGAGAGCCACTTCATGCGGAACTTCAATTCGTTGACGGCATGCTTGTGGACTTCATGCCACCTCGCGTCCTTGTACCTGAAGTTCAGCCGCTTCCGGTCGACGGTATTCATTCGCACCTGGTAGATCATGTAAGCGATCCATGTCGCGATTGGCTCAACCAGCACCTGGGCTCCTTCGCGTTCCAGGAATCGGAACATGTTGAAGTTTCCATCGCCTTCAGTGGTCTGCGCCCAAAATTCGCCGGTGATCTTGACGATCGGCTTCACACGAAGGCGATCCACTTCTACTTGATTCAGCCGTTCGCGGCAGGCATCCAGCGCCTCGCGTACCTCTTTCCCGTACAGGTGATCATAGATCTTGAAAAGAATGCTCGCAGTATTCTTGAGGGCGGGTTTCTTGCCGACGCGTGACGTGAGCCATTTCGGAGCATCTTCCATGAATTCGAACGGCTTTCGGTCGCGCAGTGTGGCGCAGAGGCCATTGACAGCCTCGGCAAATGCCCTGTCCGTGTCACCCTGCGTTACTTCGTAAGGGCGGATCTGAAAGATCAGGTCGTTAATGGTATCGCCCATGTGCAGAGCATTCAGCATGCCCATGCCAAAGTTCACAGTAAATTTGAGGCCCGGCTCGCCTGAAGCAGCCTTAATTCCGTCGTTCTGCTGAAATAGCAAAACACGAAAACCGTCGAATCCCGCATTCTGAAGGGCGAAGCGGTATTCTGCCTCGTACATGCCGAACCGGCAGGGACCGCAGGAACCAGCCGTGAAGAAGACGTAGTTATTTATGATTTCCTGGCGGGATATGCCCTTCGCTTCGAGACCCTGCAGATACTGCACCAGGTTACCCACGGTGAAGTAAGTTGGGTTGCATTGCCCGTTATTGCCGTACTCTTTCCCAAGCTGAAAGGCGGCGACGTTGGGGGTCGGCACAATCTCACACTTGTAACCGTTCCCCTGAAACACGGCCTTGATTAGTTCCTCGTGTTTCCAGGTAAGGCCGCCGAAGAGTATCGTGACATGGTCCCGCTCTTCGGCAATGAAAGCCCGCTCCACCGGGCGTCGGAAATGACGGATTTGGACGAGACCTGCCTGTTGGCGGAGGCGCTGCCGCTCAGCCTCGAGCAATGATTCAAATGTGGTCGTCACTTCAGACATGAGGCTCTCCTTGTAGTTGGGATTTGGTAGAAGGAGTGCGGACGGGCGCGAGGCTCATCCGAAAGAGGCGCGTTTCGAGGAGCGTTGTTTCGCGGTACATCGCTTGTTTCCCTATTCGCTTCAAGCCATAATTGTTCGGCAGAGAAACTGAGGGCTAACACTCTATGCCTGCATTGAGATGCAGCAAGCTTCAAAAGGTTGCAGAACCTTTAAAGGCCGATAGAAATTTATTTGCGAAAAATTCCGCATTGACACAGTCAGGCCAATCAAGCTGAATCAATACTGAGCTTTATTGGAACCTGCAACCTGTTGGAGGTACTAACGAAATTTGAATTTATGAGTCAGGCGCTCGGGCGAGTTATGGATGTGTCTCTCTTTTCAATGAGTTAGCAATCCTCACCGTCCGCTGAAGTGCCGGAGTTTCTACTCGTTCTTCCATGTCAGCGATACGCTTTCGCTAACCATGGGCAGATTGATGGGAGGGATATATACCGTTCTAAGTGCGGAAGTACCGCGTTTAGACGCTCGCGCCGACGAACTGCCGAATGAGTCTCTGACAGCTCAAGAGCTTTCAGGGCCTGGTTTTGTGCAGCCTGCTATGTCTGCTCGCGCAAAAGACAAAATGAACCTCGAAAAACCAGATCGCCGTCATTTCTTTCATTGCGAAGATAACGTGCTGATCGTAGCGTAGATCTGACGGTAACAATTAGCGACGGTTGTCGGCGTCCAGCCAACCAAGCCGAAATGATCCACCTGTAAAGTTCCCATATGATTCCTCAGAGTTGCCGATGCCAGGGGCACTACTCCGTCATTCTCCTGTCCGGTCGAAGCGAGTAGAATGGCAGGTACGGTTAACAGCGGGGTCACGCGAGCAGGGGCAATCGATCCGGCATAGCTGTATGTGGGCACGCCGCGCAGGTCATGCTGATCATCGGGAAAATTTTGCCGGCATTTCTCCGTCGTCAACTCGCTGAGGGCCCCATCATCCAGTGAAAACAAGCCTCGAAAATAGGTTGCCAGTCCTGAGTAATCGCCATTTCCAAGCTTATTCACCGCGCTGCGCAGCTCGCCGATGGCGAAGTGAGTTTGAGCTTCTACCTCAAACGGCCAAGCAGTTGCCACTTCAATCTCATAGCGTCCGATCGCCGCCAACAACTGTGCGGGACTCACCTGAAACAGCCTGGTCGGATCGGCCGCCACGTCCGCCACCAGCGTGCCGCGAAATGGACTGCCGAGTGTTGTTAAGCTGCCGATGTTTGTCGCACCACGGGAAATAAGATAGCGGGCATCGAGGCCGCCCATGCTGTGGGCGATCACGTGAACTTCTTGATCGCGAAAGCGGTCATTGATCGCTTGGGCGAGCTGCGACGAACGAGCCTGCAGCGTTCCTTTTGGAGGAACATCCGGAGCAAACACTTGTGTCGCTCCCGCGGCCTGCAGAATCGAGGCGACGTTATTGAAATAGTTCAGCGGTCCGAGGGCGCCGAAACCCAAATAGCCATGCGCTAAAACGATAGGAAGTGAAGGCATCGCAAAGGACCTCTCTGCTTGCTCTGTGCAGGAGCCAGCAGTTGATGGGATTCATGCCTGCACGCCCGCTTCGCTGTTTGTCGCGTCTGCGGTTTGGGCGCAACCGCAATAACGACGCATTCCCTGCTTGAATCTCTCGCGCTCCTCCGGTGTCATCTGTTCCCAGCGTTCCATCATCCGCCGGCGCCAATGCGGGCGCGCTCCAAAGTGTGGACGAAGACCTCCGAACAAAATCTTGCTCAGCACCAAAAGCCCCAGCGCCTGCCAGAAACTGATAGCGCGAATGGCAAAAAGGCCCGGCATCAAGACATTCCAAAGTCCCATCACCAGGAAGCTGACGGCCGCCACGGCTGCGGCGGCAAACAACGCGATATTCAAGACTCTCAAAAAACGGTACCTTCTCATCTCCCACTCCTCAATCTTTTCCAAACTCGTTGTGGATGGCCTGCAATCGACGCCGCAGGTGGAGCACAGCGTATCGCTTTCGGGATAGTAACGTGTTGACGCTCAGGCCGGTTGCTTCGCTCAATTCCTTAAAGCTTCGGCCTTCTATTTCATGCGCGACAAAAACATCGCGCTGCTCTTCGGGCAAGTCCTCGAGCGCTGCATCCAGTTCCTCCAACAAGATGCTGCGCGCGTAAGCGGCTTCGGGTCCGGCATCCGGTGAAGGAAGCAAGTCTTCCCATCGCTGCTCCTCGCCGCCTCGGGGTGTGAGCATGGAGGCATTCCCTAAGACGGCCGTGCGTTTGCTTCGAAACAGGTCGATGATCCTGTTGCGTGCTACGCGAAAGAGCCACGCGCCCACTTGCTCCGCCGGTTTCATCAGTCGGTAAGCGACTACAAGTTCGTAGAACACCTCCTGGAAGATGTCCTCCGCATCGGCCTTGTCGGGAACGTGCTTGCGGATGAAGTGGCGCAGCCGAGCCTGTTCCCGCCCGATAATTTCGGAGATCCGCCGATTCTGCTCGCTGGTGACTCCGCCGGCGCTCAGTACTTCTTCCATCCACCCGTATAGACGGACCGGCAGCTGAAATATTGTGGAACGAAGAAAATACTTTTGTCGCGCGCTCGTTGTCCGGAAGTGTGATGTTTTTCATTCTATTGACATTGGTCATAATTGAGAGGAGTACACCGTGCCCAATGAGCCAAGTCCCACTCTGGTTTGAGCGGAAATTCGATTTCACGTTCCCGGTGGAGTACTATCCCATCCTTTGCGTCCGCCTGCGGGGTACTCCGGTGCGGCTGGAGGAATTATTGCGCGATGTATCGCGCGACGTGCTAATCAGTAAGCTGGGAGACAAGTGGTCACCCCAGGAGCACGCTGGCCATCTGCTCGACCTCGACTCCCTATGGATGGCGCGTGTAGACGACTTTCTGGCGGAGGGAGACACACTCACCCTCGCCGACCTGAGTAATCGCAAAACTCATGAAGCCAACCACAATGCTCGGCGGTTGACAGACATTCTGGCTGAGTTCCGCACGGCGCGGGTCCGTTTGGTGAATCACTTAGCGAAACTTGAGCCGG
>Ga0213872_10001242_pt1 | contig 17188 bp, 9 predicted proteins | sample VelepicomBERX_R2_FD_160071 | JGI IMG/M metagenome (GOLD analysis project Ga0213872, IMG submission 160071) | Rhizosphere microbial communities from Vellozia epidendroides in rupestrian grasslands, the National Park of Serra do Cipo, Brazil - RX_R2 | ecosystem: Host-associated > Plants > Roots >...
ACACATGATTTGCAGGCTCTACTGCTACTGCTTCGAAACAGCGGAATTTCGGTGGGCCAGGAAATTGAACAAGCTGCCACCCTAACGCGATTCGCCGTGGAAGCCAGGTATCCGGGGGAGATCGAGCCGATCACACCGGACGAAGTGGCGCAGGCGATCGAGCTGGCCGAGAGAGCCGTGAGATGGGCGCGGGTCCAGACATACGAAGTCCCCGGGCCCCGGTGATACTTGAAACCGTGCGCTGGTCTTCCTAAAGCCGCGCGACTCAAAGAATCAAAAATCACCAGCCGGCAAATGCGAATGTTCAAAGAAGCGCGAGCGCGATATTGCCCACATCGTTCTGCGACCGGAAATTACCGGCGGTCGGCGCTCGGGATGAGCCTTCAATGAAACCAAATCCAACCGAAAACGACCAACAGTGCGAGAACATGCATAGATGAGCTCGTCGTTGCCCAAACATACCGAAGAGGAGTTGCGCGCAAGCGAGGCGCGTTATCGGACCTTTGTCGATCACGCCACCGATGCCTTCATGCTTCACGCAGAAGACGGAACCGTCATCGATGTTAACCCGCAGGCGTGCGACAACCTTGGCTACAGCCGGGACGAGCTTATCGGCATGACGCCGATGGAGTTCGATCCGAATGTTAGCAACGACTTACTCGAAAGCATCAACGAGCAGCTCGATCGCGGTGAGATTGTGACCTTTGAGTCTCGCCACCGAAGAAAGGATGGCAGCGAATTTCCGGTCGAGGTTCGTGTTCGACCGTTTTGGCACGCCGGCCGCCGGCTGAATATTTCAGTCGTTCGCGACATCAGCGATCGCAAACGGGCCGAAGAAGCCGTGCGGCGGAGCGAAAGGGAGCTTCGTGAGCTGATCGAAACCATCCCGGCGATGGCATTTGTCATCGGCCGCGATGGCTCGAGTGAATTTGTCAGCCGTCAGTGGATCGAATTCTCGGGAATGTCGGCGGAGCAAAATACAGGCGAGAACTGGGCGGCCACGCTGCACCCTGACGACCGAGAAGAACACATGGCAAAGTGGCGGGCGGCCCATGCTAGCGGTCAGCCATTCGAAAACGAAGCGCGGCATCGCGATGCACAGGGCAACTACCGCTGGCTATTGGTTCGCGCTGTGCCCTCGCGGGATGACAAAGGCGCGATCGTGAAGTGGTACGGAGCTTTGACGGATATCGAGGATCGCAAGTCCGCCGAAGCATTACTTGCTGGAGAGAGACGCCTGTTCGAAATGATCGCAACAGACGTTCCGCTGAAAGAAATTTTCAACGAGCTATGCCTGATCATTCAGCGACAGCGGCCTGGCACGCATGCCTCGGTCTTGATGCTAACTCGCGAGGGGCATCATCTTACCGTGGTTGCCGGGCCAACTCTGCCTGAGGGGTGGAGCGAGCAGATGGAAAAGCTGCCGGTTGGGCCGTGTGCTGGATCTTGCGGCACCGCGGCTTACCGCGGCACGCTCGTGATAGCCTCGGACATCGCAACCGATCCGCTATGGGACGTCCCGGAGCATCGCGCAGCGGCACTGAGTCATGGACTCCGTGCCTCCTGGTCGAACCCAGTGCTCTGTTCCAACGGCAAAGTTGCTGGTACTTTTTGCATATATTACCGCGAGCCGCGGAGTCCTACTTCACAAGACTTAGAGCTGATCGAGTTGGCGACGCACGTCGCGCGCGTCGCGATCGAGCGCGATCAACAGGAAATTTCTTTGCGTGAAGCCCAGAACGAACTGGCTCATGTCAGCCGGGTAACAACCGTTGGAGAATTCGCAGCATCGATCGCTCACGAAGTTAACCAACCGCTGGCGGGCATTTTAACTAACGCTAACGCCGCCCTGCGATGGCTGGCTGGGAATTCGCCTAATCTCGCCGAAGTTCAACAAGCGATCGGCCGCATCATTCGCGATGGGAATCGAGCTGGCGATGTGGTCTCCCGCATGCGAGCACTCTTTAAAAAGGCGCCGGCAGCGAAAGAGCCTCTGGATATCAACTTGGCCATCCAGGAAGTTCTCACGCTAACCCAGCCCGAATTGCAAAAAAATCGCGTATCACTGCGGACCGAATTCGCCGTTGATCTGCCAACCGTATTAGGGGACAAAATTCAGTTACAACAGGTGATCCTCAATTTGGTAGTGAACGCAATCGAAGCGATGAGCGGAGTGGCCGAGAACCAGCGAGAGCTGCACGTGAGTTCGCAGAAAATCACCGAAAGCCATTCTGAATCAGGCCAAGAAACGATCGAAGCTAAAGCGCCAGGTGAACCGGGATTGACCTCTCTATTGATTGCAGTCCGAGACGCGGGGCCGGGGTTGGATCCAACGGAATTGAAGCACGTTTTCGAGACCTTCTATACCACCAAATCTCATGGGATGGGTATGGGCCTGGCAATTAGCCGTTCGATCATCGAAGCTCACGATGGACGTCTCTGGGTCACGGCAAACGCGCCACGAGGCGCAGTTTTTCAGTTCAAGCTGCCATGCATCCTGGCTTGATTGGGCACCGTCGTGGAGCGGCCTCGCTTGCGAGGCTGACGGAACACCTGAATTTTTTGCCTACATAATCTCCAGTCCAGAGAGAAACGGGATTGGCGAGAAGAGTGGCGCGCCAGGCGTGGTCTCTCTGGCAAGCGAGACAGGCTCCATAGAAGATGGCCGTAGCTGCGGTAAAATGTTGCGAATTTGATCGTTTCCAGACACTGGCCATAAACGGAGGATGTGATAACAAAAGTGATAACATCCGGCGCCATCCGGAGTGATCCACGCCTGTTTGCTCACTCGCGACTCCCTTCTAGCAGAACATCTACGGACACCCTCGGACGAGAGTCATCGAAACAGGGGTTCAACTCCCCTCGCCTCCAAGTGACTGATAATGAAGCACTTACATAGATAACTTACAAAAAGCGTGATAAGATGTCCACCGTCTTCCGCCCTTATCCGCCAGGGTTCACGCAGATTTACCCGGATCTTTTTCCCGGCGATAAAGGACTTGTCGAACTAGCCTCCTACTTGTGCCTTGAAAGCACTTCTGCAGCGAGTGCCCACAATCGCTGTGCTCCAGGGTTGTGGACGACAACCTCGATGCGAAGCACGCGTTCGCCTTTGGTATAAATCTTCAGAGTCAATTTGCCGCAGTGCAGCTTAAAGATCGTCAGATTATGCGCAGGTTTCTCGACCGCTACTTCCCACTGGGTTGATTTCTTTTTGCGCCAGTGAAATTTCGGGCGCTGTTGGTAACCAAGGATGGTTTTAACTAAACCCTGTACGAAAAAACCCCGGCCTCTGACAGTTGGCAGGCGCGGATCGTGGTTTGCTCACTTTCCGGGCACCGCACGACAGTGTCGTGACGTAGCTCCTCTTGGCATCCCGTCCCTCCGTTAACGTCTCCCGGGCGGGACCCGGCGGGAATCTTGTTCTTCGAATCGCCCCACGGGAGGTCCGCGAACGAAACAGACCCCCAGGTAGGACGATCGGCCCCCGGCCAATGCTGTTAATTAACCGCCTTGATCCACATACTGGCGGTTGACAAGATCCCCGTTAGCAAGTCCCGTGGCGGTAGTATTCGGGCATCGATCCCTTCTGATCGATAGGTTTGTTGAAGTTGTGTTTCCGAAGTCTCTGCGAAACACGTCTGCACGACCTCTTAACTAGCGCTGAGCCGTGTTGAGCGACAGCATAGCCTAGTAGTGTTACAACGATTTAAACCACAATACTTGATATGCTCAAACACTTAAAAGCATCGCGGGGGTACCTTCACAAGTGTTCAGAAAGCTATCAGGATGTCGTGAAGACGATTAGCGTGTGAGCCGTTAAATAGTGACGGCTTAGTTTCAATCCTATCGCTGCGGGGCGAGGACTCTGAGATCGACAGTTTCCGCCATAGCTTGGTAACCGGCGCGGCTGAGATGGAGCTTGTCGCCGGGGCTTCCGATGCTGCTGTCAGGCACGAACTCTGGCTTCAACTCGCCAGTACCAGGATCAAGTGTCGCGGTGTCCATGTCCGCAACACTGTCGTACAGGCCAGAGTGGCGAATGAAGTCGTTCGTTGCCCGGCGCTTTGCGTCGGTGACAGGAGTACCCCAATTAAGAAGCACGGTCGCGTTGAGACCTGAGGTGATCGTGGCGCCGACCACTTTGATGCCCGCGGCGTGCATGCGGCTTATTCCATTCTGCAGGCCAGCGATGACCGCGCTTGCCGTATTGTTCTCAGCTGCAAAGTCATTCATGCCTTCGTCGCCCCAGACCACCGATGTCAGGCCAGAGAGGCCGAGTACATCACGATCCAGTCTATCCACTGCTGCGGGACCGATGAAAGCTGGATTGACGACTGTGTTACCGGCGATGCCTTCGTTCACGACTGAGACTTTGTTGCCGTACGCCTCGTGCAGTCGGATTGAGAGATCATTACTCCAGCGGTCGTTGCCGTTAATGGTTGAAAAAGTGCCCTCGGTGATTGAGGCACCAAAGGCGCAAACGACCACGGTATCTGCTGAGGCTATCACATCTAACGCATCGAGAAAAAACACCGCCGTAGTGCTGTTTGAAAATGCGAAATCGTGGATGTCTTCCGTGTGGTCGCCGCTGTTCGGTGGCGAAATATAGGACGTGGTAAAGGCGCTATTGTGGTAGGTCATCGGTCCACTTTTACCCTGCACAGCAAAGCTTATGGCAAAATTGCGCCCCTTCAGAAGCGGATCGTCAGGATCTGCCGGACTTCTGAAACCATCGCTATAGACCAGCTTCCCTGGCTGAATCGTTACCGCAGCTGCCCGACCGAAAGTCACTTCTCGAAGCGTACCCGGAATGATATTGCCCGCATAATCCTGCACCGCAACCGAGATCGCCTTAAACGTAACAGCCTGAGTGCCGAAAAAGTTTGAAAAACGGAGGCGGTAATCTTCGCCGAATAGATCAGGTTTGACGATTAAGCGGAAGGTCTGTTCGACCGCCCCATCGGTAGTGGCATTGGGAAAGGCGAAGCGGAGATCAGGATTGATGGCGTAGATGTGAAAGGGACTATCGAGAGGAGCAGGTGGAGAGTAGACGTAAGCTCCTTGCATGGACGAAGCCCAGGAGGCAACCCATTTCTTTGGACCTTCTTTGGCCAGACTTGCTGGTGAATTTAGACCAACGCTCGCTACGAGGAGGACGACGACCGCAACGCGTGACAACGCAGAAGCCGTACTCTGATTTAGGGCGCGCTTCGGAGAGGTGCGTAGTTCGGTTTGCAGTTGTGGCATTCGCTCATTCAGAGCTTGTGTAGCGAGCAGCTCAATAAGTCGTCCTTCAAGAACCTTTGAGTAGTTCGGATGCGCCGCAATGTCTTCAAGTCTAGGAGTTCGGAAGGATTGCGCCTTCGAAAGCGGATGATCGTGAGCCACTGGGAATGTAATACTAGTACCAGCAGCGATGTCCAGAGTCATAGTAAGTCTCCTTTCGAGAAAAAGGGTAGAAAGATTATAGGTTATCAACTGTTTATCTTTTTCGGTACCGTAAATTAACGGTTCCGATTTCATTGCGAAAGTTAGTCACAACCCCCCTGAACTCCTTACAATTGCTTTCGTCGCCCTGGGCAAACAGGCACGGGTATTACCTGCGATCGCCCGAAGAATGCTGGTACAAACTAACTTTCTTCATTTAATACTCATAGATTCCGAACGCAGAGTTACAGAGTTTTTTTATAAATCGTGGCGGCCATACGACGACCGCCGTGAAAACTCCGAATGAAATATCCTGCATCCTCGGGCAAGCCGCGACAGTTGAAGCGAGTCCGCCGCCGGGCGGGAAGCGCGAACCCTCGGCGCTGACGACGCACTTGAAGGGTACGTTCTAGACTAGACCAACCTCGGTATTTCTCGGAGAAGGAAAAGGCCGAGATAGAAGGAGAGGCTGTTGCCTTGTTGCACGTCTGCAATCTCTTGAGGTTCGAGGTGTCGGCTAATGTGATGACCATGGCCTGCATCACCCCAAAGCGTAACCGCCTAGCCTTCGAATTTTATTCCAAACGGGCGATCGCGTCTGGTATAATCAGCAAGGAGAAAGCTCCAGGTGAAGCTGAACGAAAATTCGCGCTCGGAAGGCGCAACTCAATTTCGCACCACGCGGTGGACAGTCATTATGCTTGCCGCGCAGAGCAAGAACCCGGCGGGGAAGGCGGCTCTGGCTGAACTTTACCGGCTTTACTGGTCGCCACTGTACGCTTTTGCGCGGTATCGCGGGTATTCACCGCAGGACGCGCAGGATTTAACCCAAGGTTTTTTCGTCCATGTCATTGAGCACGAAACCCTGACCCGGGCGGATCCGCTGAAGGGCAAATTCCGGTCGTTCTTGCTGGGGTCTTTCCAGAAGTACCTTTCGGTCGACGCGCAGCGAGCTCGTTGCGTTAAGCGGGGGGGCACCGGTGAATTTGTAAGCCTTGATATGCAGGATGCCGAGGGTTACTTGCTGGTGCAACCGGCCGAAAACCTGACGCCGGAGAAGCTCTTCGATGCCCAGTGGGCAATGACTTTGCTCGGTCGGGCCATGGCGCGGCTTCGCGAGGAATACACGAACCGAGGAAATTTATCGACTTTCGACGCTCTGAAGATTTTTGTAGATAAGGACGAGAGCAAAACCTTGCTGTCCTATGAACAGGCGGCAAGACTTCTTGGAGTGAGAGCGGGTGCGGCAAAGACCCTCGTTCACCGCTTTCGCAAACGGTACTCGGCAATTGTGCGCCAAGAGATAGCCCGTACGATTTCCGACCCTGCGGAAGTCGACGAGGAAATCCATGCGCTTTGCGAGGCATTAATCGTCTCTGGAGAACGAGTTGGTGTGTGAAAACGGGCCTCGGAGATTCGGACGACAAGGCGGACGGGAGAGCGGCATCCGCGAAAGCGGCGCAAACTCGCACCTGCCCGGTATGCCGTTCGAAATTGATGGTCAGCAGCTTTAGGGAGTTTTGTCCGGTTTGCGCGCTGCGTGGCGCGCTCGCACCCGCTTTTGGGTCACATCACGGTTCTCCGCGAAAGGCCACTCGCCCCTCAGCCTCCGCGCGGCGGGGACAGCGATTTGAGAATTATCAGCTGATGTTGGACGATAAGGGTAGACCTATCGAGCTGGGCCGGGGCGCGATGGGCATCACTTACCAAGCGTTCGACGTCGATCTGCACTGCCCCGTGACACTGAAAGTCATCAGCGAGCGATATCTCGGCGATGAATCGGCGCGGCTTCGTTTTTTACGCGAAGCCCGCGCGGCGGCGAGGCTGCGGCATTCAAACGTCGCCTCGGTATTACACCTGGGCAGAACCGGTCAGAGCTACTTCTACGCGATGGAGTTTGTAGAAGGGGAAACGCTCGAGAATCTCATCAAACGCTCAGGCCCGCTAGAAGCAAAGCTGGCGCTCGAAATTGCGACGCAAGCCGCTGCCGGGTTGGCCGCGGTGCACAAGCAGAAGCTCGTTCACCGGGACATCAAACCAAGCAACATCATGGTGAAAGTCGAGGAGGGGGATACTGTAACAGCCAAAATCATTGACCTTGGGCTGGCGAAGCCCGCACCCGACGCGCCCGCTGAAGCTGCGATTTCGACACCCGGAGCTTTTGTTGGTACACCAGAGTTCGCGAGCCCAGAACAGTTCGCCGGAGTAGGAGTAGATATTCGTTCAGATCTCTACGCCCTGGGCGTGACCCTCTGGACGATGCTGACGGGAAAGACGCCGTTCCGGGGCACGCCCTCCGAGGTAATGTATCAGCATCAACACGTACCCTTACCGCTCGAACAATTGAAAGGCGTTCCGCAACCAGTTTCGGTCTTACTCGAGGCACTGCTTGACAAAGACCCGACATGGCGTTTCAAGAGCCCGACCGAACTGCTAAACGTGATGCCCAGGATAACCCGCGCCATCGCCGCGGGGCGCACAATCGCGCGTCAGACCTTGCAGAATATGTCTCTTAGCGATTCGCGCGCCGTAACTCGCGAACCGCCCATGCGACTGGAACCAGAAAGAATTTCGGTAGCCAAATTGCCTGTTACAGGAAGTAACTTTTTTGGCCGGGAGGAGGATATCGCCTTTCTGAACGAAGCATGGGCGAACCAGCAGGTAAATATCGTTACAATCGTTGCCTGGGCTGGGGTCGGGAAGTCCACGCTGGTCAACCATTGGCTCCGACGGCTGGCTGCTGAACATTATGGTTCTACGGAGCTTGTTTTTGGGTGGTCTTTCTACAGACGGGGCACCAACGGGCAGACCTCGTCCGCCGATGAATTTCTCGATGCTGCTCTGAGTTGGTTTGGCGATTCTGATCCTCGACTTGGAACGGCGTGGGAGAAAGGCGAGAGACTAGCGAAACTTGTCGCACATCGCCGAACCCTCCTGGTTCTGGACGGTCTGGAGCCGCTCCAAAATCCACCTGGTCCACAAGAAGGACGCGTACGTGAGCCTTCTCTGCAGGCGCTTCTGCGCGAGCTCGCTGCCTTCAATACCGGGCTTTGCGTGATCACGACAAGGCTGCAGGTTGCCGATATTGCAGACCACGAGGGCACCTCAGTCCTGCGTTGCGAGCTGGAACAACTATCCAGCGATGCCGGGGCGCAGCTGCTCCGAGCGTTGGGTGTCAAAGGAGATGAAGAGAAATTGCGAAGTGCCAGCGACGAGTTCAGTGGCCATTGTCTTGCTTTGACCCTTTTGGGCAGCTATTTGAGCGATGCTTACAATGGAGATATTCGTTGTCGCAAAGAAGTATCAGAACGTCTCGCTCACGACGTACGGCAGGGAGCCTACGCCAGAAAGGTAATGGAATCTTACCAGACCTGGTTTGGGGAAGGCCCTGAGGTGTCCGTTCTCCGCATGTTAGGCCTGTTTGATCGACCCGCTGATAAAAGGGCACTTGGAGCGTTGCTGAAAGCACCTGCTATCCGCGGGCTTACAGAGTCATTAACTGATTTGAGCCCGACCGAGTGGCGAGCTATTCTTTCCAGATTAAGGAGAGCGAGACTACTCGCTGCCGAAGATCCGCAAAATCCTGGGGATCTGGATACCCATCCTCTCGTTCGTGAATATTTTGGCAAACAGCTTCAGAGTCAACGAACCGAGACTTGGAAGGAATGCAATAGGCGGCTCTATGAGTATTTTCGAACGCTTGCGCCGCAGTTACCGGATAGTTTCAGGGAAATGGAGCCACTTTTCTTAGCAGTAATCTGCGCCTGCAATGTCGGTCTGTTTCGCGAAGCGCTGCATGAAGTCTATATCCCGCGCATTCAGCGGGGGAAAGCCTGCTTCGCTGCCAATGTCCTTGGAGTAAGAGGTGCTTTGCTCTCGGTGTTAGTTCATTTCTTTGAACACGGACACTGGAGTTCACCGTTTGAGAGTGCCATTGAGGGGCAAAATCTCACGGCAGAAGATCAGCTCTTCATCCTCATGCAAGCTGCGCTATATCTAATGGTCACTCGAGGACAGGGAAGCGCGGAGGCGCAAATTTGTTACGAGCGTGCCGAGTCCCTATGTCATTCGCTCAATCGGCCTCTGCTCTTGTATTCCACGCTGATCAGTCAGTGGCGTTATTCCTTGGTCACCGAAAAGCTCACTGCGACGCTGCAGATTGCGAAACGAATCTACTCACTGGCGCAGAGGCAGAACGACCCTGCGACAATAGCGGGTGCCTGCTCAGCTTTGGCAGCTAACCACTGCTATCTAGGCGACGATTTCGAGGCCGCGCGACAATACGCGATTCGTGGCGTTGAGATCTGGCGCTCGGGGGGCGTAAACGCTCAAGCCGAAGAGGTCGTCTCGCCCATTGTGAATTGTCTGGTTTATCAGGCCCTATCCGAGTGGTATTTAGGAGAGATCGCCTCGAGCCGGGCAAGCATCGCGGAAGCGATCTCGATAGCGAAAGAGCTGAATGATATGAGCTCGTTGGCCTGCGCATTATATTTTGGCGCGATTCTCGCCCGCTATGAACGTAATCCTGCCGAAGTGGAACGCTTTGCCTTGGAACTAATTGAACTGTCAACGCGTTACAATTTTGCGTTTTGGCTGCCTGGCGCAAACGTTCTCCGCGGCTGGGTGCGCAGTGTTCGCGGCGACACGGCCGAAGGTATTTCGTGGATCGAAGAGGGAATAAAGGATTATCGCGCAACCGGTTCAACCCTTGCCATTCCAATGTGGTTAGCATTAAAAGCTGAAGCTTTGTACCTGGCGGATCGTACCTCCAAAGCGCTTGAGACGTTACGGGAGGCTCAAACACTGGCCGAAAGATTTGAAGTGGCCTCGTGGTATGCCGAACTGCAGCGGCTCCGTGGAGTGTTTCTCGCGCGCCTTGGTGCTGATAAAACTCAAATTGAGGCATCGTTTCGCGAAGCCATCAGAATTGCAAAACAGCAGAAGGCGATTTCATTGATGAAATGCGCGGAGGCCAGCTGCGCGGAATACCGCCTCGAAAAACTGAGCGCATTGCCAAAATAATCTGGCGGGGCACTCGACCTTCAAAACGCGCTTGCACCGAGCAAGCTTGATCTCATACGATTCCTTGTGCGAAGCAAACTTGGAGGTGACTCATGATCTTGGTCGTGGGTGCGACTGGCTTACTGGGAACGCGCGTTTGCGAGCGATTGAGAGCCGAGGGGCAATCCGTTAGGGCGCTTGTTCGCAGAACGTCTAATCCTGACAAGGTCAACGCGTTGAAATTACTCGGATGTGAGCTGGCCATCGGGGATCTAAAAGATCCTCCTCAGATCGAGGCGGCTTGCGAGGGGGTATCGGCGCTGATTTCCACCGCCTCCTCAACTCTTTCGCGCCAGCCGGGCGACTCGATTGAGAGTGTCGATCTACAGGGCCAACTCGGGCTTGCGAATGCCGCAAGAAGCGCGGGCGTCAGGCGCTTCGTTTTCCTTTCCTTTCGCGATGATCCTACCGTCCAATACCCTTTGACTCAAGCGAAGCGTTCTGTTGAGCGTGCAATCGCGGATCTTGACTTCACGACAATCCAAGCGAGTTACTTTATGGAAGTGTGGTTGTCCCCTGCGCTCGGCTTCGACTACATTCATAAGAGGGCACGCATTTACGGCAGCGGATCGAAACCGATCAGTTGGGTATCCCATCGGGATGTGGCAGAGTTCTGTATCGCCGCGGTCCTTCGTTCCATTGCAAGTCGCACCGTGCTCGAGGTTGGTGGTCCCGAAGCTCTGACCCCTTTTGAAGTGGTGAGGATCTTCGAGGAAGAAAGCGGCCGCCGCTTCGAGGTGGAAACAATCCCTGAGGCAAAGTTGAGCGAACAGTTGAATTCCGCGAATGATTCTTTGGAAAAGTCCTTCGCTGGAGTAATGCTGCAGTATACCCACGGAGATGCCATCGATATGCGCCGGGTCCTAGAGTCGATTCCCGTTTGTCTGACGTCCGTCCGAGAATATGCAAGGACTGTGCTTAAACCCTTAAACCATCGGCGGCTTTCGCCTTCTTTGCCGTCAACCAATCGATTAGATATTCTCGAAAGGCCGAGTCAGAACTAAGGGCTGGCCAGAGACCTCCTCCAAAACCTTTTGGACTTCCTTAAGTGTTCGCTTCGTCTTTACCGTGTCCTCGAACTCTTCGGCGATCTTAAACGCCTTCGTGCTGTTTGTCTCTTTCGTGGAGATTCGGGGCTGCATACCATTTTGATCATAGAAACAAGCCGTCCTTTACTGCGATTCCGGATGTCTCCAAGCGCTAGCCACCCAATAACAAAACTAATAACATCCAGCTCTGTCCAGGCATTTCCATGACGGCTTACTCTCTCCGAATCCTCTCGGATAAAGCCTTTCCTGGATCTTTGTGGACATGGGCGTAGGAAACAGGGGTTCGACTCCCCTCGCCTCCAAGTATCGTGAAATCAATTACTTACGCGGAACAGGCGGCAAAAATGATAACAAAACTGATAACACCTCCGGCATTTTCCGCCGTTATCCCGTAGCGTTTTCACCCAAATCTGCCGCCTCGTTTTCCCTCGGAAGCGACTCGGGGTAAAGGGTGGTTCGTGCACGCTCGGCATCTTCTTGAAAGGTCTTTTGGGCGGTCCTGTACACTTTCCCTTTTCAAGTCGAACCCACATGCCGCACATCTCTAGGTAGGTAAGTCTTTTCTCCCGGCCAAAGGTTACCGACGCCACCTAACCTGGCAGTTGCGCCCCACCCAAAAGCCTCCAGATTTATATAAATTTTTCGTTGACAGCGTTTTTCGATGATTTTCGGCTAAATCATCAGCTCACAGAGGCGCACAAATATGCATAACGACTCACAGAGATTTGCAAAACCTGCCAAAAGCACGCCATAACGATTTGTTATCTTTGGCGCATGCTTACCAGAGAAATCCAGCTGGATACCGAGGGCGCTCCTGTGACGTTAAACCCGCGCTGGCTTCGAATCCCAGCTGCCGTCAAATATTCAGGTCTCTCCCGCTCGCGGCTCTATGAGCTGCTTTCCGAAGGAAGCATCCGTTCGATATGCGTAAAATCACAAAAATGGGCCCAGCGTGGAGTTCGCCTCATCGACAGGGAGTCAATCGATCTGTTCATGGAGCGACAAGAATCCGCCTGAACCATTTCCCTTCAGAGAGGAGTCAGCGATCATCGTCAAAGAAGGGCACGTACGCCGCAGCTTATTAGGCGACCTTTTTTAAAAGGCAAGTGTCCTTTCTGCAGGCCAAGACGTCGGCTTGCATATTTTCGGGATTCAGCGGATTTGGCCGCATTTACTGCGGCGAAAGTCTTCGGGATTCATCTCCGAACCGCGTTCCCGCCAATTAGCCGCGCTCCGCGCAGACTCACTGTTAGAGAAGGGCCGCTCGCCGCCGCGTCCCCTCAGACCCCTTGGCTCGGGGGGAACAGACTCCGCGCTTCGCTTGGTGACCTGCCGGTCATCTGACGCGCTCCGCTTGTCGTCCTCAGGCCGGACAGGCCGTTTTCATCCACCTCCTACTACGCTACTACGTGGTCGAGCTGCCAAAAGTCGCTGCTCGTTACGCTTCCCCTTCATCTTCCTGCTCGATCCCCTCCCTCTCGTCCCAGACATTGAGCGCAGCCTTAGCAAGAAAATCAAAAAAATCTGAGTAACCCGTGTCGCCAATCTGATACCCGAAATCGTGATCGGCTATTCAAACGTCATTTGAGCAAACACCGAGCTCAATTAGAAACCCGTCAGATAGACGCGGGTTACCCGTAGAAAGCTTTTGTAAGAGGAGCGAACATTTGATACGACTGGCTGCGTTCAGCTCCGAAACGGCGAGATCAAATGAAGAAGGAAGTCCGCCTGCTTAGAGCGAAAGCGGTCGAATCATTGGTCCTGACCAGCGAGCTGTTTAATCGGACCTCGGACGCCGGACGAGTACACGGAGTTCTAATATTCCTGGATCACGCTTTCGAGATGCTTCTGAAGGCAGCAATTTTGCACCGGGGCGGTCGCATTAGGGAACCGCGTGTTAAGCAGACTATGGGGTTCGACGCCTGCCTCCGTAAGGGCTTGTCCGAAGGCGGGATAAAGTTCTTGAACGACACGCAGACGCTGACGCTTCAGATTATAAACAGCCTACGCGACGCAGCGCAGCATCACCTGCTCGATATTTCCGAACAACACCTCTACATCCAGGCCCAGGCCGGTCTCACGGTTTTCCGGGAGATTTTCCGAGACGTGTTCGCAGAGGATTTGCACGCCCTATTGCCTAAGCGAGCGCTGCCGTTGTCGACGACACCACCCACGGACCTGGCTACCCTTTTTGATAACGAGGTTAAGGAGATCCAGAAGTTGTTTTCACCCGGCAATCGCCGACGGACGGAGGCTGAAGCGCGTCTCAGGGCCCTCGCTATCGTCGAGTCGTCGATAAGCGGCGAAAAGGTTCAACCAGGCGTCACCGAGTTGAAGCGGTTGGCCGGTCAGATCTCTGCAGGTAGGAAGTCCTGGGATGCAATATTCCCGGGCGTGGCAACACTAACAGTCACCGCCAAGGGTCACGGTCCGTCGATTGACTTACGCATCGCAAAAACGGGCGCGCCGGTCCAATTAGTGGCCGAAGGCATTCCCGGGGCGGCGGTTGTCGCGGTTAAACGGGTCGACGAGCTGGGTTTTTATAGCCTTGGGAGAGATCAATTGGCAAAGACGGTTGGTTTGAGCGGGCCAAAAACGACTGCCGTAATTCGGTTCTTGGGTCTACAATCCGATTCCGAGTGCTACAAAGAGATTTGCATCGGGAAGTCAAAGTTTGGGCGCTACTCACAAAAGGCTATCGCTAGGATTAAGAAAGCCCTCGAAGACCAGACGATCGAGAGAATTTGGGCCGAGCACGGTGTGGGTCGAACGGTTCATTCACCGCCCGGCCAGAAGGACGACTTGAATGCAAGATAAAGCTAGATGCCCTTGTCGCCCCTGTTCATCCGCCACCGGGTACCCCGCCGCTGCGGTCGCATCTCGACCGTCAGTGCGCGCTCGTCCTTTCAGAGCTCCAAAGTCGTCGACACACATGGCCAACCGGCAGTACGTGGCGCTTCGCTGCTTTGTCGCAGCGCCATTTTGGGCAAATAGTGATTGCGTCAAAAATCACTCAGCTGGCTTAAAACTATGGCAAAATGACGATTAAAGCCGACTTGACGCCAGGTTGTGGCGTTGCCGGTATTACCGGCTCCCCGAGCGCATTGAAGGATAAATTTGTCACCCCAGCAGAATTCGGCATCTGGTCTTGGCTGTGCCAGCTCAAGGGCCTTGCGACTAACTTTGCGGATGTATTCGAACCCTGCAGCCCTCGTTGACTGGCCCTTTATCAAGAGCCAACTATCCTTCTGAGTAATGCGTAGCTGTGTCGAGATAGACATAATTTTTGGATCTATCTCCGCGAGCTTCGCCCGGGCAGCGAACAAGGCTTAGAGAGTGCCGCCAATCTGGCGGGCCTTTGATCACGAGTTCACCCAGAACTGTCGGCGGTCGAATCAAAACCAGCCAGTGATGGTCGAATCAAAACCGGCCACTATTTCGACTAGATAAAGGCATCAGGAGGGTTTGGCAAGTAACATTTTGTTGGATTGTAATTTGCATTTGATTTGTGCGAGCGAGGAACGAGCGAACACTGATCAAAACGCAAATTACGGTGACCGTTCTGCGCGGAGCATTCTCCAGCTCAAGGCCAAAACGGAATAAATGGAGGGCAGTCCGTAGGGAGGGACCGTTTATGCCGGATTTGGACTTGAACTGGAGAATGCGGAGCGCTGCGGGGTGGCAGCGGATTTCGCTTTGGATTGGAGTCGGTAACTCCGACCGTTGATGGGGATGATCTCAGCATGATGAAGCAAGCGATCAAGGATGGCGCTGGCTGCAGGAACATCGTTGAGCAGTTTGCCCCATTCTTCGATGGGCCTGTTGGAGGTCATCATGGTGGAGCGTTTTTCATAACGGCGCATAATGATCTCCAAGAGGATTTCACCGCTTTTTTGCGGCAGCACCTTCAGCCCCATGTCGTCAATGATGAGCAGATCAGGTTTGAGGTATTTGCTTAAGAGGCGGCCTTCTCCGGTCTGCGTGTCCTGAGAGAGTAATTCACGCACCAGATCAAAGATTGAGCGGTAAAGGACCAGGAAGCCAGCTTTGAGTACTTCGCGCCCGATGGCTTGTACCAGGTGACTTTTACCGACCCCGGGCGGACCCACTAGTAGCACATCGCGCCGATCGGTGACGAAGCGGCCCGTGGCCAGTTCATAGATCTGGGCTCGGTTTATCCCAGGATTAAAGTGGAAGTCGAAACTCTCCAGCGAACGCAGCTCGCGGAAGTCAGCCAATTTCTGACGCCGGTTGATGAAGCGCTGATGGCGGACATTGATCTCGTCCTGGAACAGGAGTTCGAGGAACTGCGCGTAGGGTAACCGATTGGCTTCGGCTTCCTGCAACCTCAGCTCCAAACTTTGGAGTAATCCGGATAGACGCAGAGTGTGAGCATGTTGTTTAAGGGTGTTATTCATAAGACTGGAACTGGTTAATGAAGTTGGAGTAGACGGTCAGATCGCGGATAAGGGGATGGTCGTCGGCAAAGGAGAAGAGTTGTTGTTGGGTTTGCTCGCCGATGAGCCGCCGCAGATCTTTAAAGCGGTAGGTGCCGGCCTTGAGCGCCTTTGAACAGGCACTATTGATCGCAGAGGCCGAGTGATTCTTAATCAAGCCGCACAGGCCCATAATGGAACGCAGCGCTTCGGCCCCGCGCAGATCGAAGGCTCCTTGAGCCCATTGGCCGCATGGCTCGCCAATTACCCCCGCCCGGCTGATCCAGTAGCGGCAGGAGCTGATGACCGGCGCATGTAAGCCACCTGCGCCCAACGCACGACTAAAACGGCCTGGTTCGACACGGGTGTGGATTTGGATTTGTTCCATCCGTTGATTGAAAACGCGCACCGAGCGGCTATCCCAGCGCACCCACACCTGGTGGCCAACATATTCAGCGGGGACTTCGTAGAAGGAGCGGGCCACCTCGACATAACTGTCCCGATGAACGTTACGCTTGGCTTCTTGATAACTGGGAAAGAGCGAGCCAGGAAGCCTTTGGAGGTGAGGACGTTCTTCTTCGAAAAGGGCTATGACCTGTTTGCGCGTCGTGCCGTGGATACGCTTGTCGGCGACATGACCTTCCCAGTGAGACAGGAAGCGGTTTTGTTCACTCAAAGATTTGAAGCGCCTGCCCTTTAAAGCGTTGGAGCGTAGGTAAGCGATCCCACGTTCGACTTTTCCTTTGTGTTCAGGCTTGCCGGGACGGCACGGCACCACATGCATACCGTAGTGACGACAAAAGTCGGCCAGCTTGGGATTGATGTCCGGGTCGAACCAGTCAGCGTGGCGTACCGCCGCTTTAAAGTTATCGAGATTTAATAACAGTGGCGTCCCGCCAAAACTGCGCAGCCCGTTCTCCAGGCAGCGCAAGAAGGTATCGGTGTCCTGGCGGTACAGCGCTTCACTGTAGCCCTTACGCGAATAGCTCAGTACCAGACGCAAGATCCAACTGCGCCGTGTCCTACCCTGGCCCTCATCGATCGGAGCTCCCGAGCCGAAGTCCAGCTGCAGCTCTTCTCCCGGCTGACATTCCAGGCGCCAAACCCGCTCCGGATGACTCCCTCGTAGCTTGCGTACAAAGCGCTTAACCGATTCGTAGGAATCCGCGAAGCCCGCTTCCTCGACCAGCTCCTGGTAGATGCGCTGTGCAC
>Ga0213872_10001243_pt1 | contig 17166 bp, 14 predicted proteins | sample VelepicomBERX_R2_FD_160071 | JGI IMG/M metagenome (GOLD analysis project Ga0213872, IMG submission 160071) | Rhizosphere microbial communities from Vellozia epidendroides in rupestrian grasslands, the National Park of Serra do Cipo, Brazil - RX_R2 | ecosystem: Host-associated > Plants > Roots >...
TTCGGGCAGCCACTGGCGGGCCGCGGCGATCGCGGCGATGGTGAAGGCGGCTAGGGTGGCGGCGCCGTCAGCGATGTTCTTGCCGGCGATCAAACTGTCGGACCAGACGCGAAAATCGTCGCGGTCGAGCGATTTGGGCGGGCGCTTGGCGAAGAAGGGATGGGCCAGGAAGCGGTCGACCGCCGCCATGTCGGCAACGCCCTTGGCCGCCATCGCCCCGTCCTTGTCATAGAGTTCCGCGGTGTGGTGGAACATCCAGTCATCCACCAGCGCATTGCCGGGGCCGGTATCGAAGGCCAGCATCGAACCGTCCGAGCCGATCCAGGTGACATTGGCGACGCCACCGATATTGAGCACCGCCAGCGGTCGCTCCGCACCCGATGCCAGCGCCGCATGAAAGGCCGGCATCAAAGGCGCGCCATGACCGCCGGCGGCCACGTCGGCGCTGCGGAAATCATTGACCACCGGAATGCCGAGCTTGGCCGCCAGTAACAGGCCATCGCCGATCTGCCAGGTCCGGCGCTTGTCTGGCTGATGCAGGATGGTGTGGCCATGAAAGCCGATTACCGCCACTTCGGGACGGCCGGCGCGGGCCAGCAGAGTCTCGGCCACCTCGGCGTGAAAAAGCGTGAGGTCGCGCTCGACCTCCTCGACCGGGCCGTGTCCGCCTAAGATCGCGCGGATGGCGCGGCGCAGCGCGTCGGGGTAAGGAACGGTCAGCGCTTCTCCCGCCGAACCGGCGGTTTCGCCATCCGTCAACAGCAGCGCGGCATCTACCCCGTCCAGCGATGTCCCCGACATCAGACCAAGACTCAGAACGGACGGCCGCGAGCCCGCGTCCGTCCGACTCATGATTGCCCCTCAAGCGCCGGGCGGGCCCCCAGGGGGGCCGCTTGGCTATCCTCGCTGCGCTGCGGCGCGCGCCTTGCGCGCGACCATACGAAGCCCGCTAGGCTTCGTATGGTCCGTTGCCCGCCTTCACCGATCATGCTAAAGCCTCGAAAATCATGACGAACTATCGCTCGGAATTCCTCCGCACTCTAGCCGAACGCGGCTTCATCCACCAGGGCACCGACCTCGAAGGGCTCGACGAAGCCCTTGCGACGAAAGTGGTCAGCGCCTATATCGGTTTCGACTGCACGGCGGACAGCCTTCATGTCGGCAGCCTGATGCAGATCATGGCGCTCCGCCATCTGCAGAAGAGCGGCCACAAGCCGATCGTGCTGATGGGCGGCGGAACCACCAAGGTGGGCGATCCTTCCGGCAAGGATGAGGCGCGCAGGCTGCTGACCGCCGAGGACATCAACCGCAATATGGCAGGGATCAAGCAGGTCTTTGCCAAGTTCCTGAGCTTCGGCGATGGCATCACCGATGCGGTGATGGACAACAACGCCGATTGGCTGGACCGGCTGAATTATATCGATTTCCTGCGCGATTACGGCCGGCACTTCTCGGTCAACCGCATGCTGACTTTCGATTCGGTCAAGCTGCGCCTCGAACGCGAGCAGCCGCTGAGCTTCCTCGAATTCAATTACATGATCCTGCAGGCCTACGACTTCCTCGAGCTGGGTCGCCGCCGCGGCTGCCAGCTGCAGATGGGCGGCTCGGACCAGTGGGGCAATATCGTCAATGGCGTCGAGCTCGGGCGCCGCGTCGACAATCTCTCGCTGTTCGGCCTGACCACGCCTCTCCTGACGACCGCCTCGGGCGCCAAGATGGGCAAGACCGCGGCCGGCGCCGTCTGGATCAATGAGGACAAGCTCTCGGCCTGGGATTACTGGCAGTTCTGGCGCAACACCGAGGATGCCGATGTCGGCAAGTTCCTCAAGCTGTTCACCGAACTGCCGCTGGATGAGATCGCCAAGCTCGAAGCTTTGCAGGGTGCCGAGATCAATGAGGCGAAGAAGGTGCTGGCCAACGAGGCCACCCGTCTCGCCCATGGCGACGCCGCCGCCGCCGAAGCCGCCGAGACCGCCCGCCGCACTTTCGAGGAAGGTCAGGCCGCCGAGACGCTACCGACTGTCGATATTCCGGCTTCCGAGCTGGAAAATGGGATTCCGGCATTCGCGCTTTTCGCCCGCGTCGGGCTGGCGGCGTCCAACGGTGAAGCGCGGCGCCTGATCACCCAGGGTGGCGCCCGCATCAACGACAAGCAGATTCTCGATCCGACCGAGATCGTTCGGATCGAGAGCGTCACCAAGCTGACCGCCGGCAAGAAGCGCCATTTACTTGTTCGGGTCGGAAGCTGATTTCGGCTTTTCGTCGAACAGATTGAACAGCCCGCGCAGGAAGCCGGGGGTGAGGGCCGAGAGCGGGTTGAAGGTGATGTCGGGGTCGCCTATGACCCCCTTCATCTGGTAATTGATCGCGAACAGCCCGCCGCCCTTCTCCGCCGAGAAGATGCCGCCCACCACCGGCAGATTGCCCAGCGCGCTGTTGATCGCATAGGCCGGCACCACCGTGCCCTCGAGGCCCAATTTGTCATTGTCGAGATCGACCCGTCCCTTGGCGGTGACGCCCAGCGCGCTGCCGGAAGCCCGTCCGTCCTTCACCTCGAGAATACCGTCGCTGTAGGTGAAGGGCATTTCCAGACCGTCGAAATGAATGCCCTGCCCGGACAGCAGATCGACGATGCCGGTCAGGCCGGCCACTGTCAGCAGCTTGGCCAGTACAGGCGCATGAACCAGCTGGAAATCGCCGATCTTGGCGACGCCGGTCAAGGGGCGGGCCGGATTGTCGTCCTGCAGCGTGCCGATAATCGAGAGGGCGCCCCCATTTACCGTGTCGTAAAAATCGTCCGCCTTGAGCACGGCCCCGGCATTGGTGCTGGTGATGGAGAATTTGCTGTGGGTGGCGTCGGTCGGCGCGATATCGAAAGCAACCGGGGCATGATCGCCCACTTCGCCGGCGACATGGATGATGCGCCAATCATATTTATCGCGCGTGAGATCGGCGGCGCCATTTGACATCCAGCCCTCATCCGACAGCCAGATGCGGCCGAAACGCCCAGTGATGGAAAGCGGCGTAACCTCCGGGCGGGGATTGGGGTGGGCGCGCGGCGGCTGCGGCGGCCTGGGCGCGGTCGGCGCCTTGTCGGTGGCCGGGTCGGAAGGACGGCCATGAACGATTTCACGGGCGTCGAAGGCCGAACCGTGGGCCACGATGTTCATGCCGCCGTCGGGGCGGAAATCGACGGTGCCGCTGAGCTGGCTGCGCGCGAAGGAGGCGTCGGACAGGGTGACCCGCTTGACCTCACCCTGATCGAAGGAGACGTCGCCGGTAACGTCGAGAGTCTTGCCGCCGACATGGAAGCGCGAAACGCGCGCCAGCTTATTGTCGATCAACTGTATTTCGGCGCTGACATCGGCCGCCATGCCGGACGGCTTGAGAAAATTGAGACCTGGCATGGCTAGAACGGCTTGAGTGAGGTCGGCCTTGGCGGAGATGTCGAAGCGCCCGTTCAGCTGCTTGGTGGCCACCACCGACACCGGCAGACTGCCGGTCAGATAAGGCGGCTGGAAAGGCGTCGAGGCCAGCCCCACCAGCTTGCGCCCGTCATCCGACAGTTGCCCGCTGACCTGATAGCGGCTGCGGAAGGAGGCGTTCGGCCCAAAATTCTCGCGCCATTTGAGTTGCGCCGGTCGCCCGTCGATCTGCGCCGGCCCGCCGGCGTCGAGCCCGTCATTGTCGAGGCTGATATGCAAATCGGCATTGGCGAGATCAAGATCCATCACCACCTTGGGCAAGAACACGGCCTTATTGTCCGCCTCGACCTTGACCTTGAGAGTGTCCAGCGAAAGATCGTCGACCAGCGGAAAGCGCAAATTGAGGTCGACCATGGCGTCGCCCCTCACCACCGCCGGATCGATACCGACCTTTTTGGCATAGCCGAGCGGCCGATTGTCGATAAAGCGCAGCACATCGGGCAACGACCCGTTGATTTTCAGCGAGATATCGGCGGTCTGATCGGCCTTGGAGAGGCCGGCCAGCACCACCTTTCCCTCCGGCAAAGCGAGATTGGCCGCAGTGCCATCGGCCAGGACGATATTGAAACTGTCCGCGTCGAAGGTGGCGGTGCCGCCGACATGCTCGACCACAGGCATTTCCGCCATATAGCGAACGGTCGTATCGGTCAGCGCCATGCCGCCATCGAGCTTGTCGAGCACGAGATCGCCTAACGAATGGCGGGCCGGCACATGGCCCTGCAGGTTCACCGTGATGTTCTGGATCGCGCCATGGGACAGGTTTTCGGTCACCCAGGCGCGTGGATGCGGCGCCAGCGCCTTGGGCCAGAGAGCGGCCAGCTGGTGATCGAGGGCCACCCCGTCGATTTGGGCCTGAACCGCCAATTTCATCTCGCCGCCAACCCCGTCGGCGCTTCCCTTGGCGGTAAGGATCGGCCCGCCGAGATCGGCGCGCAGCTCATCCAGCGTCACCTTGTCATTCTGATAGGCGGCGCGAAGGCGCACCGACTTCACCGGCAAGGCGAAGCCGGCGGTCGAGGTCAGATCGAAACTTCCCTCACCCATCGCCAGGTCGGTTTTGAGTGCGGTGATGCCCTCGCCGCCAAAGCCAAAGCGAAGCCGTACCGAACCGCCCACCGGCACCTGCACGCCGGACAGCACGTCGAGCTGCGGCGCCAGCTTGGCCAAACTGGCCGGCTTGATGCCGCCGGCCTGCAAGGTGAGGTCGAGCACCCGGTCGCCATGCAAGTAAATGCCGTCGGCGTCGAGATGGCCCGGCTGGCCTTCGAGGTCGAGATCGAGGCGGGCATGCAGGGCGATACCGCGCTCGTCGCGGCGGAACATCAGGTCTGAATCGGGCGCCGTCCAGGACATGCCATGCTGGCGGTCTTCGATGGTCACGACCCCGCCGGTCACCTGGATGCGCTGCAACTGCCCGGCCAGGGTCTCCTTGCCGGGCGGCTCCAGCAGCGCATTGATGCCGGCGGCGGCCACATTGCCGCTGTCGGCCGGATTGCCGCTGTCGACCGACGCATCGGCTTCATTTCCGCCGATTCCCATGGACAGCGCCCCATTCTCGTCCCGCAGCAGATGCAGCACGGGGTGGCTCAGGCGGACCGAGCGCGGCACCAGCTTTCCCCGCAGCAAGGCAGGCCCCGACAGCGCCACCGCCATTTCCGGGAAAGTCGCCAGCGGGTGGCCGTCCTGCGCCAGCATGTGGACGTCGAGCACCTCGATCTCCAGCGAGTGGCTGGATCTGTTCCAGTTCAGGATGGTGTCGCCGATCTTGACGGAATATCCATTGTCGGGGCGCGACAGAGCCTGTTCGATATAGGGGGTCAGGCCGTAAAGGGAGAGCGGTCCTTCGGACACACGGTGGGCCGCCCATGCCGCCAGCACCAGCGCCAGCATCGTCAATGCGCCGATCAGCTTGAACAACCCCCGAACGGTGCCGTGCACCAACGCCTTGTTTCCTCTCTCCGTTGCCGATCCTTGACCGGGTCCGACCATTTGCCCCAGTCTGCCACAAAAGACAACCTCGGATTACCTATCGCAAATGTTCGCCACGATGACGGGCCAATTGCCGAAGCCCGCCGACCCAGCCATGGCCGAGCGCCATTTCGAGCGTTGGCGGGAAGCCCTGGCCGGCGCCGAGCTAGCCGCGCCGGGAGGCGGGGATGATTTGCTGGCGGCGATCTTCGGCAACAGCCCCTATTTGTCACAGCTCGCCACCCGCCATCCGGCCCTGGTGCTCGCGTTCCTGGCCGCGGGCGCTGACTTTCCCTTCGAACATCTGCTGTCGGAAATCGCCGCCCTGCCGCCCGATCTCGACCGCCCTACCCTCATGAAACGGCTGCGCATCGCCAAGCAGCAGGGCGCGCTGCTGATCGCCCTGGCCGATCTGACCGCTCGCTGGCCCGTCGATCAGGTCACTTTCGCCCTGTCGCTGCTGGCCGATCAGACCATCCGCGCCGGCTGCCGCTGGCTGTTGCGCAAGGCCGGCCAGGATGGCGATCTTTTGCTCGACGATAGGGACGATCCCGAGCGCGGCTCGGGTCTCCTGGTTCTCGGCATGGGCAAGCTCGGCGCCTTCGAGCTGAATTATTCCTCGGACGTCGATCTGATCGTCTTCTATGACGAGGAACGGGTGCGCTATCAGGGCCGCCGCTCGCCGCAGGAATTCTTCGTCTCGCTGGCCAAGGGTTTGGCCCAGCTGCTCGACGAACGCACCGCCGACGGCTATGTGTTCCGCGTCGATCTGCGCTTGCGCCCCGATCCCGGCTCGACCCCGGCCGCCCTGTCGCTGCTGGCGGCCGAAACCTATTACGAGGGCTTCGGACAAAATTGGGAGCGCGCGGCGATGATCAAGGCCCGCCCGGTCGCCGGCGATCCGGTGGCGGGGGCCCGCTTCGCCGATTTCATCAAGAGCTTCATCTGGCGCAAGCATCTCGATTTCGCCGCCATTCAGGACATCCACTCGATCAAGCGCCAGATCGATTCACATCGGCGCGGCGGCAAGATCGCGGTGGCAGGCCACAATGTGAAGCTGGGACGGGGCGGCATCCGCGAGATCGAATTCTATGTCCAGACCCAGCAGCTCATCTGGGGCGGCCGCCAGCCTCATCTCCGGGTGCGCGGCACGCTGGAAGGGCTTGCGGCCCTGACCTCCGCCGGCCATGTCACCGAGGCGGCGCGCGACGAGCTGACCGACGTCTATCGGTCCTTACGCTCGCTGGAGCATCGGCTGCAGATGGTCGATGACCGCCAGACCCATTCCTTGCCGGCCGAGGAGAAGGGGCTTGCCGATATCGCCGTCTTCATGGCCGAGCCCGATCTTGAGACATTCTCGCACAAGACCGAAAACCTGTTCCGCCGGGTCGAACGCCATTACGCCAGACTGTTCGAGGATGCCCCGCCGCTGGCCGGTCCGGGCAATCTGGTCTTCACTGGCGAGGATGCCGACCCCGACACGCTGGCGACGCTTTCCGAAATGGGCTTCGCCGGTGCCGATGTGGTGATCCGCCAGATCCGCGGCTGGCATCATGGCCGCATCCGCGCCACCCGCAGCGCCCGCGCCCGCGAAATGCTGACCGAACTGACGCCGCGCCTCCTCGAGGCCTTGGCCAATACCAGCGAGCCCGACGCCGCCTTTCTGCGCTTCGACGCGCTGCTGACCGGCCTGCCGGCCGGCATTCAGCTTTTCGCCCTGTTCGCCAACAATCCCTCGCTGATCGATCTGCTCGCGGAAATCCTCGGCAATGCGCCGCATCTGGCGGAAACGCTGACGGCCAAGCCGGCCCTGCTCGAGGATGTTCTGACCGGGCAGTTTTTCGATCCGCTGCCGCTTCGCGAAGCGCTGGCGGACGGTCTCAAAAGCCAGCTCGCCGAGGCCGACGATACAGAAGAAATGCTCGATATCAGCCGGCGCTGGGTGGGAGAGCGGAAATTCCGCGTCGGGGTCCAAACCCTGCAGGGGCGTCTGGCGCCGGCCTCGATCGGCAGCCATCTGTCCGACCTCGCCGATGCCACGCTGGAAGCGTTGCAAGCCGAGGTCGAAGCCGATTTCGCCCGCGCCCATGGCCGCATGCCGGGCAACGGCATGGCGGTGGTGGCGCTCGGCAAACTGGGCGGGCGCGAGATGACCATCATCTCGGACCTCGACCTCATCATGGTGCATGACCTGCCGGCCGATCAGGCCCAGTCGGATGGGCCGAAGCCACTCGACGGCATGACCTATTACGGCAGGCTGGCGCAGCGTTTCCTCAACGCGCTGACCGTGCGCACCGGCGAGGGCGTGCTCTATACCACCGATCTAAGGCTGCGGCCTTCCGGCAATAAGGGGCCGATCGCCACCAGCCTCGACGCTTTCGACCGTTATCAGGCGCAGGCCGCCTGGACCTGGGAACATATGGCGCTGACCCGCGCCCGCATCATTACCGGCGCGCCCGCTCTGCAAACCGCGATCCGCTCCGTGATCGACCGAACCCTGACGGCCGAGCGCGACCCCGCCAGGCTGATCCTCGATGTCGCCGATATGCGCGACCGATTGAGCGCGCATCACCGGGTGCAGTCGGGTTGGGACGTCAAGCATCGCCGCGGCGGGCTGGTCGATGTCGAATTCATCACCCAATATCTGCAGCTGCGCTGGGCGCACCAGCACCCCGAGATCCTGCGCCCCAATCTCGGCGAGGCTTTGACCCAGGCCGGCGCTCTCGGCCTGCTCACGCTGGCGGATGCCGACACGCTGCACCGCGCCTGGCAGCTCTGGTCGAGTTTGCAGCAAACGCTACGCCTGACCTATCAAGGCGACTTCCGCGAAAAGGCGCTTACCGCCAGGGTGCGCCAGCTTCTTGCAAACACTGCTCAATGCGCCGATTTCAACGAATTGAAGACGATGATGAGCGATTTCGCTGAACAAGTCTCGGACCTCTACCGCGACCTGATCGACACGCCCGCCCGCACCTTGCGCAATAGCCAACCGGAAAAGGAAACCTGAGAATGAGTCTTGAAGCCGGCTCCCCCGCCCCCGCCTTCCTCCAGCTCACCGCGCTGAAGGGAAAGAATGTGATCGTCTATTTCTACCCCAAGGACGATACGCCGGGCTGCACAAGGGAAGCCTGCGCCTTCCAGGACAATCTGCCGAATTTCACCGGCGCCGACGCCGCCATTCTCGGCGTTTCGAAGGACAGCGAGACCTCGCATGAGAAGTTCAAGAAGAAGTACGGCCTCGATTTCACCCTGGTTTCGGACGTCGACGGCGCGATCTGCGAAGCCTTCGGCGTATGGGTCGAGAAGATGAATTACGGCAAGAAATATATGGGCATCGAGCGCTCGACCTTTCTGATCGACAAGCAGGGCGTGGTGCGCCAAGTGTGGCGCAAGGTCAAGGTCGACGGCCATGCCGAGAAAGTGCTGGAAGCGCTGAAGGCCCTCTGATGAGCATGGCCGAAAGGGCGGTCGAGGTCCTGCTGACCGCCCATCCCGAGGAAAAGGCCGCCGCTTCGGCCAAACTGGCCGCCGACTGGCGCGCCGGCCGCATCGCCGAGGTCGGCGCCGCCACGCCACCCGATCAGCCGGCCCGTCCCGACAGGCCGGAAATCCTGCCGCCCGGCAAAATGCCTCGGCGGGGTCCCGGCGGCGCCGGCAAGGCGACTCTGATCCATGCCTTGGCCCATATCGAATTCAACGCCATCGATCTGGCCTGGGACATCATCGCCCGCTTCACTGCGCACAATCTGCCGCGCGATTTCTATGACGACTGGGTCCGGGTTGCCGCCGACGAGACCGAGCATTTCCTGCTGCTGGTGGGGCTCTTACGCGATCTCGGCAGCGATTACGGCGCCTTCCCCGCCCATGCCGGCTTGTGGGAAGCGGCCGAGAAGACTGCCCATGATCTGCAGGCCCGTCTCGCCGTGGTGCCGATGACCTTCGAAGCGCGGGCGCTCGATACCGCCCCGCCTTTGATGGAAAAGCTGAAACAGGCCAAGGACGAAGCCTCTCTGGCCGTCCTCCAGCGGATCTTCGACGATGAGATCGCCCATGTCGCCATCGGCGCCCGCTGGTTCGAGGTGATCTGCACCCGTGTGCGGGAAAATCCCGCCATCGCCTATCAGCGCCTCGTTTCGCCGCATTTCCCTAAGGGTCTCAAGCCTCCCTTCAACCATGAAGGACGGCAGCAGGCGGGACTGCCGCGTAACTTCTACGGGCCGCTGGCCGGTTGAATTAAAGTCCAATTCGCGTTAGGTTATGACCAGATATTTGGTCATAAAAGGTGTGCCATGACAGTGGTCAAACTGGCGGACGCGAAAGCTCATCTTAGCGAATTGATCGATCGGGTCGAAGCGGGTGAAACTGTGAGTATTACGCGGCACGGCAAGGCCGTAGCCCAGTTGGTTCCTGCTAAGCCTGCCCGGAAGCCGATCAATTTCGCGGAACTTAAGGCCTTGACCGACGCGCAACCCTACCAGAACGAGTCCGCCGGAGACTTCATTCGCAGAATGCGTGACGAGGACCGTTATTAATGGATTATCTCGACACGTCGCTTGTGGTCGCTACCCTCACGAAAGAAGCTGCGACTGAAAGTGCTCGATCATGGCTTGCTGGCCGACCTACTGAAGACATTTGCATCAGCGATTGGGTCATTACGGAAGTTTCCTCCGCGCTGTCGATGAAAGTGCGAACAGGCACACTACCCGCGGATCATCGCGCTAGGGCGCTGGCCATTTTTCGAAAAATGACGAGTGAGAGTCTCACCACCCTGCCTGTTGCGCCTTCCCATTTTCACCAAGCTGCGCTGCTCGCCGACCAGCATCATCTCGGTCTTCGAGGGGCAGATGCACTACATCTTGCCATCGCCTCCGACATAGGCGCCCGCCTTTGCACCCTGGATCGGCGTCTTGCCGAGGCAGCGACAAAGATCGGGGCCTCGGTTCTGCATCTGACTTAGATCAGCGATTGACCTGCGGATCGACGGCGCGATTGGCGTCGCGGATCAGCTGGCTGCGCTTGGCCAAGGGCTCGGCCTCCTTGTCGCGGCCCAAAGCCTTATAGATGCTGGCCAGCGTGTCGAGATTGACCGCCACCGCCAGATTGCTCGCCCCATACATCTTTTCCAGCAGCGCCTGCTGGTCGAGCGCGACCGGCAGAGCCTCGGCATATTTCTTCTGGCCCAGCAGATCGTAAAGCTGCCCGTCCAGCTGGCGCGATTTGTCGAAATCGGCCCCGCTCGGCTGGATGGCGGGCGCGTCCGGCACGCTGTTGCGCGGCTTCGGCAGCGAGAAACGGGCTGTCTTCTGCCAGCGGCCCTTGAGCTCGGGCTCGCTGTCCGGGTCCTTGCCCTGCATGCGGAGGAGATCGGCGAAATTGGTTATGACCGCCGCCGTATTGGAGTGGTCTGGTCCGAAGCCCTTCTCCACCAGCGGCAGGCTCTTGCGGTAATAGGCCTCGGCCTCGGCGTGATGTTGCTGGCGTTCATTGAGATCGGCGAGATTGGCGTACATCAGGCCGAGATTGCCTTCCCGCGCGGCCGGCTGCTTCTCGAGAATGGCGATGGCGCGCTTATAGAGCGGCTCCGCTTTATCGACTGTATTCAGCTCGATATAGAGATGGGCCAGATTGCCGAGCAGAATGGCGAGGTTGGCATTGTCGCCCGGCAGCGCCTTCTCGAAGATCGCCAAGGCCTGAGAAGCCAGGGGGAGCGCCTCGGCGGCCTTTCCCTGCGCCGCCAGCTCGTTGGCCTGTTTATTGAGTTCGATCGCCTTCTGATAATCCTGCTGGGCCACCGAGGGGCCGGCGGGACGCGTCTGGGGCGACGGCATCGGCCGCTGCATCGCTTGTTGCTGCGGCGGCGGAGAGGGGGGCGGCAGCTTGTCCTTGCCCTCGGCATGGTAAAGCTCGGCCAGCCGGTTGAGACTTTTCACCGTGTCGGGATGGTCCGGTCCCAGTACCGCCTGCCGGATGGCGAGGCTGCGCTTGTAAAGGGGTTCGGCCTCGGCGTAGCGATGCAGCTTGTTATAGAGCTCGGCCTCATTATTGAGGGCGGACGCCACTTCCCGGCTGCCGGGGCCGACCGTTTTCTCCAACGCCGCCACCACCTGCTGGGCAAGCGGAATCGCCTGCTCATATTGGCCTTCGCCATAGAGCTGCATCATGCGGCGGTTGAGATCGTCGCTGCTTTCTTCGGCATGCAGGGCGGATGTCAGCAACATCAACGCCAAGAGGAACTTTTTCACGCCAGCAGATCCCGCATCTTGCGCACCGCCGCCTCGTCGGTCTCCAGCGCATTGGCGGTCTGGAAGCCGAAAGCCAGGGATTTCGCGTCCGTCGCCTGCGGCAAAGGCTCGCGGCCCGAAGCATGGACTTCCTTGGCACCGGTGCGCTGCAGGATTTCCAGCACATTGCCGGCGCGAATGCCGCTGCCCGGCATCACGACCACGCGGCCGGCGGCTTTCTCGACGCTGTGGCGGATCGCCTCCAGCCCGTCCATCGCGCGCGGCACGCCGCCCGAAGTGAGGATACGTTCGATGCCGAGTTCGATCACCGTCTCCAGTGCCGCATCGCGGTCCGGCACCAGATCGAAGGCGCGATGGATGGTGACGCCGAGGCCCTTGGCGCGGCCGATCAGGCGGGCCAGCATCGGCGCGTCCAGCGAACCGTCGGGCCTGCTGGCGCCGATCACCACACCGGCCAGACCGACTTCGCGGGCGGCCATGATGTCGGCGGTCATCACCGCCTCCTCCACCTCGTCGAACACGAAATTGCCGCCGCGCGGACGGATCATCGCATAGACCGGCACCGGCGCCTTGGCGGCCAACGCCATCAGCCCCCAAGTCGGGGTCAGCCCGCCAATATCGAGAGCGGCGCACAGTTCGATACGCTGCGCCCCTCCCTTCAAGGCGTTGTCGAGGCCGGTCACGCTGTCGGCCGCGATCTCCAGAAGGGCTTTGCTCATTGATTCAAATTCCGCGGATCGAGAATGGCTTTGCAGGCGTCGGGCATGGTCGGCAGATAGCGCGGCCGCGGTCCTGGCGTGGGTGTTGGCTCGCCGGTCACGCCGGCTTCGGGGCTGAACCACCAATCGAGGCTGGCATCGCAGCCATCGCCCGGCGGGATGAAGGGCCCCGGCTCGCAAGCCCCCTGACCCTCGGGACAGCGCAGACGAACATGGAAATGGGCCTCATGGCCCCACCAGGGTCGGACCACATGCAGCCAGTCGCGGTCGGCGCGAACCGTGCGGCAGAGATAGCGCTTGATGGCCGGATTGACGAAGATGCGCTCGACCCTGGGATCGGTGGCGGCGATCTTCAAGAGCGTGGTCTGGTTCTTGCCCCAGCGCTCCGGCGACGGCTTGCCCTTGACCAGCACGCTGGTGAAATCGGGATGGTCGCGCTCTTCCTCGGTCATCTTATGGTCGAGCAGCTTGAAGCTGATATCGGCGTCGAGGCCGGTCTGGTGGCTGGCATGGCCGGTCGGCATATGCCCGCCGCGCGGCAGCGACATGTCGCCGATCTGCAGATCGCCCATCGGCTTGGCGTATTTGCCGAGATCCTCGAGAAAGCCGACCAGTACGGGCGTGCCCCAATAGCGGTTATTGTCCGGTCTCAGGACCTGCCAGCCCGGCCCTTCCGCCGGCAATGGCGCGCCGCCTTGCAAGCAGCCATGCGCGGCCGCGCCGTAAACTTCCAAGGGGCCCTGAGCCGGTTTTTCCGCGGCAAATGTTGAGCTGGCGAGCATCGCCAGGCAAATCCCAGCGAAGGCCCGCCCGCGCATCAGGCGTTTTCCTCGGTGCCGCCCTGAATACGGGCCGCGAGCGACGCCGCCATGAAGGGATCGAGATCGCCGTCCAGCACGCCTTGCGTATCCGAGGTTTCGACGTTGGTGCGAAGGTCCTTCACCATCTGATAGGGCTGCAGCACATAGGAGCGGATCTGATGGCCCCAGCCGATATCGGTCTTGCTGTCCGCCAAGGATTGCGCCGCCGCTTCGCGCTTTTGCAGCTCGGCCTCATACAAGCGGGCGCGCAGCATGTCCCACGCCGTGGCGCGGTTGCGGTGCTGCGAACGGTCGGCTTGGCAGGAGACGACGATCCCGGTCGGGATATGGGTGATGCGGATCGCCGAGTCGGTCTTGTTGACGTGCTGGCCGCCGGCCCCCGAGGCGCGGAACGTGTCGATGCGGCAATCGGACTCGTTGATCTGGATGTCGATGGTGTCGTCGATGACCGGGAAGATCCAGATCGAGGAGAAGCTGGTATGGCGCCGCGCCGCCGAATCATAGGGCGAAATACGCACCAGGCGATGCACGCCGCTCTCGGTCTTCAGCCAGCCATAGGCATTGTGGCCGGAGATGCGCACGGTGGCAGATTTCAGGCCCGCCTCTTCGCCGGCGCTTTCTTCCAGCCATTCCACCTTATAGCCATGCTGCTCGGCCCAGCGCGTATACATGCGCAACCAAATCTCGGCCCAATCCTGCGCCTCGGTGCCGCCGGCGCCGGCATGGACTTCGAGATAGCAGTCATTGGCGTCGGCTTCGCCCGACAGCAGGCTTTCCAGCTCGCGCTTGCGGGCTTCCTCGCGCAGCCGCTTGATGGCGGCTTCGGCGTCGGCGACCACCGTCTGGTCGCCTTCCATCTCACCCAGTTCGATCAGTTCCAGCGAGTCGGCCAGCTCCTGCTCGATGGCTTTGACGCCGCCGATCGAATTTTCCAGCTGCGTACGTTCGCGCATCACCTTCTGCGCCTCTTCGGCCTTGTCCCACAGGGTGGGATCCTCGGCCAGGGCATTCACCTCGTCGAGGCGGCGCAGCGCTTCGTCCCAGTTCAGGTGACGACGCAGCAGCTCCAGCGACTGGCGGATTTCTTGGGCGGTCGCCTCGATCTCGGCGCGCATCGGTAACGTTCCTGTTCAGTAGCGTAACGGCTTTGCAAACGGCCCTTTTAAGGGATGCGAAACCGCTTCGCAAGATCTACAGGCCAGCGCGGCGATTCAGAAATTCCTGCACACTCTGCACAAGCGATTTTAGGCATTTCTGAATCTCCCAGCCGCGCCGGATGATCATGAAGATTGGTGTCCTGATCGACATGGAGGTTCGAAAATCCGTGGACCGAAAAAGTCGAACCTCCATGTCGGGACACCAGTTGTTAACAAGCCTCGATCACCGTACACTTGCCCTATTCATCGTTCTCGGGAAGGGGCTTCGCTGTGTCCGACAATAACCGCTTCGTGGAATTGACCGACAGCCTGTCCGAGGTGCTCGAGCGCAAATTGTCGGAAATCAAGGCGGTGACCGGCACCACCCGCATTCTGGCGCTCAACGCGCTGATCGAAGCCACCCGCGCCGGCGAGGCCGGCAAGGGTTTCGCCGTGGTCGCCGCCGAGGTCAAGCAGGTCTCCGAGACCATCAACGCCATCACCAAGTCGCTCGAACTCGAGCTGAACGAGAAGGTCCAGGAATTGGCCGCCCTCTCGGCCAGCATGGCGCAAGAGGATTGACACCCCTCTCCGTCTAGCCTTTGGGGAACGGCGCGATGGACCGCGACATATCCGAAGTCAAGAACTGGATGCATATGTTCCGCTGGATCGTAAAACTGATCCGCGACGAATATGGCGTGGGCGAAGAGAAGCTGAACCGCACCGCCGACATCGAGACCGATATCGGCCTCTCGATCGAGCAGCGCGAAGAGGTGCTCGACATCATCGCCCAGGCCTTCGATGTCAAATTTCCCGACGGCACACTGGACGAGCTGGTCAAATTCGAGGAGCTGTGCCTGCTCGCCGCCTGGCTGCATGGCCTCTATAAGCGGCCCGAATTCATCGGCGACGCCTATGCCGGCGCCGCTTCCGCGGTCAATCCGCGGGCGCAGATGGGCTGATGGCCGCCCCGGCGCTGTTCTGGTTCCGCCGGGACCTGCGTCTGGCCGACAATCCCGGCCTGACGGCTGCAACGGCCGGCGCACGGCCGGTCATCCCGGTCTTCATTCACGATCCGGTCCAGGACAAAAGCGGCGGGGCGCTCGATTGGTGGCTGCATCACAGCCTCGCTTCGCTCGACAAGTCGTTGCGTACCCTCGGCAGCCGTCTGATCGTCCGGCAAGGCGATGCGGAAACGCTGATCCCGAAACTGATCGCGGAGACCGGCGCAGAAGCGGTCTATTGCAATCGGTTGGAAGAGCCCTGGGCAATCGCGCAGCAAGAGCGATTGGAGCGCACCGTCGAGCTGGTCGCGGGCAATGCCGCCCTGCTGTTCGAGGCGGGCAGCATCGTCAACGGGTCCGGCCAGCCTTTTCGCGTCTTCACGCCCTTCTGGAACGCCTGTCTGCGCGAAGGCTTGCCTCCTCCACCGCTGGACCCGCCGAAAGAGCTACCGCCTGTCGATGAGCATGTGACCTCCGATCCGCTCGATCTGCTTCCCGCCAAGCCCGACTGGGCCGGCGGATTGCGACGCGCTTGGACGCCTGGAGAACAAGCGGCCTGGGTAGCTCTTCGCCGCTTCCTGGAGGGGAGGCTGAAGGGGTATGCCAGCGAGCGGGAGATACCGGGCAAGGACGGCACCTCCGCCCTGTCGCCCTATCTGCGCTTCGGCGAAATCGGCCCGCGGCAGGTCTTCCACGCCATCCGCAATTTCGCCCCGCCCACGCACGATGCCGACCGTTTCCTGGCCGAATTGGGATGGCGTGAGTTCTCCTATCATCTGCTGGCCGCGTTCCCCGATCTGCCGTACCGGCCTTTGCGTAGCGAGTTCGCCCGCTTTCCCTGGCGCGACGATCCAGCAGGCCTGAAAGCGTGGCAGCAAGGCCGGACCGGCATTCCGCTGATCGACGCCGGCATGCGTCAGCTCTGGACCACCGGCTGGATGCATAACCGGGTGCGGATGGCTGTGGCCTCCTTTCTGGTCAAAAACCTGCTGATTCCCTGGGAGCAAGGCGCCGCGTGGTTCTGGGACACGCTGGTCGATGCCGATCTCGCCAATAATTCGGCGAGCTGGCAGTGGGTGGCGGGTTGCGGCGTCGACGCGGCTCCCTATTTCAGAATCTTCAACCCGGTGCTGCAGGGCGAGAGGTTCGATCCCAAGGGCGAGTATGTCCGCCGCTGGTGTCCCGAGCTGGAGGGGGTGCCCGACCGCCTCGTCCACAAACCCCGCAACCCGATCGTCGATCTGGCCGGCAGCCGCACGCGCGCGCTGGACGCCTTCGCCAAAATGGGGAGTTCGTATGGCTGAACCGATCAATTTCAAAGACAAGCTGGCCAAGATCCCCGATTTCTGGCAGCCGCGCGTCGTTGCCGAGATGAACGACTATCAGTTCAAGCTGGTGCGCATCGAAGGCGACTTCCTCTGGCACGACCATCCCGAGACCGATGAGACCTTCATCGTGTTGGAAGGACAATTGCGCATCGACCTTCCTGACGGTCATGTGCTGATCGGTCCCGGCGAAATGTTCGTCGTGCCCAAAGGCGTCCAGCACAAACCCTATGCCGAGAAGGAAGTCCGCATGATGCTGATCGAACCGCGCGGCACCCTCAATACAGGGCAGGAAGGCGGAGATCGGACGGCGCAGAATGATTTGTGGATTTGAGCTGTCGCGGAAACTCGGAAGCTCTCCCACGCCACTACCTAAGAACACGGATTTAACGGATTTAAACGGATTACACGGATTTCAAGCGCAGCAGGCGACAACTTGTCTATACCGCGAATTGCTGGATTGAGG
>Ga0213872_10001244_pt1 | contig 17152 bp, 18 predicted proteins | sample VelepicomBERX_R2_FD_160071 | JGI IMG/M metagenome (GOLD analysis project Ga0213872, IMG submission 160071) | Rhizosphere microbial communities from Vellozia epidendroides in rupestrian grasslands, the National Park of Serra do Cipo, Brazil - RX_R2 | ecosystem: Host-associated > Plants > Roots >...
CAGGCGGCGCGGTCGACACGGGGATCGGATTCGGCATCGTCACACTGCAGGATTTCATTGCGCGCCACCGACAGGCCGGACAGGCTGCCCTCACGCCCCAGCCGCAAGCCCAGCTGGCCGCTGGCGATACCTGCCGCTGCGCGGTAGACCATCTCGCCTTGCTCGGCCAGTTCGACGACGGCGCCATCGGCGTTGCACAGGCGTGCTGCGCGCTCGCACACCAGCTGCATGACGCTGCCCAGATCCAGGCCCTGGCGCACGATGTCGGTCTGGATTTGGATGATGTCCAGCAGTAGCGCTGGCTTGATGTGCTCGGCGTTCATGAAGTGCGGCGGCGGGACGGTATTTATTATGTTGCTAGTTTCGCTCATCCTTGGGCATCTGCCAAGGGCAGGGTCTGTCAGATGAGGGGGGGCGGCTTGATTTTTTTGCGCGCAAACCCGACGTCATGTCCCCGTTAGTGTTCTTGAGGTGCAACCATGGAACAGAAGGATGCATTATTGGACAGTCTGGCGGAACTGCGCTCCGCCCACGACAAGGCCAGCCGGATAATGGACGAAATTGCCGCGCGCGGGGCGCAGGCGCTGAAGGGCCGCAGCGCCTTGCCTTCGCTGGGGCAGCTGCGCTTGTATGAAGAAGCGGCTGCGCGGGCGCAGCGCCAGGCGGTGCGGTGCCAGGACTTGCTGATGGACGGTGCCGGCAGCATTGGCGAGCCGGGGAGCGGCTGGACCTACATCCATTGAGGGTGTGCCGGAGCACCGTGCCATGCATAGTCTCCGGGCATTTAGCGAACATTGGCCTGCCGCTGTATGCGGTCAGTGCCAGCTATGCCAGCGCGTCCGTCCCTCCTTGAGGCTGATCCTTCACGGGCACGGCTAGCGCCGCGCTACCCCGCTGCGGCTGCCCGGCAGGGAACTGCCGTCGCGCTGACGCCATGCGCATTCTGGCCGGTATCAAAGCGCCGCACGCTCTGGAGGGTGGCTGCACGGTGCTAACCGTGGCGCAGGCCGCGGCGGTACACGACGCTGGCGGCCAGCCGATTGTCGTTCCCAACTTTGCACCGGGGTGCTGGCGCGCGGCATCGAACTGGGGCAGAGCTGCATCCTGATGGGGCAACGCCCAGCGAGGCGTTTTCGGCCCTCGGGGCGGGTGCCGACATCTTGCAATGGTTTCCGGACGAGGCATTGGGCGCCGTCGGGGCTGAGCGTGCCGCTGGGGGAACCCATGTCTAGCCGGTGGGCGGCATCGACGCCGGCAGCATGGCCGTCTGGCGCCGCTCGGGAGCGACTGGGTTGGGCATCGGCGGCCAGCTCTACCAGTTGCAGAACTCGGCGGTCCGTGCGAAAGGGCTGGGTGAGGGCGAATGACGACGCCTGATGCCTGCGCTGCGCACGCCATCACGGGGCATGCTGATTTTCCGGCAGTGGTCCCCTTTTTTGTCAAACATCCTGTATCCGGGCGGCGCCATCTCTAGCGGCAGCTGTGGAAAATAATGACTTCCGGTTTGAGCCTACCGCTCTAGATGCATGCAAGAAGCCCCGCCATGAAGTGCTGTATATGGGTTTGTCCGGTCTTGAAGCTAATCCCCTTTTTCAAGGGCGTCGCACAACATGCGGGTGGCGGCTTCCATTCATAGCGGACGCTGCACGGTGGTGCAGCGCTTCGGTTTTTCGGCGCGGGCCCAGGCGCAGCCAACCAGCCAGCAACGGCAAGTCTGCCTGATTCGCCTGTCAGACAGGGCCTTCACCACGCGCGCGGCGGCGGCAGTGTTGGCGCCGGACAGGAATTCATGCAGCCGGATCACGTCCGATGAGGCCTTGCCGGTCCATTGGACCTGCCTCAAGGCAGCACCGGCGCGGGCTGCGGGCGATCGGTGCCGAGGCTGTCGGCCCAGGCCTGCATGGCCTGGTGATCGATGACCCGACCCGCGTCAACGTCGTCCATGGCTTCGCGGGTCAGCCGGCTGCGCTCATCTTCCATATCGACCGAGGCGGTCAAGGCTTGCTTGACCACCCAGCCGCGCGAGCGCTCCAGGCGGGCCGCCAACTGGTCGACCTTGTCGGCCAACGGCAACGGGACGTGCGCTGTCAAAACTTTGGTGTTGGCGTTTGCCATGATGCTGTCTTTCAAAACTTAAAGGTGGGCCGTTAAATACAGAATGAGCGCGATTGCAGACAGTAAGGCCGTGCCTTCGATATCGGCCACTGCTCTTACCCAGCCGTTGCGCCGATGGATGGCCGCCGCCACTTCTTCCACATTGTGGCACTGTAGAGAAATAATATACGCCGTCTGGCCCGCCGTCCTGGTGATATCCACCTGGCCGCGTGCGAGGGCCACCTTCAACGCCGCCGGATAAGGTAAATATCGCCGTGCCACCTCGGTAAAGAACAACATCAGAAGTCCCCTGCCACCTGCACGCACTGGCCACTGGGCGCGCGCTGCGGCACAATGGAGCGGGCCGTCGCTTTGATGGCGTTGCGCTTGCGCTCGAAGGCGGTCATCAGGTCGCGTCCGGACAGGGAGTGCGCTCCGAAATGATCGAATAGTGCCGTGGCCGAAATCTCACAACTAACGCGATCGCCATCGAAATGGGCATCGAAGGCGACAGTACCGGCACGCGTGCAGGGTCCGCGCAAATTGGGAAACAGAACAGACATGCATTCGCCTCGTTGAACCGTGTCGCCCGGTATCTGGCGACAGAACTCTGTCGTGGCGCAAGGACGCTACCGCTCTCTGACCGCCCATCATAACATGGGCCTTTTTGCCGAATCAGACTTAATCATATTGGTACACGATTGATTTTGTTGACCTGGATGCAGGTAAAATATGGGTATTTCGACTGGTGAATTTGTACCCAGCATAGGGTGGCCAGGTTCGGTACAGCGCAGCTGCATGGCATCCTTTATTGAAGTCACGGCAATATTACACACAGGACGGAATGATGACGCCTGCCGGCGCGCCGTGCGCTACAGTGCAGACAACCTTCTCCAGAGGAGCTTGGTGTGCCGACATCCTTTACGCCGCGCATCTTGGTGATTGATGACAGTCCCGAGGTTGCCAAGCTGTTGTACTCTCTGCTGTCCGATATGGCGGAGATCTCGGTCGCCGGCAGCGGGCAACGCGGCATCGACCTCGCGGTGTCGCTCCATCCCACCCTGATCCTCTTGGACTTCCAGCTGCCGGACATGAATGGGATCACGGTCTGCGATCTCCTGAAACATGACCCACTGCTCGAATCGATCCCGGTCATGATGCTGACCGCCAAATGCGACGCCGAGACGGAGATCTCCGCTCTGGAAGCAGGTGCCGTGGATTTTCTGACGAAACCACTCCAGACCCAGATCGTCCGGGCGCGTGTCAGTTCACAACTGGCGCTGCGGCGGCTAACGTTGCAGTTGCAGGAGCTGGCTAATGTCGACAGCCTGACAGGCCTATACAACCGGCGCTATTTTGACGCCGCTTTAAGAGCTGAGCTCGCCCGAGTGATGCGCTACGGTGGCGAACTGACTCTGGCGATGATCGACATCGACCACTTCAAGGATTATGGCAATCACCTGGGCCACGTCCAGGCCGAAATTTGCCTGCGACGCGTAGCTCAGGCTTTGGCCGAGGCCATGCTTCGGCCAGGGGCGGTCCTGACACGGTACGGCGGCGAGAAATTTGCCCTGATTGCACCAGGCACGGGCGCGGCCGGGGCGGCGAGTTTGGGCGAAAGGCTGCGCTTGCGTGTTCTGCAGCTGGCCCTGTCTCATCCCCATTCCATGGCGAGCGAGTACGTCACCGTCAGTGTCGGCCTGGCCTCCTGGCAAGGAGGGAAGAGCGATGATCCGCTTGCGCTGCTCGCTCTGGCCGACTCCGCCCTCTACCTGGCCCAGCGCCACGGGCGAAACCGCTGTCACGCGCTGGAGTGATGGAATGAATAGTCCCATTGGCGACGACGCGCCGCAGCTGGTCCACGCGCTGCATTCAATTAAAACCAAACTGGTAGTGAGCATCATGCTCTTTGTCGTCGTTTCCTCTACAGTGATGGCGTACCTGGTCGGACATTTCGTGCAGTCAAGCATGGAACCGACGATCGGTGCCCAGCATCAGCTGCTGATGCACGACGTGGCCAGGCGCCTGGACCAGGAACTCGCCGACCGCATCGACGACCTGCGCGCCCTGGGTGAGCTGGTGCAGCCGGTCATGGGCGCCAGGCACGAGGTGCTACAGGCTCGAATGGCATTATCGCCTACCTTGACCCATCAATTCTGGAACGTCGGCCTGATCGACCTCGACGGCAATGTACTGGCCAACCTGGACGGCCCGGCAGCCCGCAGGCTCACTGTCGCCGATCGGGAATATTTCAAGGAGGTGGTGGCCAAACAGGCGCCGGTGGTGACCAATCCCGTGCGCAGCGCTCTGTCAGGCAAACCGATGACGGTTATCATCGTCCCCATTCAGGTCAATGGCGAAACCAAAGGCTATGTCGGCGGCAGCATGGAACTGGACGGCCGGCAGCTGATCGATACCCTGCTGGGCAATGAAAAGCCGGTGGGGCTGCTCATGCTCATTGGCGGCGACGGAACGCTCATCAGCCACCCCAATCCGTCGCTGGTGATGCGCCCTGCGTCCCAAGTGTTGGGATCTGACGGGGCGGGCTCGCCACCTGTGCGGGAAGGCGCTGGCTGGTCGATCCGGCGCGACGTCGAGGGCAAATCGATCGTCTATTCGTCCGTAAAACTCAAGTACGCCGACTGGACGGTGGTAGGCAGCTACCCTTACCAGCAGGAATTCTCGGCGCTGGAAGCGGTGCGCAGTTCTGTGGTGGCCAGCGTGCTGGCCATGGTGGCGGTGACGGGGGCCGTCGGCGCCTGGTTCGCCTACCGCTTTGTCACGCCGCTACGAAAACTGCAGCGCGAAGTGGTCTGCCTGGGCGCGGGTTTGCTCAATGGCGAGGCCTTGCACACCGACCGGCGCGATGAGATCGGCGCCCTGAGCAACCAGTTCTATCGCCTGGCGGCCGCGCGCGAGGCCGATGCCCGGCATACGCGCGCGCAGCAGCTGTTTCTGCGCACGCTCCTGGCCGGTGCCCCCGACGCGGTGGTGCTGGCCAACAGCAAAGGCGAAGTGGTCGAATGGAACCTGCGCGCGGAAGCAATCTTCGGCTGGAGCGCAGGCGAGGCGATCGGCCGCAGCGTGGTGGACCTGATCGTGCCCGAAGGCGCGCGCGCGGCCCACCTGAACGGCATAGCGCGTTTCGCGGCCAGCCGGGACGAGCGCAAACCCACTTCGGCTGTTCGCCTGCAAGCCCAGCGCAGGGACGGCTCCAAGGTCATGGTGGAGCTGTCATTGGCCAGAATCGTTCAGGACGATGGGGTTGCCGCCTTGGCGTTTATCCGTGATGTCACCGCGCAGATCGAGCGCGAGAAGCACATCGTCTTGAGTGAACGGCGCCTAAAAATGATTGCCGATAACATCCCGGCCCTGATCGCCTATGTCGAGAAAGGCGAGCGCTACGCCTTCTCCAATGCCCATTACCAGCGCTTGCTGGGCATCACGCCTTCTAGCATGATCGGCAAGCGTGTCGTCGACGTGCTGGGCGAGCCGATGTACACGCAGTTGCGCGAGCACATGCAAAAGGCGCTGTCAGGCGAAAACGTGCATTTTGAGATAAGCCGCACCGATCTTCCCAGTACCAAGCATTTCATGGCCGACTTCATTCCCGACATTGATGAGCATGGTCAAACGAAGGGGTTTTATACTCTGGTGACCGACATCACCGAGCGCAAGGAAGCCGAAATGCACCAGGCAGAGAGCGAGCGCCAAGCGGCGGCGGCCAGCCGTGCCAAGAGCGAATTCGTCGCCAATATCAGCCACGAGATCCGTACGCCCATGAACGCAGTGCTGGGGATCGCCCAACTGCTGGAAAACACGCCGCTGCAGCAGGAACAGCGCGAGTATGTCGGCATCATCCGTGCTTCCGGCTTGTCACTGATCGCCATCCTGAACGACGTCCTGGATTTTTCGAAGATCGAGGCCGGTCGCATGGACATCGAGCATGAGCGCTACGACATCGAGGCCATAGTCGACAGCGCGGCGGCCTTACTGTCCGCCAGCGGCGCCAGCAAGGACATCGAAGTGCTTGTTGGCCTGGGTGCCAGCGTACCGCGATACCTGATCGGTGACTTTGTCCGGGTGCAGCAGGTCGTGACCAATCTGCTCTCGAACGCCGTCAAATTCACCCACCACGGTTATGTGTCACTGTTGATCGACACCGCATCGGATGGCAAGTGGCTGCGACTGACGGTGGACGACACCGGGCTGGGGATCGCCAAAGTCCAGCAGGAACGTATTTTCGAGTCGTTCACCCAGGCGGACACGTCAACCACTCGCAAGTTTGGCGGCACCGGCCTGGGACTGACGATCACCCGGCGCCTGGTCGATATGATGGGCGGTAGCATCACGCTCACCAGCGCACCCGGAGAGGGTTCGATGTTCGACGTCCAACTTCCGCTGGAGAAGGCGCCGCAGGAAGTGGTCAAGACAAACGACACGGGTTTCTTGCTCATCGACGATTGCGATCGCAGCCGCCAGCTATTCCTGCGTACTTGCGCTTACTGCCGCCATCGGGCCGCCGCCTACGGTTCGCTTGGTGAGCTGCAGATCGCACTCCAGCGGGGGGCGGTGTGCACTGGCATGCTCGCTGGCATCCTTGTGGCATTTTCCCAGCGCGTGTCTGCGGACGCCATCCATGCCGTATTGCTGGCCGAGGGACTGGCCCTGTCGGCCGAACTGTGCATTGTTCAGACACCCTATGGCCGTGGCGGCAGCGCAGACGTCCATGCGGCAAAGGGGATGCGAACAATCCGCAAGCCCATCACCCCGAAGGTCTTGCGCAAACTGGCGGAACGCTCCGAGCCGCTCACCCAGGCGCCATTGCCCGTGGACCGGCAGATCGCGCGCCTGCGCATCTTGCTGGTGGAAGACAATCCTGTGAACCAGATGATTACCAAGGCTATGCTGGCGGGCAAGGTGGCACAGTTCGAAATGGCGAACAACGGCGAGCAAGGTGTGGAGATCCTGCGCGCGCGGCCTGATGCGTTCGACCTGGTGATGATGGATGTGCAAATGCCGGTGATGGACGGTTTCGAGGCGACCCGGATGATCCGCCAGAAGCTGGGCCTGCGTCTGCCGATCGTGGCCATGACGGCCGGGGTATTCGCCGAAGAGGTCGAGCGCTGCGCGGCGGCCGGCATGGACGAATTCCTACCCAAGCCGGTGGTCATGGAGGATATGTTCGATCTGCTGCATCGTCTCGCCAGCAGCACCAACGCCACTGATGCACCCGCTGCCACAAGGAAAGGGAGGGCTGAACAGGAAGTGTTTTCACCTGCCATGCTGCAAACGATCCTCGACAAAAAGCCAACGATGCTGAAAATGGTGGCCGCAACGGTACGGGACGGGCTGGCGGGTACCCGGCAGCAGATGTCAGCGCTAGAGGCTGCGTTATCCGAGAATGATCTCGCCCATGCCATGCGCATCATGCACAGTATGCGCGGCGCACTGGGCAATCTGGGCGCGCACCGCTTCGCCGCCCAAGTGCTGGAGGCCCAACAGCGGCTGGAGCAGCAGCAAGCGGTCGACCTGGCGCCATTGCAGGACAGCGTGGCAGAGTTTGCCGACGCTGCCGAGCGGTGGCTCGCTGAGCGCGCGTCGCAGCAGGCGCCAGTGGATGCCACGGTGGTCAATCCGGGGCAGTTTGCCGTGCTGCTGCGCAAGCACGACTATCGCGCTTTGGAAGCGTTCGAGCAGTTGGCACCCCAGCTGGCCGGGCAGGTCTCCGATGACCTACTGGCGAAACTGGAGGAACTGCTCGCCGCGCTGAGGTTCGAGGAGGCGCTGGGTCTGTGGGAGTCCCAAGGGATCGGGCCGGGCATGGGTCGGCAGGCTTGATCCTGCAATGCGGCCTCCGCAGGCGCCTGTCCCAGCGGTTCGAGCCATAGTCGACCACGGGACGTCACCAGTCAGTGCTCATCGACGCGGGTCGGCGCCAGCACAAAGCGTTCGTCAAGCAGCCACTGGCGCACTTGTTGGACGTCCGGCAAATCCATGCCCAGCGAAAGCCGCAGAAGCGCGTGTTGGCAATCGCACTGGAAGATGAACTGCCGTCCCTTGGTGGAGGTCGTAACGTCGCCACACTCGCTCTGGTGTACCAAGCCACGAATGATGAGTTCATGGTCCAGGTTGCGCACTTCGTCGATGCTGAGCGTTCCCGCCGAGACGCGATGGAGCCATTCATAAAGGTGCACTCGTTGCACTTGGGTATCTGCGGTGCTTGTCATAGGCATGCCGATTTAGGGTGACTCGTTGCACTTGGGTATCTGCGGTGCTTGTCATAGGCATGCCGATTTAGGGTGACTCGTTGCACTTGGGTATCTGCGGTGCTTGTCATAGGCACGCCGATTTGGGGTGAAATGTTGGCCTACTTTCCGAAGAGGCCAGCGCCTGCGCAAGCATGGGCACGTCCACCGGCTTGGCGACGAAGCTATCGAAGGCAGCCGCTGTGGCGCAGGGATGAGAGGGGTCGTAGGGCGCACCGGAGAGCGCGATAATACGCGGGCAGCAGCGGCCGTCATATCGGCGCCGGACCTCTTTGGCCAGCATATAGCCATCCATATCCGGAATCCACAGGTCCAGCAGGATCACATCATAGTATTGCGCGGGTACTAATTCCAGCACCCGCTCCGGGGTCAGTGCGCAGTCGACCTGGTACCCCTCTTGTTGTAAAAAAACACTCAGCAGGTCGCAAATGTCAGGGCAGTCATCCGCTATCAATACTTGCATGGGGCCTCCTGTTTTGGCTGCTTTAGTATAGGTGAACTTTCCATATTGGCATTTGCAATCGTGCAAGCCCAGATCGAAGGATTCTCCTATGCCAATGCCTGCTGTCAGCCTGTTCAGGGGTGGGAAAGCGCAACAGTGAGCCATCATTCGTAGCGATTTGCGCAATCGCGATTACCCGAGTGCGCCATGCATCGCAGTGGATTTGGAGGCAAACCGATGAATAGTCAGCTTTCCAGCTGGCGTGTCAACCTGGCCATGGCCATGGCCGAGCAGGTGCAGTACGGTATTTCACTCATGCATATCGCTGGCGTCGGTCCGGCCCAGCGGTATCTTCACCATTGCGGCGTCCCCGAACACGTCATTGAACGCGTCCTGCTCAACCCTCCCTACAAGCGCCGCGTATACGGTAGCCATGGTGTCATCGACGCCGGGCTCGCGCATTGACCTTCCTCTTGGCCTGCCGACATCCCGTGCTGCCTATCGGGTGCTTGGGGGGCGGTTCTCAAGCCCGAGCGGCCAGCGCGACGAGGCCGATGTTGGCTTTTCGAACCTTCGGGAACATCTCCTGTTCCTCTTCCTGCACATGGTGGTCGATCTGCTCCGACAACACCTTCATCTTGGCGTCATACAGGGCGTCATCGGGATCCATGTCGCTGATTTGCGCCACCAGATCCTTTGCGCCAGCGTGCTCCACCAGGGCCTCGTTCATCAGGTCGTCGTCCTTGATGGCCTGGCGCACGGCGGGATAGAAGACCTGTTCCTCGATCTCCGTGTGGACCCAGAGCGCTTGGCAGATCTGATCGGCGAGTTTTTTCTTGCTGACCTTGGACCTCTCACTCAACGTTTCAAAGTCCTGGCCCTGCGTGAAGGCCGCGTACAGCCGGTGAAACCCGTCGGCGATAACCAACGCATCGCCGTGTTTGCCGCAAACCAGCAGGATGGGCGATTGCTTACGGCCTTGCTGGATGTCCTTGTTCTTGCGCCGCCAGTCGAAGGCGTGGACTTCCGCCATCGGCGTGTGCGAGGCGCTCAAGATGTCGCGCGCGGGAGCTTTCCGGACAGCGGCGCGGCGCAGGCGCTCGACCAGTTGTGCCGCCGCGTTGCTGCCGACGAGCAGCGCCAGATAGGCCTGTGCCGCCGGGTAATCTTTCTTTTGGGGTTTCTCCAACCTGACGGGTTTGCTCATCGGCGCTCCCTGTTGCCGGGATTTATGGCCAATCATAAATTTTGCACTTCACCTTATGGGAGAGCCATTCGGAAAAAACCTCGGCTATTTCTCTATTTTCCGCTTCGATATTCAAGCGCTTAATTGAACGAGACCGCCAGAATCGCTTCCTCACGAAACCTGAGAGCAGCTGCCAGACAGTCTCGGTCAGATAACCGACAGCGATAACATCGTTCGACGGGGATACAAAAATATAATCACCCACACTGCCATCAAAATTGCCAGGGACGCGGGGATATCCGAATAGCTCCCAAAGGTGGCAGGGGGCCACTTCGACGATCAGTTGAGGGCAATTGGAACAGCGCGCAGAGGTGTCAATCGTGTATTCTTCGTGCTGTATTTCCATAAACGCTGCGCAATGTAAATCGTTTTTCATCTGAACTTTCGGGTCTGAAATCCGTTATCTTCTGCGCGCTTATGCGAGCTTGTATCCAACCGCCGGGCACTGGTCATTAGCAATGAAGGTGCGCAGGCGGTGAAAGCCATCGGCAACAGCTGGCGCACCTCCGTCCCGGCCGCGCACCGGCAGAGTTGAAGACTGTGGCAAAGCTTTGTTGAACGCCTTCTTCTTCCTGCGTCAGTCGCAAGCAAGGAGCCCCTTTTCGGAGTGTGGATACCGGAAGGAAGTTCCGGGCTGACGCCGTGCGCACGTCACCCAGCCGCAAGTGTCTCGTGAGATGGGCTGTCTTCTTGCTATCCGTCAATAAAGCCAGACAGGATTACGCTGACGATTTCAGCGGGTACTAGCGCGTCGGTCATATCGGATAAGGAGCATATGGGTGGCCAGCTCTTCTGGCACCCGGGCCTGTTCCATGTGACGGCGCGCCCGCTCATAGCCAAATTCCGATGCAAGCCGTAACGCTTGAATGATCTTGTGCGAAGTTACGTGATCTCGTCGACGCTCTTGAATATCTTCCATCGCTCTTATATCCGATATGGTAAATTGCATATTTTTCACAGCAGTATAGTTTTTGGTGTAAATATATTAATATTTATTGTTCGGAGCTGTATCAAAAACAATACACGCGAGACGGGCCAAAGGGAATCCAAGAGCGCCGCACGCCCTGCAGGTGCCATCCTTCAGGGCGCTACACACTTCTATGTCAAGGATCGATCCTGGACAACAACGCTCAGGACGACTTGCGGCGCGCGACGACGAACAGCAGGCCCAGGCCCCCTAGTAACATCCCGTAAGTGGCTGGTTCGGGCACGGGGGTAATCGTGAGCTGACCGGAATATGCTGCGGCCGCTGGGTCGCCGGTTACGGTGCCCCATAATTTCAGTGTGAACGGCGCCGAAGAGACGATGTCGAACGTCCCCAGGCTCGCCTTGTTCCCCGTCAGAAAAAGGACCGGGGCGTCGCCGTTGAGACTGGCACTGGAAATCTTGACGTTGACGCTGCTGTACGACAGAATTGCCTCATACATGCCGGCGGGTGCGCCAGTAAAGGTCAGCGTATCGCTGCCACCGCTGTCGGACAGGAACGGCGCGAGCCCGTCGAAATTCAACGCAACGCCTGGCGTGATCGAGAAGGACTGGTCCGCAGCCGAGGCCGAGAAGGCTGCGGACGCCAGCAGCATGAGTGCTAGAAACTTCAGTTTCATATCAATTCCCCTATTAACGGTCGGCCTGTTTTGAATGGCCGGTGGTTGTGCCAGATGGCAAACCTACGATAGCAATAAATCTATATTTACGTATTAGCATCTGAGCAATTCCGCTCAGCAATTGACAGTTCGCTATATTGATGCGCTTGGTATATGTCAGCCCTGATATCAACAGGCTTACGGCGACCACGACGGCTTAGGGTACTGTCGGGCACCAATCTGGCACATAGTGTCGCTCCCTAGGGTAGTTACGTGTCACCTCGCCCTAGCGCACCATCTTGGGGCCTGATACCGACAGGGGCAGCCCTCTCAATATGCGGGTCGGTCTGAGCTAATGATATGACCTTGGCGGACGATTCTTTGCGGACGCCCCAGGTAGATTTTGACCACCACAGCATCCTTGCTCGAACGTTTCACCGAGTACATCACCTTGTCGGCCTCGTCGCACAGCCTTTCAATGGACACCTCAGTACCGGGAAGCACCGAGACTGCGCCGATGCTGGCAGTGACGCGCTGACTGAAAGATTGGAGCAGGCTGCGTAGATTGGCGTGCAGGCGCTCCAGCACTTCAATCGCCTCCGCACGATTTGTCCGAGGCAGTGCCAGCGCAAACTCGTCTCCCCCCAGTCGACCGACCAGGTCCGATTCGCGCAAGGTCGAGGTCATGCAGCGACTTACCGCTACCAGCAGCGCATCGCCAGCGGAGTGTCCCTGAGTGTCGTTGACATGCTTGAAGTTGTCCAGATCGATGATCACCAGGGTAAAGGCGTCACCAGCACGAATGCTGCGGTGAATCTCATACTGCGTCACGCTCATGAAGTGGCGCCGGCTACGCAAGGCAGTCAGCCCATCGGTCTGGCTTTCTTCCTTTAGCTGCATCAGCAAGGTACGCAGATAGGCGATCAGCATGGAGAAAGCCACGAAGACCGTCACGAGAGAAGAATAGGCCAGCGCCGCTTGCCAGATCGGCGCCGATTCCGGTAGTGTCTGCGACATCGTATTCATGGCTGTGCCAATCGACACCCCGACGACGGCGATCACCAGGCTGTTTGCCCCGTACCAGTTCGCCAAAAAGATCGGCAGCAGATAGAACCCGGTCATAAACACGTACGGTGGCGTCACGATATCGCACCAGGCAATCGCCACCGTCAGCGTCATGATGCCGCTGTACCTCACCCAGCGTGGCGCCGCGCCGAACTGGAAGTGCACAGATGCCAGGTACTTCCTGAATTGCATTTCCATCACCTCTGAGTCGTATCGTTGTATTTGTCGGGATATGAGACAACCCAAGCCTCGCAGGAAAGCTTACAGTAGGAAAAGTTGGAAGAATATTACAAGTTGGCAATTCAGTCCTACATTCAAATCATCTCCAATCTTTTTCGCCATGCCCATCCAACTTTTTTCGGCATCGCCGGTGAGTATTTCGTGGTCTCTCCCGCTTCGTCCTAACAATGTCGGCCGTCTTCCCGGTAACAAGTCCCGTTTAAAGCTCAGATCGACAAACTCGCGCAGTTGGCTCAAGTGTGTTTTGGCGTATTCAGCCGTCGTCTGAATCGATGCTTGTCCGAGCAGAGACTGCGCTGCCGGGAGTAGCACGCGACTGTCGATCCCCAGCACCAGGGCGGGCGCAAGGCGCAGCCACCGGGGCGACGCCGCCGCCAGCAGCGCAGCCCGGCCGGGATCGCTGGCCTGCAGCGTCTAGGCCACGGTCTTGAACAGTGATTCGATTTCATCATATAGTCCGGAGGCCTGTACCCAGCCGTCCTTGATACCATGGATGACCGCACTTCATGCGACACGGGCTTCGCTGGCAAAGCCCGGTGTGACACGATACGTCCGCAACAGTGGAAGCGCGGCCCGCGGTAGTGGAACGGCACGTGTCTTTTCGGCCCTTGCCAAGTACATACAGTGTCCACTGGCCCCGCATCGCCCACCTGCATCCTGGGCAGGTTGTTGCAAGCATCCCATGGCAGCTCGGTGAGCCGGGTGCCGGCATAGCGGTAGAGCAGCCAGATCGCCTTGCGCCCCAGAACTGTGCTGTTCTGGCTCTCTGCCGTCGCCGCCATCCAGCGATCGCAGGCGGCGAGCGCCGCCGACGGCAGAAGCGCGCTGGCGAGAAGCCGTTGCGGGGCCTTGTTTGACACCAGTTCGGGAGCAGGATTGGCAAGCAGATAAGCCTTGTCGAAGCAATACTGATAGACGCTGGCGGCCACGAACAATGCCCGCGCCTGAGTGCTTTCAGCAGTACGCTGGATCTGCTGAAGGCCCAGCGCGCCCAACGCCGCGCGGTGCGGCCAGTACTTCCAGATAGGCCTAGAGATCGTTGCGGATCAGGTTCATCAGGCGCCTGGCGCCACGGAATCGCACCCACTCGATCAGCTTGCGCAGGGCCCCGGCCGCGGTTCACAAACCGTCCAGTCTGGCGCAGCCCAATACCCGGCGCGGCGGAATGGCGCGGGTCGACCACCGCAAGCCAGCGGCCATGCTTCCTTCCCAGCCGGCTGCGTTCAACCGGCTGCGCTGAAAGCGTGTCCGGTGTGACCGCAGCGGCGCGGCCAACACACTGGCTGCGCTTGGCGCCTGGAGCCCCGCCGCGGTATGAAGCCGGCCCTGCGAATGCCATTGGACGACCTCCGCGTGTTCGCGCAGCGGCGCAAACAGTCGTGGTTTGGCCGGTTGCGCATCGCCGAGGCTCGAGAACTCGTGTTTGAGCCGATCAAGCTCCAGCGCCCATAGCAGGCGTGGCCCAGGACATGTGCCAGGTAGAGCAGGCCGGCGTCGGTCTGCTCGGGCAGAAGCACGGGGGCGTCGCGACGTGATCGCGCTAGCGTTCCATAAGTTATATTATCAAGTCGATGCGAACCGTTCGGATACGCCAACACGGCACCGTTGGGGCGTACCCAACCCACCTCCGCCGAAAAGGAGCTGTTCATGTTCAAGTTCAAAAAGCTGTCGAACTATGGCACCAGCACATCCGCCTTTGCGCGCACCGTGTTTCAAGCCAGGGCCATCGTCTCCACGTTCAGGTGTTCCGAAGAGCAGCGCGACGCCTTGCTGGCCAAGCTGTTCGACCTGCAGTGCCACTTGCTCAAGTGCGCGGAATGGCGCGATAACCTGGCCAGCGAGGTGGAGTCGGAGCGGGCCAACTACGGCATGCCGCCGCAGCGTAGCCCAAGTGCGTGCGGCGTCGTGACGCTGCCTGGCGTAGGCGATCTGCAGTCGAAAGGAGATGCTTTCCTGCAGTCGGCCAAGCTGGCCATCGCAGTGATCGGCGACATGACCGAACCCTTCTACGGCAAGGGCTTCGGGCACAAGTTCCACCAGTTTGAGAAGTGGGCGAAGGAGCACTTCGACCCGGCCGACAAGTTTGTCATGTCGGTGTCGGGCGCCATCCCGTTCGTCGAGAAGATTGTCCAGATGCGCAATGCGATGAGCCATCACAAATCGGAACCGGGCACACCGATGGTGTACAAAAATTTCGATATCGGGCAGTCGGCGGAAGAGTTGTTCCTGATCGATCCGACGTGGGGTCTCGCTGGCGAGCCCTTGCGTCCGATGTTGCAGGACTTCGAGCAGATTATCGAAACGATTATCTGCCTCGGGGAGCAGATCCTGATCAATCTGTTTGACCAGTTCAAGATGTCGCCGATGCTGGTGATCGACGAGATTGCGGTCCAGCGCCGGGACCCAGCAAAGCCAACCCGGCTCTATGTCACCATCGCAGGGTACGAGGTGCCAGCACCCTGATTTTCATGGGGCTGTGCCAGGAGTGCCAACAGATCCTGGGCGCACGAGCCTACAATCACAGGGTAGTAAGGGCAGAACACAGAATTCAGGCAAACCTACGCTAAGGTCTCGGCGTGGGGCGCATATCCGGGATTCGTGAATCTATTACGCACACGCTCACCATCAGGGCGGCTTCCACAGCGCGAATGGGACGGTCGTGCACGCCTGCCAGATTGTCGCGCTGATGGGCTGCACACTGCCACGCCTGGCTCGAAACGGAGCGGTATGTGGTCAACTTTACAGCGCCGAGTTGCTGCGACCCGAAGCTCGCCAATGGTTACACGATGGAGGTGCAGAGGCCCGAAGTGCTGCATTAACCCACCCGGTAAGATCGCGATGAAGCCGGCAAGGCCTTTGACCGTGCATTGGTCGATCTGATATGCGCCAGCCAGCTTGTTAAGAGTTTATGATTAAATTGAAAAAAGCCAAATCCACCAGCGTTTCAAATTGCTCGCTTAAATAAAATCAAGGTAAGCTGATGTCGCTCCCCTCTCGTTTATAAGCTCACAGGAAGAGGCTCCCTTGCATCGAATCATATACACGGTTGTTTGCCTGCTTCTGGCGAAGTCACTCAACGCGGCCGAAGTGGATGTAATTCCGAAAAAGCTCACCCTGGCCGTGCCCGTGGCCACAGCAACTTCCGTGCAAGGTCCATGGCTGGAGTTGATCTATCGGGATGTCTTTCAACGCTTGGGCATCGAAATTACCATCTTGCCGATGCCCGCAAAGCGAGCAAGCGTAATGGCTGGCGCTGCCCTGGTTGATGGCGAACTTCATCGAAGCAAGGCGTATGGGGAAAGTCATCCGAATATGCTCCGTGTGGAGCAGTCACACTTCGCGGCCAGATACGCTTTTTACAGCAAGCAGCCTGACTTACAGTTAGCGAATGATTGGGACAGCTTTCGAGATAAAAAATTACGTGTAGCCTACATCTTAGGTAGCGTCACGGCGACCGCCAAGTTACCGCTGTTGGTACCCCCTGAACGCCTTTCAACTGTGACAGATGCTCAGATGGGTCTCCGTAAAATGGGACTAGGGCGCATCGATGTGTTGGTCGGCTTAGATCTGATCGTTGATCCTCTGCTTGAGCTAGATGAATACAAGCAGTTCGGAGTTCGTAAAGTCGCGAAGCTTAGAGAAATTAACGGCTACCTTTACCTCCAGAAAAAGTATTCTGCGTTAGCCCCCAAAGTCGCGCATCTACTATTGCAGATGAAACGAGACCATCTAATCGAAAAGTATGAGAAGCAGGCGCGTCAAACTTGGAGGCCGGCGCAGCCAAATTAATGTTCTACGATCAAATACCTCTGACTACCAGTGTTTTACCGCGACGGCTCACGGCAAGGCGGTTTTGGTGCAGATTGAGATAGCTCACTGAATCGCCCGCCCCAGTCAATGATGAATCGAGAATCCGTTAGCTGATTGCCGGTCTCAAGGAACACGGAACGCTGCTGTAAGTAAGTCGATGTCCAGCCAACGACCATTGGAGGCTTGCCAGTCACCGTCGCAAGAGCGGGGGGGCATTTTGGGGCATACTTTCCAGGCCTGGCCATGCGCAGAATCGCCGATCTGCACGCTGACTACGCCAAAACCGACGCGCGATGCCGTTAGCTGTAGTAGTTCCGATTTGATCTGACAGTATTGCCTTGCCAAAGGGTGGGGTTACCCGGTTTGATAGAGGTGCGAATCTTTATTAAACCAGCGCGCAAGC
>Ga0213872_10001245_pt1 | contig 17148 bp, 14 predicted proteins | sample VelepicomBERX_R2_FD_160071 | JGI IMG/M metagenome (GOLD analysis project Ga0213872, IMG submission 160071) | Rhizosphere microbial communities from Vellozia epidendroides in rupestrian grasslands, the National Park of Serra do Cipo, Brazil - RX_R2 | ecosystem: Host-associated > Plants > Roots >...
TAACCTGGAAATGAAACCTGAGCTGCGGATTCTGTATCTTGAAGATGACCCCAAGGACGCAGAACTTGTCGAGGAAACGCTTGCGACCGATGGTATCAGATGCCGGGTCATGCGTGTTGAAACCAAGGCTGATTTCATTACGGCACTCGAAAAGGGCGGCATTGACTTGATTCTCGCGGACTATACCCTGCCGTCATTCGATGGCCTGTCTGCCTTGAAGATCGCGCAGGAAGGCTGGCCGCAGGTGCCATTGATCTTTGTTTCCGGAACCTTGGGCGAAGAAGTGGCAATTGAGGCACTCAAGATCGGCGCGACGGATTATGTTTTCAAGACGCGGCTGTCCAGGATCGTGCCCTCCGTGCAAAGGGCGTTACGCGAAGCCGAGGAACGAATTGGTCTCAGCCGAGCCGAGGAAGCCTTGCGACGAAGCGAAGTTTACCTGGCCGAGGCGCAGAAACTAAGCCACACGGGCAGTTTCGGCTGGGATGTTTCCAGTGGCAAAATTTACTGGTCGCAGGAGACCTTTCGCATATTTGGATACGAGCCTCCGGCTGAACCTTCGTTGGAGCTCGTACTTCACCGAACTCACCCGCAAGACAGAGCGCTGGTTCGTCGATTAATCGATCGCATTGTACAGAATAGGAAGGATTTCGACTTTGAGCATCGGTTGCTGATGCCTGATGGATCGGTGAAATACCTCCGCGTGGTGGGGCGCCCCTCAAAAGAGGGGCCAGGCGGCTTTGAATTCGTCGGAGCGGTTACAGACGTCACTGAGCGGAAGCAAGCGGAAGAAGAGCTGCGGCAAAAGGAGGTTTCTTTGCGCGAAGCGCAAACCGAACTGGCTCATGTCAGCCGGGTAACGACGCTGGGAGAGTTGGCAGCGTCCATTGCCCACGAGCTCAACCAACCGCTAACGGGGATGGTCACTAACGCCAATGCCGGACTGCACTGGCTGGCCGGAGATGCACCTAACTTCGCCGAAGTCCGCGAAGCAATTCGCCGCATTATTCGCGATGGGAATCGGGCAGGAGAGGTGATCTCGCGGGTGCGGGCTCTATTTAAGAAGGCTCGCATGGCGAAGGAACGGTTGGACCTGAACGAGGCTATCGAAGAAGTCGTCATCCTCACCCAGAACGAGGTTCAGAGAAAGAACGTGGCACTCCGGATGGAGCTGGCTGCTGATCTACCTGCTGTAATGGGCGATCGAGTACAATTACAGCAGGTGGTCATGAACCTGATTCTGAACGCCGTCGAAGCTATGGACAGTGTGGAGGACCGTGACCGCGAGCTGGTCGTCAGGACCGAGCGCGGCGAGGGTGATGAGGTCCGGGTGACCGTGCGAGACTCGGGAGTCGGCTTCGACCCGCTGAACGCCGAACGCATCTTCCATGCTTTTCATACAACCAAGCCCGGCGGTTTGGGTATGGGGCTTGCGATCAGTCGTTCCATTATCGAATGGCATGGCGGTCGGCTGTGGGCCGAACCAAACGACGGTCCCGGCGCGACCTTCCGCTTTACCCTTTAAGGGGTCGGGAGAAACCCGTGCTATTGCGCACTAGACTCGGGACCAAATGGCCATGGTCTATCGAAGTTCCGAGTCTCTGAGTTATAGGTTGCCGGGCCGATGGTCACATTGTCGCCGGTCCGAAGCTTTCTGACCCTGGCACTTTGAAGGTTGACGATAGATTGAGCTCCGGCCGTCCCAGCCACTTCGGAGCACCCGGCAAACCCCAGCGAGTAGATCACCGGAGCCATCAGGATTAGTCGGGCAATACATTTCTCAGCTTTCATATTCCTTACTACCAAAAGGGAGGCTGAAGCTAGTTGTACGTCACGATTAATGGCCGCGGTTTTGCTCTTGGGCCGCTGGAAACTACTGGAATGCTGCAACCTTGATGGCCTTCGTTTTCTGATCGTTTACCTTTCGCGATCGTCTGCTGACGTGCGTAGATGCGCCGTTGCATTGAGTTATTGATCATAGGTTTTTCCAAGTTGAAAATTTGTGGATTGAGGGTATTCGAGCCACTTTTCCCCAAGTAGGAGGTTTCAGTCACTCTGAGTAGAGTTGTATAGGCACATTGCGTGCCAACCCTGCTGACCTACGGTTTGTGCCAGCCCATCAGATGGTTACGCATAGAAGAGAGTCGAGTGGATACCGTACGGATTTTCGCACGTACGGATTTCCGTCCGACTTCGCCCGTTGGAGATCCAAGATCGCTCTCATACCGTCGCGTGTTCGAAGTCCGGGCGCCGGCTTCGTCGGACAAGTCCGACTTCGCCAATTCGCGGCCCGCAACGCGATCCCACAGGCAGGATGCCTATGCTACTTTGCGATCGCCCCGATCGCACGTTGCGAACGCTCAAAGTACCATAGGCTTCCAGCCTGTCTTCACCGTGCGGCTACACGCCCTACAAGCAGAAGGGCTTTCGCTCTTAATGTTTCGTTGCGCGCCAGGCCCGCAGCTTCTCGTGCATTCTTACCAGATCCGCCAGAGAGCCGGCCTGCATCTTGTGCATAACCTGACCCCGTTGAACTTTAACGGTGATCTCGGTGGTACCTAGTTCTGCCGCGACTTGTTTGTTCAGGAGCCCGGACACCACCTTTTCCATCACTTGCCGCTCACGCGGCGTCAGCGATTCATACCGACCGCGTAAGTCCTCCAGCTGCGCTTGCTCCAGGCGAGAAGATCGGTCGCGTTTTATCGCCTGTTGAATTGCATCCAACAGGGCCTGGTCAGAGAAGGGTTTCGTCAGAAATTCCACCGCCCCTGCCTTCATGGCGCGCACCGATGTCGGAACATCGCCGTGCCCGGTAATGAAAACGATAGGAATTTCTGTATTCGCTTCTGCGATTCTCTTTTGCAGATCAAGCCCGCTCAGACCCGGTAGGCGCACGTCCAGCACCAAACAGCTCGGCGCATCCACCCTCCGACAAGCCAAAAAATCCTGAGCAGAGGCAAATGTCTCAACCTTAAATCCAGCTGACCGAACCAGACCTTCTAAGGCTTCCCGCACGGAGACGTCGTCATCCACCACAAAGACGGTTGCTTCGGATTCCGGCACAGGTTTTTCTGCGGACATTTCAAAGCCCATTACATTACTCAAAGCCCATTACAATAGGGAGATCAACAGCCGGTTCCATCCGTGATGACACTCCATTTCTCTAAGGATGACAACCTTTTCTACGGCCTCGTTTTGTATCCAGGTGTTCCCTTTGCCGTGCTAGCCTTCGTAAATAAGGCTCGCATAAAGCGATCAGGACCGCCGCTCAGTCGCAGCACCGTTGCGCGTGCGACCCGCCTACCCTCCGTTAGGACTCATTGTTCGTCAATGATGCCTCTCAGCAAGAGGGAGTCACCCTCGGTGCTGTTCAGAGCACCGACATCATGCCTCCGTCGATATAAATGATCTGCCCATTAACAAAGTCCGAGGCGGACGAGCTCAGGAACACTGCGGAGCCGACGAGTTCTTCCGGTTTGCCCCAGCGTCGAGCCGGGGTCCGAGCCTTCACCCAGGCATCAAACTCCGGGTTGTCGGCGAGCACCTGAGTCATCTCAGTGATAAAATAGCCCGGTCCGATTGCGTTGATTTGGATGTTGTATTGGGCCCAGTCTGCGCACATAGCCTTGGTCAGCATTTTCAAGCCTCCTTTGGCGGCCGTGTAGGGACCAGTTGTGATTCGGCCGAGATCACTCATGAGCGAACAGATGTTGATGATCTTGCCGGCTCGCTTCTGGATCATCCGTTTGGCGATCTCCCGCGAAACGAGCATCGCGCTGGTGAGATTAGTTCGAAGCACTTCATTCCAGGTGTCTAAGTCAACTCGTTCGAGACTGATCCGGCGTTGAATCCCGGCGTTGTTAATCAGGACGTCGACGCCGCCGAGCGGGTCGAGCAGGGCTACGCCGGTAGCGATTTCCGCCTCGTTGGTTACATCGAACCGGGCTTCCTGGGCGCTCAGACCCTGTTGGCGCAGTAATTCTACTGCGTGGTGGAGTTTGTCGGCATTCCGACCGTTTAAGATCACCGCGGCGCCGTGTTGTGCCAGACCAAGAGCAAGCCGATGGCCGATTCCGCCATTGGAGCCGGTGATCAGGATACGTCGTCCCGTGAGGTCGAAAAGGTTTTGGCGCATTAAAAATTCTGTTTGACTTGGGGTCCAAAAGGCAAGCTTCGCGATTGCGCTGCGCCGGTTACCCGGAAGTAGGATGGGCGACGGCAAAGTAGCATAGGCATCCTGCCTGTCGGGCGCGTTGCGCGCCACCGCGAATACAGGCTGGAAGCCTATGCTACACTGATCGGCTGCAAGTCTACGCTACGTCGGCCGACCGGAGGGCTATCACTTCGGCAGGGCGAGGCTCCCGACTCCGCCCCTGTTGCCCCCTGCTACGTCGGACTCGCAGGGGCGCCATAGTTCCGCGTCCGCGGAACGACGGCGGCCGTCCGAGCCGCGAGGCGACGCGAGGCGTGACGATTTCGACCCCGATTGGTGACGGGACCAGTTATCTCCCGGGAACCAGCCTGCCTTCCGTGAAGGCCTGGAGTTCAGCCCGACTCGGCAGGCCTTGATAGTCGCCAAAGGTGGAGACACACAGCGCGCCGAGCGCCGCGCCGCGCCCGACAGCCTCCCCGAGGGATTGGTGGTCGAGAAGCCCCGAGACCAACCCTCCGCAGAAAGCGTCGCCGGCGCCGACCGGATCGATTTCCGGAACCGAATAGCAAGGGCAAAACCCCCGTTCTCCGTTGCCCGCGTACCAAGCGCCCTGGTCACCCGCCTTGATCACAACCTGGGAAGGCCCAAGGGCCAGCAGTTCGTCCAGCATCGATTCGTTGTCCTCAAGTCCGGTGAGAATTTTAGCTTCTGTCAGACCTGGGAGAAGGATATCGCATTTTCGCGCGAGCTCCAGAAAGACGCGTTGCGCTTCCTTCACCCCCCAAAGCTTGAAGCGCATGTTCGGGTCGAACACGACCCGTACACCGGCTGCTCGAAAACGATCCACTAAGGCAATTGTTAGCTCACGATTGGAATCGCTTAATGCTGGGGTGATTCCGGTCACAAAAAGATATTTAGCTGTTAGAGACTGAAATTGTTCGCCTCGCAGTGCGGCAGCGGCAGAAGCACGCCGATAATAGTAAACCCGCGATGTATTTCCGGGACCCGGCTCTTTGAACATCAGACCGGTAGGCGCCAGATCACACTGCTCAACTCGACTAACATCGACTCCCTCACCTCGAATGGTTTTCAGTACTCGCGTGCCAAAGGGATCACGGCCAACTCGGCTAACCCAACACACCGAGTGGCCGAGCCGCGCCAAGCCAATCGCGAAGTTCGATTCAGCGCCTCCGATCGAAGCTAGATAAACCGGTGCGGATTCCAGGGACCCCCGCTCGCCGGGCGCAAAGAGGACCATGGTCTCCCCAAAAGTAATCACATCGAATTGTGGGCTCATCTTGATTCCGGCAGCCTGCATCGCTCACAAATCTTTAGAGATTTTTGAGCGACGCAGGCTATGGCAGCGGAATCTCCGGCTACGCCGGCGGATTCCGCTGCTTTTTGCAGGGAAGAGTTTAAAAACAGTTTGTTTCGAATTCATACTTTAAAAAAAAGCTCTCAAGCAGACGCCCAGCGTCTGGTTAAGAGCTTTCTAGCCCGCAAAAATCACGCGCTGGGAGGATCGACGAGCTCATTGCGGGCTAGAAAGCTGATGGAGTCATTTTTGATCGGCCGTCTCAGCTTCCGGTACCTTCGTAGCGGTCGCGGGTCTACCCCCCAGCAGGTGATCGGCTACGCGAAGCGCTTGCGCGGCAATGGTGAGGGCAGGATTTACGGCGGCCGAGGATGGGAAAAACGCGCTATCAACCACTAAGAGATTGGTCACATCGTGGCTTCGGCAGAAAGGATCAAGAACCGACTTAGCTGGATCAGTCCCAAACCGTGCCGTACCGCACTGGTGCGAATTGGTTTCGATCCCCATCCGCTGGGTCAGTACGATCGGAAAGCCGGCCCGCCGGAGCATTCTTCCGGCCGCCTTAATCAGCCGTTCATGAGCGCTAACGTTATTGGAGCGAAATCGAACTTCGATCCTGCCGCCGGGCCCAAGAATAATCCGGTTCTCCGGATCCGGCAGGTCCTCGGACATGATCCACCAATCCACACTCCGCCCGGCGAATTCACGCAGAATAGGTTTTGGTACCCAGCGTTGATTTGCAGTCAGCATGCCGGCTTGCAGTTTCCCGAGAAGCTGCAGATTACCCAGAGGAAACCGGTAACCCTCTTCCCCACGAAAGTAGAAGTCGTTGACCGCCATGGTCTTTTGGAACGTCGTCGGATTGATCCGGAAAGGATCGACCGCCATGAGGGCGGTGTTGTTATGGACCATGTAATGCCGGCCAACCAATCCGGACGAATTCGCTAATCCGTTTGGATGCAGCGACGAGGCTGACCGTAACAGGAGCGCGGCGGAATTGACCGCCCCGCAAGCAACAACGAACGTATCCGCGCTGATTCGCCGGCTTTCGCCATCGCGTTCGATCTCCACATCGGACACTCTTTTGCCGGATGGATCGGTAATCAGACGCCGAACCAAAGCGCGAGTAATGAGTTCAACGTTCTCGGATGCCAGCGCTGGCCGGACGCAAGAGATATCGGCATCCGCCTTCGCATTTACCTTACAAGGAAAGCCGTCACAGGTTTTGCAGCGAATGCACTTTCCTTCCTGTCGTAGATCAATTCCCAACGGCAGAAAAAAGGGGTGCAATCCCTGGCGCTCAAGCCGAGTCCTCAGATCCTCGATGTATGGTTCGTGCGGAACTGCCGGAAATGGGAAGGGCGCTGAACGCGGCGGTTCTGTCGGGTCGATGCCCGGTTCACCGTGGACGAAAAGCATCTGCTCAGCGCGACAGTAATAGGGCTCGAACTCCTCGTAGGTCCATGGCCAGGCCGGTGAAACACCTCCCACATGTTCAAGCTCTGCGAAATCCTCCCGACGAAATCGCGGAAGAGCAGCCCCGTATACTTTCGTGTTGCCGCCCACGAAATAATGGACGCCGGGTGAGAAAGGCCGTCCGGAATCGTCAAACCATTGCTCTTTGGGTTTGTATCGTGTTCGCGCAAAGACGGCTTGCGGATCCCAATTCTCAGGTTCCGATGGCAGATAGTCGCCTCGCTCCAACATAAGAATTTTGCGGCCCGAGTCGCGGAGGGCATAGGCCAGAGTCCCGCCACCCATTCCGGTTCCGATTATGATTAAGTCGTAAGCTTTCATGGCGCTTCCAAGTCGGCCAAAGCCTTGTCCAGCGCGGCCAGGAAGAAATACTCGCCCCACATGACGCTCTCATCGACGCCGAGACCTTTGCGCTCATGATAAATCCCGTGTTTGAGAATGCCCTCCCATCCCGGCGTTTCACTGGCCAAGAATTCCGGGCTCATGAGCGTAACGAGGATCGCGAAAGCGCGCTCTCGGTAATAATCCGCTTTTGCCGATTCGCTAACGGTCCGGGCAAGTTCGAGCAATCCCGCCGCCGCGATGGCTGCCGCCGAGCTCTCATAGGGCCGGCGGGGCTCAGGTTCTTCCCAGTCGTTTGGTGGAATTCCGTGCGCGGGTGTGCGGTCCAGATAGAATTTCGCGCAACGCTCGGAGGTGTCTAGGAAACGCTCGTCCTGAGTGAATTGATAAGCGGTCGTAAATCCGTATAAGGCCCAAGTCAGGCCGCGTGCCCAGCTGGAATCATTTCGCCATCCTTGGTGGGTGGTCTGCCGCACAAACTCTCCGGTGTCGGAACTAAACAGGCCCTCGTGCGACGTGCTGCCGTCGCCACGAACGAGAAAACGGCGGGTGGTCAGACAATGATCGGTCGCCACTTGCCATAGCTTCGAGTCGTTGGTCTGTTGGGCGGCGTAGAAAATAATGCCGACATTCATCATAATGTCGATGAACAGGCTGTCCGGCGCCAAGAACGACCGTAGATAACCGCCTTTGGGTTGGAAGCGAAGGGCAAGGGTCTTGCCTGCGTCGATGACTACCTGGTTTTTGGCCGAATCCTGCGTCAGCTCGTACCACGCTTTCCAGGTGGGTAGGAAAAGGAAGCCGAGGTCGTGTACGTTGCGATCGGTCTTACGGTGTTCGATAAGCCGCGAATAATGCTCGGCTTGTTCACGCCACCAGGCGTCCCCGGTCTGTCGATAAAGGATCCACAACATACCCCCAAGAAAACCTTCGCACCAATTCGTCCAGGCTTCCGATTCGTGCTTCCACTTTCCGTTTTCTGTGTACAACGGAAAATAATCTGGGTGTTCAGTCACTAAACGGCGCAATTGGCTCCCAGCGAACGCAAACGCTGCTCGGATGCGATCCGGAAAGATACTTTGTCCGGTCGCGTTCATGCGTTCGTTTCGCGACGTCTGGCCCACCATGAAGTCCTCGGACCAACATGTAGCTGAATCGTTTTCAATTCGGTGAACTGGTCGATCGCAAAGCGACCAAGCTCACGGCCCTGCCCACTCTCTTTGTACCCGCCGAACGGAAGTTCGGCATAACCATCCATAAACGTGTTCACCCAGACGGTGCCGGCTCGGATACGGCGGCTGACCGACAAGGCCGTGTCGAGGTCACGCGTCCACACGCCTGCCGACAAGCCGTACATGGTGCTGTTAGCGATTTCGATCGCCTGCTCCGGGGTATCGAAAGTGAGGACGGATAGGACCGGACCGAAGATTTCCTCCTTGGCAATAACCATGCCGGGCGTAACGCTATCAAAGACGGTAGGTTCGATGAACCGTCCATTCAGAATCTGAAGCGGCTGACCGCCAAGCGCGAGGTTCGCACCAGCACGCCGGCCCTGATCAATGTAGCCCATGATCTTGGCGAACTGCTGCTCGCTGACGATTGCGCCGACTTTTGTTTTCTCATCCAAAGGATCCCCGACGGTTACTTCGCGCGCCAGCTCCACGACTCTGTGCACGAATTCCTCCCCAACAGTTCGCTGTACCAGCAAGCGGCTGCCACTGTTGCAGCATTCACCCATGTTGAAGCAGATGCCGAACACCGCAGCGTCGAGGGCCGCGTCCAGATCGGCATCCGCAAAAATGATCTGGGGATTTTTGCCGCCCAGTTCCAGTTCGACTTTCTTCAAATTCCCACGCGAAGCATTTATTACGGCTTTGCCAACGTTGGTGGAGCCGGTGAAGGACATCATGTCCACCTGCGGGTGAGAGCTGAGTTGAGCACCTGCAGGGTCGCCGAAGCCGCTGACAATGTTAACCACCCCGTCCGGTATACCGGCTTCGGCCAAGATTTTTCCGAGCCGGAGAGTGGTGCCCGGGGTCAGCTCGCTCGGTTTCACCACGCACGTACATCCGGCAGCGAGCGCAAACGGTAGCTTTTGGCTAACAATCAAGAGTGGAAAGTTCCAAGGTGTGATTATCCCAACTACGCCGATCGGTTCGCGGATTACCAGACCCAGCATCGCCGGTCCTAGCGAGTTGTAGGCATCCCCGTAAATGTGCCGGGAAAGGCTGGCAGCATAGTCCCAAAGGCCAGTGGCCCAGTCCACCTCGTCCCGAGCCTGCGCGATGGGTTTGCCGCTTTCCAGGGTTTCCACCAGTGCTAACTCTTCCTTTTGCCGGCGAATCAAATCGGCCGCTTTGAGCAGGCACTTCGCGCGCTCTGCCCCCGAGGCGTTCGGCCATGGGCCTCGATCGAAGGCTTCCCGCGCTGCCTCAACCGCGGCGTCAACATCGACAACGTCGGCTCGGGCGTACTCTCCTACAACCGCGTCATGCGCCGGGCTTTGGCGATCAAATCTTTTTCCGGATCGTGACGGAACTTCCTTTCCGCCAATCCATAACTCATATTGAAAGGGTGTTTTTGGGATCATATCAATGACCTTCAAATTTTGGGGGACGTTTCTCGCGGAATGCGGCCAGGCCCTCTTTTGCGTCGTCGCAAAAAGCGTTCACGGCGGAGGCCAAGGACTCGTGGATCGCAGCAGAAGGAGCCCCAATCAGTTGCTTGGCTGTTTGAACTGCTACAGGCGCGTTAGCAGCTATCTTTTGAGCAAGCGCGGTGACGCGGGCCATGAGCGAACTTGCTGATACCACCTCGTTTACAAGGCCCCAGCGTTCAGCCACATCGGCCGAGATTTGTTCGCCGCTGAAAATCATCTGTTTCGCGCGCCCGCTTCCGATCAACTTTGGTAGACGGCTGGTGCCACCCCAGCCGGGAACAGTGCCAAGCTTAACCTCGGGCAGCGCAAACCGGGCCGAGTCCGCTGCGATTCGGAAATCGCACGCCAGGGCCACTTCAAGGCCGCCGCCAAAAGCGTATCCCTGGATCGCGCAGATAACCGGTTGCCGCGCCTGCTCGAGCCGATCGAAAATTCGGTGGCCGCGGCGAATCCACTCGGACCACATCGCAAGCGGCGACAGCGCTGTCCAGGCCAGGATATCGGCGCCGACGCAGAACGCTTTTTCTCCGGCAGCTTCGAGAAGAATGACACGAACTTCACGCGATTGATCAGCTTCGCAGACCGCATCCTCCAGAGCCGTCAGCATTTCCGGGTCGAGGGCGTTCAATTTTTCAGGTCGATCTAGCTTTATGCGCGCGATAGCTCCCTCGATGACAAATTTAATCTTGCTTGTCTGACTCATCGTTCTTCTCCGGTCGCCATCCGTCGGATCAGTCTTTCGGCCGCCCGATAGACTAAGGCAGTGAGAGTTAAGGTGGGGTTGATCCCGGGACAGGTGGGAAAAGCTGCACCGCTGAAAACGTACAGCCCAGGAGTGTCGTGAACTCGAAGTTCTGGATCTACAACGCTGTTTTCCCGGTTCTCGCCCATCCGCGCGCCTCCGAAATCGTGGCTGCTCCCGACCCCGGTGAATCGGTCGCCGCGCCACGTTTTCGTTGCGCCCATTTCTCGCAGGATTTCTTCGGACTTTCCTTCCATCCAATCGGCCAGCCGATGCTCGTTTTCGCGAAGGTCATAGGTGATCCTGAGCACAGGCAATCCCAAGCCGCTCCGGTCTCGATGGTGCGGGTCTAGCTCAATGTAGTTGTTCAGATATGACAAGGTATCGGGCTGGATGCGGACGACTCCGAAGTGCTGCCAACTTCGGATATGGTCTTTGTAGGGTTTGCCCCAGCGCTGCACGTAAGGTGGTAATGCTTCGCGGCTGATTTGGATCGGGAGAAATTGTTGTTCTGCGCCGAGCGTAGCGCCGCCAATGAACCCATGCTGGAGAGAATCAAAATCGGGGGCGAAAAAGTCGTCGAGCACAACGCCTTGAGCCGCCGGACCGGTGTGCCGGTTAAAAACCCGGTCCGGGATGTATCCGTCCACATGGGCGAACATTTTGGTCATGAAATACTTGCCCAACTGGCCCCGGTTATTACCCAGTCCGCTGGAATGTTTAGCATCGCCCGAGAGGAAGAGCAGACGGATATTCTCGAATGAGTACGCGCACATTATCACGATTCGGGCCCGTTGAAAGCGACGCCTTCCTAACGGGTCCACGTATTCGGCTCCGTTGACCCGACCGTTCTCGTCGGTCCCGACCCGGATGACCCGACAATGCGTCCTCAGATCAAGGTTCCCGCTCGCCAGTGCTTCGGGAATCGAGGTGAGAGAAGGATCCCACTTGTCGCCGGTGAGCGATCCGAATCCATTGCTCCAAGCCGAGTAAGTCGTCGCGGGACGGCCACGGTAAGGCACCGTATTCACGCCAACAGGTACGGGGTGCGCATGCAAACCCATGCGTTTCGTGGCGCTTTTGAACAATTCGCCCAAGCGAAACGGACGCATCGGCGGCATCGGCAACGGTTTGCTCCGGGTAATGAACGGGTTGGATTCGTCGCCCGCGATCCCGATCTCGTGTTCGAGCAGCGTATAGTAGGGCTCAAGTTCCGCGTAACTCACCGGCCAGTCAGCTAAGGTGCATCCTTGCGGCAAGACTGACAGGCCCCACCGGTCTTTCACGTAGCTCAACATCTCGAAGTGATGCGCGTGAAATCTTCGCATCCAGGCGCCGTAGTGGATGATAGAACCACCGACACCGTTCATCATGCGGCCGAGTGAGAACGTTGCTTCTTGTGTCGGTTCGCCGTCGTTGCGCCGCCACTGGGGCACCTCACTCAAGAATTTTGGGCCCATGTTGGCCCGACAATAATATGTGGAGCCAAGCTCATCGGGTAGGTAGTCGCTTTGGGTTCTAAAGGGACCCGGCTCAAGCGCGACCACCTTGAGTCCCGCTCTGGTAAACAGCGGCGCAACGAGGGAGCCCACCGTGCCCGCTCCCACAATCAGGATGTCAGCCTCGGGAACCGATTCTGCCGTTCCACGATGTGGATCATATCCCGGCACAAGCTTTCTCTGGTGCGCTGGTAAATTCAGATCGGCAAGCGAGCGGATTTCGCCGCCTTTGTCTGCCGGTTTGTCGGTGAGGTTTTCTTCAGCGCTGTTTTCCAGCCAGACGCCGGGATGGCCCAGAAAACGCCAACCCGCTTTGTCGCGATTGCCGCCGTAGATCGGGTCGGCAAAGAGGCCTTCCTGCAGGTGAGCTCGAGCTAATTCGAAGAAGGTTTTTGGTTCGACCGCTCGAAAATGGGGGGCTGAACCTTGTTCGAGCGCCGCAATCAATTGCTGTTGCTGGTTTCCATTCGCGTCGACGAAGCGTTTGCCAAACCGGCTCTCGGACTCTGCATCCAGCGCATAGAGCCCAAGTCGATACGCTTCCAGCTTGAGAGCGTAAGGACCGCTTAGCGCCCGGTCCAGGTAATGGAGGACACCCATTGAAGATGCCCCCGGCCCGTTTTCGTCGGCAGGAAATAGTTGCTCAAAAAGCGCTTCGAGCGCGGCTGCCTCCGTAAGGCTAAGGGCGGTGAAGACCTGGTTTTGAGACAAGAATCGCGTCTGCATGGTCAGGGGGAACTCAAGTGCGTGGGTTAAGTTTCAGACCGAAAGGCTCTGGTCGGAAGATCCGCGGGTCCATCGTTTTGAGTGCGGCGCTCACCCGGAGCGGCACATCTGCCTGGCCCAGCACGTCGCGCTTCAACTCGACGCCCGGGGCGATTTCGATAACCGTCAAGCCTTCCGGCTCGAGGCTGAGGACGCACCTTTCCGTAATGTACAACACCTTCTGCTTTTGTTGCAACGCCCTGCGTCCGCTGAAGGTCACATGCTCAACCTCGCGAATAAATTTTCGATTTTTACCTTCCTTCGCGATCTGCAGCCGGCCCTCTTCCACCCGCAGCTGCAGGCCCCCCGCGGTGAAATAGCCGCAGAAAAGGATCTCGCGGGCGGTCGCGGTAATGTCAATGAACCCTCCACATCCAGCCGTCACATGGGGACGCATGGCCAGTCGCGACACATTGACGTTGCCTTCCTGATCAACCTGCAGGAAGGAGAGGCAACTGCAGTCAAAGCCGCCTCCCTGGAAAAAAGTGAACTGATCCGGCGAAGGCACAATGGCGTCCGCGTTTGATGAACAACCGAAGGCGAAACCCAGCAAAGGCATACCACCGACCGCGCCCTGTTCTATTACCCAACTGACTTCACCGTGTAGACCTTCTTCCAGTAAGATTCGCGGAACGAGGGCACAGATGCCGAATCCGAGGTTCACCACATCGTCCTCGCAGAGCTCCAGGGCTCCGCGCCTCGCAATGACCTTGTCGACTCCCCACTCAATAGGCTTAAAGTCCCACAAAGGGCGGAAAACCTCACCGCTGATAGCCGGATTGTAGACCGTCTGTGTTGTCTGCTGCTGGTCGGGGTCAACCACGATGTAGTCCACGAGCACGCCGGGGACGCGAACCTGCTGTGGTCTGAGAGTGCCAAACGCTGTCAACCGCTTGACTTGCGCGATGACGATTCCACGGTTATTGCGCGCCGCCAGCGCCTGATCGAAACTGCCCAGGTAAGCGCCTTCATGCTCCATCGTAAGGTTGCCATGCTCATCGGCGGTCGTTGCGCGGATGATCGCAACGTCAGGAGCGATCGAAGGAAAAAATAACCATTCGTCGCCTTCAAAGTTGACTACGCGAACGATGGCTTCAGTACTGCACTCATTCATTCGCGCACCTTGGCGACGCGGGTCCACAAACGTGTCCATCCCAACTTTTGTGAGGACCCCCGGACGGCCCGCCGCCGATTCGCGATGGATATGGAAAAGGATCCCGCTTGGCAGGTTGTAAGCCTCGACCTGATTGTCGATGATCATCTGCCAGATCTTTGGGCTCGGCATTGAGGAGGGGCCGCTCGGAAAAGATCCCGCAATGACCCGTTTCAGAAGACCGGGATGAGCCAGGTGATCGATACCCGGTATTCCGTACATGTCACCGGCAGCAATCGGGTGGAGGGTAGTGATCCCGGACGGTTTCCCTTTCTCGAGGTAATAATTTCCAATGGCCCGCAAGGAGGCGTCCGGACATCCCAGGCCGCTCGATGAACTGATGGTGACAACAGCTCCATCGGCAATCAGTTCGCCGATCTTTTCTATCGGCAGTATCTTGGATCGTGGCATAAAGCTGGCGAGCCGCTTTTCAAGGTCAGGCGTACAAGACCGGAGCCCGGCAACCGCTCTTGCATGACTCGAGGGCGGCTAGTGCTACGGCCAGCGAGCGAACGCCATCTTCGCCGGTTGCAAATGGTTGGCCGCCGGTCCGTACAGCCTGGTTGAAATGGCGGACGGCATGCGCGTAAAGGTCTTCCGGCGGATCGAGTTTGACCTGGCTTTGTTCGTTCTCTCGCCGCAGCATGACGCTACCGATCGGATCTTGCGTCATGACATCTACCGCAAAGAGCGAGCCTTCCGGGCCATGGATTTCCAGACCGGTAGACGCATGCTTGATTGTGAAAGCATCATGGAATTGTGCCAGTACGCCCTCCCCAAAATACATCGCGCCCATCACGGCATCTTCCGTCCCGCCTTGCGCAAGCCCTTGGCTGGTGGAGCGGGCGATCACATCTTCAACTTCCAAGCCTAGCACAAAGCGCAGTGTGTCTGTGTCATGGACCGTGATATCGAGAATCACTCCGCCGCCCGCCTCGGGCCGCGTGAGACGCCAGCCCTGGAGGCGTGGAGGCAGGTAAACCGCATGAAAGACCCTGGCAGCAAGCGGTTTTCCGATCGCTCCTTCCTTGACCAACTTCCTTAATGTGCGGTGCGTGACGGCGTTGCGGAGATGATGGTTTGTCCCGAAAACCAGATTGGCGGATTCCGCCCTCTTGACCATTTGCCTGGCATCTTCCACGGAGAGCGCCAGAGGTTTCTCGCAGAGGATGTGTTTGCCGGCCGCGATGGCCGCGAATGCCTGATCCCGGTGTCGGTCATTGGTCGTACTGATATAAACCACGTCAATTTGCGGATCCTCCAAAAGCGCCGGCAAGGTATCGTACACCTTTGGGATGCTGTTCTCTGCTGCGTAGGCCTTGCCGTGATCGGCGTTGCTGCTGAAAACCGCCGTGACTCGGCTATCCGGCTGCATATTAATGGCTTTGATCATACGCGTCTTCGCGATATCACTCGCTCCGATCAAAGCCCATTGGAGCTCTGCTTTGGCTTGGCTCATAGAAAAGGGGGACTCGTTTCTTAATCTACAGTACTGGCTCCGCACGACGCGCGGACGATCAATTTCGGTTGAAGAATTACTGTACGGATCGGGGAATCACGTTTTTCGATTCGTTTGAGAAGGAGCTCCGCCGCTGTTTGACCTAATTGGCGCGGCGACGTGTCGACAGTCGTCAAACCCGGTAGACTCTGGGCCGCGTCTGGAATGTTGTTGAATCCAACAACTCCAAAATCAGTTCCTACTTTTAGGTTGGAATGTTTTATGGCTTCAATGACTCCCAGAGCCACGACGTCGTTGAAACAGAGGGCTGCGCTTGGGCGACGCTCCATCTGCAAAAGAGTTTGTACACCGTCATGACCGCCCCCGCGGTTCGGAACGGAAGGAACGACCAAGAGAGGATCGAACTGAAGACCTAAGTGCGTAAGCGCGCGCTGGTAACCCTCGATTCGTTCTTGGCCGGTCGATGCTTTTGGATTGCCGCCGATGAATGCAATTCGACGATGGCCGAGCTGGTAAAGATGTTCTACAGCCAGTTGAGCACCCTGGGCGTTGTCGACTCCGGCATAGTCGTGTCCGGCTACTCGCCGGGCAAAAGAGACCACGGGTATTTGACCTCGGAGATTCAGCGTTCCGGTGGGGGACCGGAGACCCAGCGCCGGGCAAATCAAGATGCCGTCCGCCGGGAACTCTGACATCGTTTTCAATAAATGCCCTTCTTTGGCCCGATCTTCAGAGGTGTTTCCCAGAAGAGTGACTAAGTGGGCGGCGGCGAGGCGTTCTTCGATCGCCACGATGACTTCGGCGAAAAACGGATTGGTGATATCGGAAACGACCAGTCCGATAGCGTGCGATTGTTGGGTCCGCAAGCTGGCAGCGCCCCTATGATAGATGTAACCGAGGCGTTTGATGGATCTGAGCACTCGTTTACGAGTACGGTCAGCCACAGAGGGCACGTTGCGAATCACCAGCGAGACCGTTGCGCGGGAAACGCCGGCATCGCCGGCTATATCCAGAAGGGTAACGCGCTGTCTTTGAATTTGATCCATTAGACTGTGGATGACGCCGCCGCAAAAGATGCGGTTAGGAAACTGTACCGATAGATCGATCTGGATTTTAGATCGATCTAGTACATTGGCAAGGACTTTTTTCGGTGGGTTGGTCGGGCTACGCGGTTGCTGGCGGGCTACGCTCCGTCGTAGCAGCCACCGCGCAACCGGCGGGAGCCTAGGCTTGGAGCCAGGACGCGACGAAGCGCGTCCCCCCCAAACGATCCGGTAGGGCCAAGTTTCACCTTGGCCTGGGAGTGAGGCTGGCTGAACCAATGGGTGAAGCCGAGCTCTTCAGCGGTGGCTGCTACGACGGCCGCCGTCGTTCCGCGGACGCGGAACTATGGCGCCCCTGCTAGCCCGACGTGGCAAGGGGGGGGAACAGGGGCGAAGTCGGGAGCGTACCCCTCCAGCAACCGCCTAGCCCGACTTGCCCTTGGCATACGGGCTTTGCGACGAAAAACAGGCAGGATGCCTATGCTACCAACCTGTCTCTAATATTGCCAAAAATAGTATCACCCGATAGGATAATTGTTTTC
>Ga0213872_10001246_pt1 | contig 17143 bp, 12 predicted proteins | sample VelepicomBERX_R2_FD_160071 | JGI IMG/M metagenome (GOLD analysis project Ga0213872, IMG submission 160071) | Rhizosphere microbial communities from Vellozia epidendroides in rupestrian grasslands, the National Park of Serra do Cipo, Brazil - RX_R2 | ecosystem: Host-associated > Plants > Roots >...
CCGCTTGGCTGGGGCCGTCTGACCGGCAAGATTCGCCGTGGCAGCTCGCTCCCTGAGGTCAGCCGCCTGCACAAGACTGCCGAGGCGGGTCCGCCGGTTCCCGACGAATATGTCTACAGTGTCGTTGATGCGATCGACGAGATAGCAAGGGAGACGGGCAAAAGCGTTCCTCAGATTGCGCTCAACTGGCTCCTCCAGAGACCCACCGTCTCCAGCGTCATCATCGGCGCTCGCAACGAAGACCAGCTAAGGCAGAATCTGGGTGCGGTCGGCTGGAACTTGAGTCCGGAACAGGTAAAGAAGCTTGATCAAGCCAGCGGAACCCCGCAGCCGTATCCATACTGGCATCAAGCCCAGTTCGCCGAACGCAATCCGCCGCCGGTTTAAGCCGGGCATCGCTGCGCTTGAAGTATTCTTCCGTCGGCCGGATTACGAATGTTAAGGCTACCCGCGAATATTTCAGTTTTGACACAAACCCGAAAAATTCAACTGCTATAAAAAATTTAACGGTTACAAAACGAATATGCCGCGTTACGCAGCCATAGACATAGGCAGCAACTCAGTACGAATGATGGCGGCGGATGTGAGCCACGGCGAGACTCGTATTCTCGCGCAGGACCGTCAGGTCACTCGCATCGGCGAGAGCGTTTTTCGCGAAGGAAGAATCAGCAAAGAGGCGCTGGATTTCTTGTGTGCGACGCTGGCGCGGATGTCTGCCGCTTACAGCCGCCTGGGTGTCGTGGGGGTGCGTGCTGTCGCCACCAGCGCAGTGCGGGACGCCAGCAACCAGCATGAGTTCCTTCAGCGCACCAGTACCGGCATCGGTACCAGCGTCGAGATTATTTCCGGCCCGGAGGAGGCCCGGCTCATTCACCTGGGCGTGGAGGCGCGCTGGCCGCGGCCCAAGGAACGCACGCTGATCATCGACGTCGGCGGCGGCAGCGCGGAACTGATCATCTCCCAGAATGGGCAACTGATTGACGCCGTCTCGAAACCGCTCGGCGCGGTGCGCCTGAAGGAGGTCTTTCTACAGAGCGATCCCTCGTCGCCCGAAGAACTTCGGAGGATGGAGGCATATATGGATGAAAAGCTGGCCGCCTTCGTCAACGAACATGGAGCCGAGAAGTTTGACCGCGCGATCGGCACCTCCGCAACCGCCGCCGCTGTCGTGTGCGCAATAAACCAGGTGCCCCGTCTGAAGCGCGACGAAGCAGACCGGCTGCGCGCAAGCACCGGACAAATCCGCGATCTCTACCTGGCGCTGGCGGGCAGCGATCTCGCCGGCAGGCGCAAGCTGACCGGTATCGGACCGAAGCGCGCAGAAATTGTCGTCCCGGGAGCGGCCGTTTTCCTTCGGGTACTGGAACTACTCGACCACCGCTCCTTGTATTACTGCACGGCGGGCGTCCGTGATGGCATCATCGCCGACCTCGCGGCGCGCGGCGTAGGCAGCGAGTTGTCACAGCTCTCGCGTGAACAGCGGTCGTTGGTGGAGGATATGGCGAAGCGCTACGGCGTGTCGATCAAACACGCCCGCCATGTTGCCTGGCTCTCTCACCAGTTGTTCGAAACATTGCATCCTGTTCACCAACTTGCCCCGGCGACGGGCAAGCTGCTGGAGGCCGCAGCTTATCTCCACGACATCGGTCATTTTGTCAGCGCCACAAGCCACCATAAGCACTCGGCTTACCTAGTGGCCAACTCCGATATGCCGGGCTTCACCGATAAGGAGCGCCTGACCATTGCCGCGCTCTGCCGCTTTCATCGCAAATCGATGCCCCAGCCCCGGCACTCCGTATTCCAATCGCTTGATGCCGATTCAAAACGGCTCGTGACGGCGCTCACGCCAATGCTGCGGTTGGCCGACGCTCTCGATCGCGGACACGAGCAGAAGGTCAAGAACGTGAACAGCGTCATCCGCAACGGCAGTCTGAATCTGCTGCTCGAAGCCGACAGCGATGCGGACCTGGAGATCTGGACCGCGAACGAAGCAGCAGCGGCGTTTCGAGAATGCTATGGCAAGACGCTCTCTCTCCAGCGTGCGAAACTGCCGCGTTAACGCGCTTAGCCCCAGAGCTTAGCCTTGGTACGCCAGTGTTTCAAGAAGCTGTAAGACTCGATGCCTGAAGAGTGCAGCGTAACTGCCCGATCCGCTGATGCGCAATCCCGCTGCATAAAGAGATCCCGCTGCCGGTGACAGCGCCGTCAGCGTTTGCGCATCGGCCGCCAGCGCGAGGTAATTCCCTCCGGCGCGATTGTGCAGACCCACTGCCCGGCACGGAACAATCAGGTCTGTATCGTGAAACAGTGTATCCCAGTCGTCGTTCGTGCTCATGGTGCAGACCAGGTCTGCATCCATTGCAGACCATGCGGCCTTGTACCGCAGAAGGACTGGATGGGCACCTGAGTAGTTTTGCACGAACTCGACGATGCGCTTGTAGTTAGTTCGCCAGGTGGTCTGTATGAAGCCTCGGCCTCTGAATTTGAAGAAGTCGGCTTGCTGAATGAATCCTGAGTGATTGGGGTCCAGCGTCGTGGGAAAGAGACTCCCGGGATAGTCGGAGCCATTCCACATTTCGCACAGGTCGGGAACCGCGCGAACCAGGTCTGCGCCGGCACGGCCGCTATGTGCCCGCCAGAAGTCGTCGTCGTTGAAAAAGAGCTCGCCGGCGCGCTTGTTGCCGCCGGCCGCGTTATAAGACTGTTTAACTGAGGGAATCGCACAGAAAGCGTAAGCCAGGCCCGGGTATTCCGCACGGCCGCAGAGTTCGCTCCGCGGCAGCAGGTCGCTGCCGGCCTCATTGATGAAGATGCTCATGAGCGCGCTGAACTGGAGCAGAGTAATGGAGGGCTGCTCGAACATGAGCGCAATACAGTTCCAGATCTGGACGAAGCGCGCTTTCACCTCGTCGTTCGAGCCCACTGCTTTCTCCTTCCAGCTTTGCCTCCCGGCGCAGTTGGCATTGAACCAGTCAATGAAGTGTTGGTGAACGATGCGATCGAAGAATCGGACGATCTCCATTCCGTCCGCGAACTGAACAGACGCGGCGGCCGTTACGACCGAAGGCGAAAGCGCCATGAGGTGCCAGCGAGTGTAACAAACCTGCGCGCCGCAGCGCGCTCAATCGTGCCGCAGCCGGCCACGAAGCTTACGCAAACCTCAGGACTTTTTTTACTCCGCGCGCCACGGTTTTCCACGTGCTGCGGGCTTCTTCCAGCCGCTTCTCCCCGGCCGCGGTCAGGCTGTAAAAGCGCGCGCGCCGCCCGTTCTCTGTAATTTTCCAGGAACCGGCGATCAATTTCTCCTTCTCCATCCGGTGCAATGCCGGATACAGGGAACCCTCCTCGACCTGTAGCAGTCCCTCCGAAGCCGTCTGTACATGGACAGTTATGCCGAAGCCGTGGTTGGGGCCGTGCTCCAGTGTTTTCAGAATCAGTAGCTCCAGGCTGCCCTGCAAGCTGTTCTCCGGGCGTTTGGCCATTTCTTTTACCTAGCCTTCTAGGGCAACGTCTGGGTTGAGTGTAGATCTGAACTCGCTCGCTGTCAACGGAAGTTTGAGGCATACGTACTTTAATCAGGCGCGGCGCGGCTTATCCAAATTCCGGGGTCTCTTAGTACGAACGCCCGCCCGGGTTTGAGCGTCACAGAGACGGAGGAAATTCTATGGCGGACATTAACGTCAAGAACCAGTCTTCTACGCAGAATCAGGAAGGAAGCCGGTCGGCTCTCGAGCGATCGCAGCAGGGCGAAGGCGCACTGTCGCGTTCTCGCGGTTGGGATCCCTTCGGATCCTTCTTCATGAACCCCGCCGAGTTCTTCTCGGCAAATCCCTTCACAATGATGCGCCGGATGAGCGAGGAAATGGACCGGACGTTCGGCCGCATGCTGAGCGAGGGAGGAGCAGGAACCCGCGGCAACTGGCTTCCCGCGATCGAGATATCGGAGCGGGAGGGCCAACTGCACGTGCACGCCGAACTCCCCGGCATTAAGCCCGAGGATGTCAAAGTGGAAATCGATAATGACCGGCTCGTCATACAGGGCGAGCGCCGGTCGCAACAGGAGTCTGGCACCGGCCAGGCGTACCGATCCGAACGCCGCTATGGCCAGTTTTACCGGGAGATCCTGCTTCCCGAAGGCGTCAATGCGGAGCAGGCCCGTGCGCAATTCCGCGACGGCATGCTGGAGATATCCATCCCTGTCCCGCAACAGGCTGGCCGGCGGCGCGAAATTCCCGTCAGCACCACCGGAACGGCTAGCGCCAGTGCCATAGGCACGGGAACTACACAGAGCGCCGCGGCTGGAGCCGGCACAGGCTCCACGTCTGAAAAGACCGGCTCCTCGACCAAATAACGCGGCCCGACAAACGCAACACAGTTGCCTGCTTCCAGCCCGCCACCGGAAGCAGGCAACTTCAAATTTGTGAGCGATATAGTTGCAAGGTGCACTTTCGCCGCCCTTGCATTTTTTCCCCGCTTTTGTTTCTGTCCGCGGGCTTGTTCACTGCGGTTCTCTCCTTCGCTCAATCAAACACGCTTGTGAAATCGCCGGATGGACGGCTGGCCGTGACCTTTGAAACGGTCGACAAGAATCAGTCCGTGACGGTTGGGCAACTGGTCTACTCCGTCACCTTTAATGGCAAACCGCTGGTAGACCGTTCCGCGCTCTCGCTCGACTTGCAGGGGCAGCACCCGCTCGGTACCCGGGTTGAGATCGTAAATACCACCCCCTATCAGGCCGACGAAACGTACCGCCTCATTACCGGCAAAGCAAGCACCGTCCGTGATCATTACAACGCGCTGCGCGTTGATGCCGCCGAAAAGGATTACCCCGGGCGCAAGCTGACCATTGAAGCGCGCGCGTACGATGACGCAATCGCCTTCCGCTACGTCGTACCCCAACAAGGCCCGCTCGATGACTATCGCCTCAAGCAGGAAAAGACAGAATTCCGCATCAGCCGGGATGCGACTACTTATGCTCTCCTTCTGCCGCACTACCACACTATGTATGAAGCCGAATATGTCCGGCTGAAAATGAGCGCCTTCGGCGGAGGCAATGGTCTGTCACAGAAGCTTTTGGTCGGACTGCCGCTGCTCATGCAGGTACCCGGCGTAGGCTGGATGGCGATTACGGAAGCCGATCTCGAAGGCAATAGCTCCATGTATCTGGTGAATCCCGATAAAAGCTGGAGCCGCGGCTGGTTCGAATCGCAACTCGCGCCCGGCGCTGATCCCGAAGTGGTCGTCGAAGGCACCCTGCCACACCATTCCGCCTGGCGCGTTCTGCTGGTCGGCGACGAGCCCGGCCGGCTGGTCGAATCGAACGTGATCACCAGCCTGAACCCGCCTTGCGCAATCCAGGACACATCTTGGATTCATGCCGGTCTGAGTTCCTGGGATTGGTGGAGCGGCAGCGTGGGGCCGGATGGGAAGCCCGCGTTTACCACCGCAACGATGAAATACTACGTGGACTTCGCGGCCAAGTCCGGTTTCCCTTACATGCTCGTCGATGCCGGCTGGTCGGACATGAACGACATCACCAGGATGAACGGCAAAGTCGATATCCCTGAACTCGTCCGTTACGCTGCAGCGAAGAACGTGAAAGTCTGGATCTGGATGCTCGCGAAAGCCGTCGACCAGCAAATGGACGAAGCCTTCCCGATGTTCGAAAAGTGGGGCGTGGCGGGGCTCAAGATCGATTTTGTCGAACATGACGATCAGCGCTGGATCGACTGGTATTACCGCGTCGCCCGAAAGGCCGCTGAGCACCATCTCATGCTCGATTTCCACGGCGCGACAAAACCCTGGGGCATCAGCCGCACGTGGCCTAATGTGCTCGGTTATGAGGCCGTCCTGGGTATGGAGCAGTCGCGAGCCAACGGCCGTGACAATCCGGACCACCGTGTCACTCTCCCGTTCACGCGCATGCTGGCTGGCCGCATGGATTACACACCGGGCGGCTTCGACAACGTAACCGAAGCCGACTTTGTCCCCCGCGAGCCGCACCCGATGGTGATGGGAACGCGCGCGGCTCAGCTGGCCATGTATGTGGTCTATGAAGCGGCCTTCCAAATGGTCTCCGATACGCCGAAAGCCTACGAAGACCAGCCGGCGTTCGACTTCATCCGGCACGCTCCTGCCACCTGGGACGAAACGCACGTTTTGAATGGCGAACCCGGCGAGTACATTACCATGGCCCGGCGCTCAGGCGGCGATTGGTTCCTGGGCAGCATGACGAATTCGAGCGCGCGCGAGCTGGATGTCCCGCTTAGTTTTCTCGGTCCCGGCCGCTACACGGCCGAAATTTACGCCGACGCGTCCGATGCCGGGCAGTACCCCAAAAGCGTAAGTATTCAGAAGAAGACTGTCGACCGCGCCATGAACTTGAAGGTACAACTCGCGTCAGGTGGCGGTTACGCCGTGCGCTTCCTGCCCCAAAAATAAGCAGCGCCCAACACGCAACGCGGGATACAGTAAGAAAACACAATGGCCAACCATCTTTCGAGACGCCGTTTCGGAAAAGCAATTGGAACCGCCGCGCTTACTGGCTCGGCAATCCCCACACTCGGACCCTTTGCCGCCGGCGCGCACGCACAGGGCTCGCCTCGAAATGACTTTTATGCTTTCCCGAACGATTTCCGCTGGGGCTGCGCCACGGCCGCGTACCAGGTTGAGGGCGGGGCCAACGAAGGTGGCAGAGGCAAATCCATTTGGGACACGTTCTCCCATACCCCCGGCAAGGTGTACCAGAACCAGAACGGTGACATGGCCAATGATGACTATCACCGCTACAAGGAGGACATCCAGCTCCTTAAAGATCTCGGCTGCAAGATCTATCGTTTCTCCATCTCCTGGCCTCGCATCTTCCCGGATGGCACCGGCAAGCCGAACGACGAAGGTATCGCGTTTTATGAGCGCGTAGTGGATGCGGTCCTGGCGGCCGGCATCGATCCCTTCGCCACGCTGTTTCATTGGGATCTCCCGCAAGCGCTCCAGGACAAATTCGGCGGTTGGCAGTCACGCAAGACCGCGGAGGCCTTCGCAGAATACGCCGGTTACGTAGCGTCCCGCCTGTCGGACAAGGTCCAGCACTTCTTCACCGTGAACGAGTTTTCGTCGTTCATCGATCTTGGTTACCGCGACGGCCAGTTTGCGCCCGGCTTAAAGCTCCCACCGAAAGAACTGAACCAGGCGCGTCACAACGCCGTCCTGGCCCATGGTCTGGCTGTCCAGGCGATCCGCGCCAAGGCGCGCGCTGGGACAAAAGTCGGCCTGGCGGAAAACTTTGCCTGCGCCACGCCCGTCTACAATTCCGAAGCGCACATAAAGGCCAGCGCACAGGCCATGCGTATTCTGAACGCGTATTACCTCACGGTAATCATGGAAGGCAAGTACCCGGAGGAATATCTCCGGCACGCGGGAGCCGACGCGCCGAAGTTCAACGAAAAAGAGCTCAAGATCATCAGCAGTCCGCTCGATCTCATCGGCGCTAACATTTACAACCCGACCTTCATCCGCGCGGATGATTCACCGCAGGGCTTTGCCATTGTACAGCCGCCGAATTCTTATCCGCACATGGCATCGCCCTGGCTCTATATCGGCCCAGAAGGCCTTTACTGGGGACCACGTCATCTGGCGGAAATCTGGAACGTCAAGGACATCTATATCACTGAGAACGGCTGCTCCGCGTCGGACGTCCTGACGCCCGACGGCCACGTCTATGACACCGACCGCGTCATGTTCCTGCGCAATTACCTCATCAACCTTCATCGCGCCGCCTCCGAAGGTTATCCGGTGCATGGCTACTTCCTGTGGAGTCTGATGGATAATTTCGAGTGGGCCGACGGTTACAGCAAGCGCTTCGGCATCTACTACGTGGACTACAAGACCCAAAAGCGTTATCCCAAACTCAGTGCCCATTTCTACAAGGAAGTCATCGCCAGGAATTCCGTCGTCTAGTGAGCCCTCGGTCGTCTAGGTCCGGCGTCGCGCATAAGGGGAAGCATAAAATCGACTGAAGAAGGACACCGCTAATGAACGCGGCCGTGCTCCACACAATTGGGAAGCCGCCCCGGTTTGAGCAGTTTCCCGAACCTTCTCCGCTCGAAGGCGAAGTCGTTGTCCATGTCCGTGCCGCCGCCCTGAAACCGGTCGATAGAGCGATGGCCAATGGCTCGCATTACGCCAGCTTCCGCGAACTGCCGGTTGTTTGCGGTCTGGACGGGGCTGGCTATCTCGAAGACGGCACGCGGGTGCTGTTCGCCGGACCGCGGCGGCCATACGGCTCTATGGCCCAGCGTACCGTCGTTTCGCGATCAAGGTGCTTCGCAATTCCTGACGACGTGGATGACGAGACAGCGGCGGCTTTGTTTAACCCGGGCATGTCTGCCTGGCTCTCATTGGCCTGGCGCGCCCAACTCGCCCCGGGCGAGACCGTCCTCATCCTGGGTGCGACCGGCATCACCGGCAGGCTTGCTATTCAAATAGCCAGACTCCTGGGCGCGGGACGGGTTATTGGCGCCGGGCGGAACGTACACACGCTGAGCGCGCTCCGCAGCCTCGGCGCTGACGCGACCATCCGCCTCGATCAATCTGAACAGGACCTGGCCGAAGCGTTCGCCCGCGAAGCCGGGAGTGCCGGATACAACGTAATCATTGACTATCTGTGGGGGCCTCCAACCGAAGTCCTGCTCGCCTCCTTGACACGTACCGCCTTGACCCCGGCGTCCCACAGGATACGGCTCGTCCAGGCGGGTGAGAGTGCCGGACCGACAATCTCGCTGCCCGCGGCGGTGCTCCGCAGCTCACAGTTGGAAATCCTCGGAGCAGGGAGCGGCAACATGCCCGCTCCGGAGGTGTTGGCGAATACCCTCCAGGAGCTTCTGGCCCGTGCCGCCAGCGGCGAACTCAGAATCGACACCGAGCGGGTGGCGCTCGTCGAGATCGAATCGGCCTGGGCGCGTGACCAAAGCGGCCGAAGACTGCTCGTCATTCCTTGATCGGCCTCACCGATGCCGTATCGTGGAAACAATGGCATCTGTTTCGGCCATCATTCCGACCTGGAATCGCGCGGATCTGCTCGAATCAATCCTCACCAATCTCGCGGCGCAGACGCGTCCGCCGGAACAGGTGATCGTTGTCGATAACGGCAGCACCGACGACAGCCCGCTCGTCGTACGCCGGCACGGCGCTGACCTGGTTGCCTTTCCTGAAAATCGCGGCTTCGCCACCGCCGTGAACCAAGGTATCCGCCGCGCCAAGTCGGACTGGGTCCTCATCCTCAACAATGACGTCGTCATGGAGCCTGATTGGCTTGCCCGGCTTCTCGCGACGGCCCGGGAAACCGGCGCGCAGTTTGCAGCCGGCAAGCTTTTGCAGATGCGCGACAACCGGCGCATTGACGGAAGCTGGGATCTCGTTTCGCGCGCCGCTTACGCCTGGCGCTGCGGTTACGGCCGGCCCGACGGCGCTGTCTGGTCGGTTCGCCGTAAGATCAGCTTCGCTCCCATGACCGCCGCACTGTTCCGGCGCGAGATTTTCGAGCGCATCGGGTATCTGGAAACGCGTTTCGAATCGTACTACGAAGACGTCGATTTCGGTGTGCGCTGCGCGCTCGCCGGCATTGAAGGCGTGTATGAGCCGGCCGCCGTCGCAATCCACATGGATAAGGGCAGCCTGGGCAAGCGAGCCGCCCGCGTCTATTACCTGAGCACGCGCAACCAGCTTCTGGTGCTCGCCAAGCACTATCCGGCACGCACTCTGCGGCGTTTCGCCTGGCCCATTCTGGTGGGGCAACTGCTTTCGGTCTTCGCGGCCACGCGCCAGGGGCACCCGCTTGCCGCGCTGCGAGGGAAATGGGACGCGCTGCGCCGCTGGTCCGAATTCCGCGGAGAAGCGGTAACTGGAGGGAACTTCGAGGAGGCCACCAGGGTCGTCGAGGCCACCTTTTCCCGTAGCGAATCAGAAATTCGCGAGATACAGCAGCAGATCGGGTTCGACATCTACTGGCGCCTGTACTTCAGCCTAGTCAGGTCCGCCTCGTGATCATGTCCGGCAGTTCCGCCCGCCCAGGCCTTGTAGGCGTGACGATCGTTACCTTCAATAGCGCCCGCTATATTGCCCGCTGTCTCGACTACGCTCTCGCGCAGGACTATCCACATCTGCAGATCGTCGTAGTGGATAATGCCTCGACCGACGGCACGCCGGAGATTCTCCACAGGTTCGAGGGCCGCGTGAGCGTCATCTATAACCGTGAAAACCTGGGCTTCGCCGGTGGCCAGAACCAGGCGATCGCGGCCGTTCCGGATGCCGAATTTATCCTGACGCTCAATCCGGACCTTCGCCTCACGCCGTCGTTCGTGACGAACCTTGTCGCAGCAGCCGAAGCCGATCCCTCCGCCGGCAGCATCTGCGGAAAGCTTCTGGCCATGTCGCCCGATTTCGAAATCCCCTCTGCCAAAGTGTTCGATTCTACCGGAATCTACATGACACCCAATCTGCGGCATCTCGATCGAGGCAGCCGGATTCCTGACCAGGGCCAGTATGACCGGTTCGAATACGTCTTTGGCGGCACCGGCGCGGCCTGCCTCTATCGCCGCAAAATGATCGAAGACATCTCCGTTGCGGGTGAATTCTTCGATTCCGACTTCTTCGCCTATCGCGAGGATGCCGATGTCGCCTGGCGAGCCCAATTGCTTGGCTGGAAATGTCTCTACACCCCGCTAGCGCTCGGTTACCACGTTCGCAGCGTAGTGCCTGAGAACCGCAGTTCCCTGCCCGCCGTAATCAACATGCACTCGGTCAAGAACCGCTGGCTGCTGCGCATCAAGAACATGACGGGAGACCTTTACCGCCGCTACTGGCGGGCTATTACCGTCCGCGATGCTATTGTGATCGGAGGCTGCTTGCTCCGCGAATTCACGTCGCTACGCGCCTTTCTGATCGTTTTCAAGTGCTGGAACCGTACTTGGGCCAAGCGCCGCGAAATTATGCAACGCCGCCGCGCAACAGATGTTTATATTGCCAGTTGGTTTTCATTTGAACCCGTCAGCTATGCCGCCGAAAACAGCGCAGCGATTTCTATGCAACGGGAGAATCCCGCTACGCCCTAGCCGCTTTCTGTCTGGGACGTCCTGATCCATGCGTATTGCGTTGCTCGGTACTCGCGGCATCCCCGCAAACTACGGTGGATTCGAGACCTTCGCGGAAGAACTTTCGGTACGGCTCGTCGAGCGCGGGCATGAAGTAACCGTCTACTGCCGGCAGCCGCATCCGCAGCCGGAATACCGCGGCGTTCGTTTGCGCTATCTGCCTACACTCCGCCACAAATATTTCGATACGGTGGCACACACCGGACTGTCCACCGTGGACCTCCTCTTCCGGCGCTTCGACGTGGTGCTCTATTGCAATGCCGCCAATGCCGTCTTTACTCTCTGGCCACGCCTCGCGGGCATGCCCACCGCGCTGAATGTCGATGGACTCGAGTACCGCCGAAAGAAGTGGAATCAGATCGCAAAGCTGTGGTACGTCGTCTCGGAATGGTTGGCTACTTTCTATCCTTCGGCCGTAGTAACAGATGCCGCCACCATCCGCGAATACTATCTGCAGCGCTTTGGCAAGGAATCGACCTTCATTCCTTACGGCGCGGAGGTGGGCAAGCTTCCCGGCACGGAACATGTCCGTGCGCTCGGCCTCGAGCCCGGGAAATACGTCCTTTACGTCAGCCGCATGGAGCCGGAAAATAATGCGCTGCTGGTCCGGCAGGCATTCGAGCAGGTCCGTACGGACTACAAACTCGCTCTCATCGGCGACGCACCGTACGCTGCCGATTACATCCGCCAGGTGAAAGAGACGCGCGATCCGCGCATTATCATCCCGGGCGCGATCTACGGTGAGGGCTACCATCAGCTCCAGTCCCACTCGGCCGTGTATGTGCAGGCTACGGAAGTCGGCGGCACGCATCCGGCACTGCTCGAAGCCATGGGACGCGGGGCGCTGGTGCTCTATCTGGAAACCCCGGAGGGAGCCGAAACCGCAGCCGATGCCGCCGTCCCGTTCCAGCCGGACGTGGAAGATCTCGCTCGCAAGTTGCAATGGGCGGTGGATCAGCCCGCTGAAGAGCGCACCATCTGGAGCCGGCGCGCCATCGAGCGAATTGAAAAGCTTTACAGTTGGAAAGTAGTCACAGACGCCTACGAATCGCTTTTCAACGAGTTGGCAACATCGAAATGAACGAATCGTCCATAGTCGCTCCGGCCGTTGCTGCCGCGCAAGAAATTCCGGCGGCAGAGCCTGTCCGTCCCAGAGCTTTGCCATACCGCTCCTGGGTCGAGGTTTCGCGCGGGCAGATCGCCGCCAATTTCCGCGCGATCCGGAACGCGGTAGGGCCCGGCGTGGAAGTAATGCCGGTGGTCAAGGCCGACGCTTATCGCCACGGCGCGATCGAAGTCTCGCGCACACTTGAGGAACAGGGCGCGCGCTGGCTGGCCGTCAGCAACACGGAAGAAGGCATCGCGCTGCGCGATGCCGGGGTCGGCACACGCATCCTCGTTATGGCCGACTTTCTGCCGTTCACCCGTGAGGCGATGCTGGCGTACAATCTCACGCCCGTCATACATTCTCTCGAGGACCTGGCGGAACTCAACCGTCTGGCTGCGGTCCGCGAGGAGAAAGTTCGCTGCCATCTCAAGATCGATACCGGGATGGGCCGCCTGGGTGTGCGCGCAGACGCCGCTACCATCGGTGAGGCTATCCTCACAGCGGCCAATGTTGAGGTGGAAGGGCTCATGACCCACTTCGCCTCCGCCGGAAACTACCAGTCGAGCCAGACAGAAGAGCAGATCTCCGTTTTCCAGCGGGTCGCGGCTGGTTTGCAGGCTGCTGGCCTCCGTCCCTCGCTCCTGCATTTGTCGAGCACCATCCCGATCGCGTACGCCCGCAGGAAGGCGTGGCAAGGCATGGTGCGTCCCGGGCATGCGATTTACGGCTATGTGTCGCCGGCACGCGGCCATGCGCCGGCCGGAATTCTACAGGTGAAACCCGCGCTTACCTGGCGCGCCTCCGTGCTTTCGGTAAAAGAAGTACCTGCGGGCTCGCTGATTGGTTACGGCGGCATGTTCCGTGCGAACCGCCCTATGCGCCTGGCCGTGCTGGCCGCCGGCTACGCTGACGGAATCCCGCATAGGCTGTCGAATCGCGGCAGCGTCATCGTGAACAGCAAAATCGCGCCAATAGTGGGCGCCGTGTCAATGGATCTGACCACCATCGACGTGACGCAAGCCCCTGAACTCAGGGTCGGAGATGCCGTCACGCTGCTCGGCTCCGAGGGCGACGTCAGCATCGACGCCCAGCAGATCGCCAAATTGGCCGGTACGATCTCGTACAGCGTGCTATGCGGCATCCACGCGCGCGTCAAGCGGATTTACATCTGACCGGTAAAGGCGTTCGGCGGTGTAAAGCCGTTTCCCACTTTCGGACACGACTCCGCAGCAGGCGTTTATAAACCAAGGCGATGGCATGGAAGCCGCCGTGCTCAATGCTACCCGCCAGCAATGCACTCGTTTTTTCAGGACCTCAAGTACGCCGTCCGTACCCTGCTGAAGCGCCCTTTGTTTACCAGTGTCGCTCTCACATCGCTGGCCCTTGGAATCGCCGTAAACGCCACGGTGTTCTCCTGGGTGGACCGAATTTTGCTGAGGCCCCTGCCCGGCGTTATAAACGCCGGCGAAATTGTAGCCCTCAAGACAGTTGCTCCCAATGGCGACCTGCTCGATTCCTCGTACCTTGACTTCAAGGACTTCCAGAAACAGGCGACAACTCTCTCCGCCGTCATTGCTTTTAAACAGCGGCCCTTGTACCTGGGCGATGTCGCGACCGGCGAGCGGGTCTGGTCCGAGATGGTCAGCGGCAATTTCTTCGACGTTTTGGGTGTAAGGCCCATTCGCGGACGAACTTTCTCCGCAGAAGAGCAGAACAGCCGGCCGGGCTCGCCCGCGACCGCTGTCCTTAGCGAAACGCTGTGGCGGGGGTATTTCCGCTCCGATCCCGATATTCTCGGCCGAAAGATCGAACTCAACCGGCACCCGTTCACCGTTATCGGAATCGTGCCGTCCGCCTTTCAGGGCACGGTGAACGGTCTGCGATTCGATCTCTGGGTCCCGCTGACGATGGTCTCGGAGCTCACCGGTTCCTTTTATTGGCCGGATGACCGCAACGCCCGGCCGCTTGACCTGATGGCCCGGCTGAAACCGAATACAAGTCTGAAGCAGGCCCAGGCAGAGGTACAGACCATCGCAAGCCGGCTGGCACTCGAGTATCCGGATACAAACCGCTACCTGAGCGCGGCCGTGATGCCAATTGCCGACTCACCAGCCGGCGCACAGCGAATCTTGGGCAGGCTGCTGAAGGTGCTGCTCGTGATCGCGGCTGCAGTGCTCCTGATTGTATGCGCCAACCTCGGCAACCTGCTGCTCGTGCGTGCCACGATGCGGACGAAAGAGTTCGGCATCCGTGCCAGCCTGGGTGCGAGCCCGCGGCGCATAGCGCAACAGTTGTTTACTGAGACGCTGGTGCTTGCCGTTGGGGGGACCGCGCTCGGCCTGCTGGCATCTGCCTGGATGGTACACGCGGTCGAATTCTTTGTCCCGCCTACTGATCTGCCGCTGGCGAATCTTGCCCACGGCTTTCACGGTCTGGACCTGCTGTTCACCTGCGCGCTCGGCTTTTTGGCGGCGATCTTCTGCGGCATTGCACCGGCGCTGCAGCTTTTCCGGCATGGCATTCAGGAGGCCTTGCGGGAGGGTGGCCGGTTTTCCTCGCCGGCGGCACGCTCGCGAATCCTTCGAAGCGGGCTGGTGGTTTTCGAGCTTTCGCTGGCACTCTTCGCTCTCATCGGAAGCGGCCTCTTCATTCGCAGCTTCCAGAACGCCAGGAATGCTTACCCCGGGTTCGAGCCGGAGGGCGTGTTGCTGGCCGGAATTGATCTCTCGCAGGCCCATTTGTCGAAGCCACAGCGCGTCACCTTCTTTCAGCGTCTTCGCGACCAGCTCACGTCGCTGCCCGGGGCGCGCAGCGCCAGCTTGTCTGAACACGTGCCGTTAGGCTTCGACAACGGCGCCTGGGAGGAGATCAGAATAGAAGGGTATATTCCGAAAGCCGGCGAAAACATGAAGCTTTGGCGCGACATTGTTTCACCCGGCTATTTCGCCACACTGAAGATACCGCTGGCGGCCGGCAGAGATTTCAATGAGCGTGATTCTTCCGCCTCGCAGCCCGTCGCCATCGTGAATGAGACGTTCGTGAAGCGATTTCTGCCCGAACCTCCCGCACTCGGACGCAAATTTCTGCTGTGGGACAGAGAGTTTACGATCATTGGCGTGGCCAGGGACATCAAGTACCAACGGCTCAACGAAGGGCCCATGCCCTACTTCTACCTCCCTTTGGCCCAAGCCTACTCATCCGATATGGGGATTGCTGTTGAAGTGCGCACGGCGTCCAGACCGGATACGTTCGCTGAGGTCCTTCGCTCCCGCATACGATCGGCGGATCCGAACGTCTTGATCAGCGTGACAATACCCTTCGCCAGCTTTATGAGCGCGTCCTATTTTGCCCAAAGGGTCGGGGCCCATCTGCTGACCGTCTTGGGCGTGATCTCGTTGCTGCTTGCGATTCTCGGGTTATACGGCGTGATGGCGTACTCCACTACCCAGCGCACCGGTGAAATCGGCATTCGCATGGCTCTTGGCGCGCAGCCGGCGCAGGTTCTGCAACTGGTTATGCGGGAAGGGATGGGGCTGTGCTTGATCGGGATCGCCCTCGGGCTCATCCCCTCCCTCGTTCTGGCCCGGCTTGCCGCGAGCGCGCTGTACGGCGTAGGAAACCACGATGGTTGGATCTATTTTGCGGGTGCCTTGATTTTGAGCGCGGCCGCCCTGCTCGCGACCTGGCTGCCGGCTCGCCGCGCTGCGCATATTGAGCCGACAAAGGCGCTGCACTGGGAGTGAGTACCTGAATCTGTCTCGTTCGGGCCGGATCCCAACGAATGCCCAGCCAAATCGTCTAGTTTCATAAGGCTACAGCGCGTGTTACAGTCGGAGAGAAAAACCCTCCGAAAACCGGAACATCTACTACCTCGTTTTCGTCTGCCAGTGGGCGGGAGATCTCTGTTTGAAGAAAAAGTGGAAATTACTGCTTTTGCTCGGCCTGCTGGTGGTCATAGGGGGCGCGGTGTTTGCCAGCATTACGATCAGCGAGCGGGGTGTGGTCGTGGTGCAGACCAGCAAGGTCAGCCGCATGGACCTGGCGTCCGTGGTGACGGCTTCGGGCGAGGTGAAACCGCGTAATTACATCAACATTGGAGCCAGCACGCCCGGCCCGGCGCCGATCACGGCCATCTACGTAAAGGAAGGCGATCACGTCAAAAAAGGCCAGACCCTGGCGAGGCTTGCCGACGTCCAGCCTTCGGCTGATCTGAAGGCGCAGCAGGCCGCGCTCAATTCGGCTCTGGCGGATTCCGCCGCGAGCGAAGCCGCCGAAAAATCGGCCGACGACAATATCGCGGTCGCGCAAGCCCAGGTAGATCACGACCGTGCCGACCTTGAACAGAAGACAGCCGATCTGAAACGCAACCAGGAGCTCTTCAACAGTAAGCTCATCGCTACGCAGGATTTCGAACTGAAGAAGGCCGGCTATGATCTGGCGGTAGCCACGCTTCAGCAGTCGACGCGGAAGGTGCAGCAGGCACAGGCACAGAAGGCCGAGGCCGCGGCTCAACTCGCTTCGGCCCAACGCAAAGTAGCACAGGCGCAGGCCATGGTGGCACGCTCTACCGATGTACTGGCCCAATACGATGCCGCAGCACCGATTGACGGAGTCATTACCAACCTGCCGGTTCGTGCCGGCGAAACGGTCGTCCCCGGCATCCAGAATTCGGCGGCGTCAACCATCATGACCATCGCCGACATGTCCATCATCACGGCCGAGGTGAACGTCGATGAGACGGATATTGTCAGCGTCAAGCTCGATCAGCCTGCGGACGTAACCATCGACGCGATCCCGAACCGGGTCTTCAAAGGCCGGGTAATCGAAATCGGCGATACCGCGATTGTTCGTTCCACCGGACTGGCGGCTTCGCAGAGCCAGACCTCCA
>Ga0213872_10001247_pt1 | contig 17142 bp, 17 predicted proteins | sample VelepicomBERX_R2_FD_160071 | JGI IMG/M metagenome (GOLD analysis project Ga0213872, IMG submission 160071) | Rhizosphere microbial communities from Vellozia epidendroides in rupestrian grasslands, the National Park of Serra do Cipo, Brazil - RX_R2 | ecosystem: Host-associated > Plants > Roots >...
AGGCTTGCGTCCCTGCCCCGCCTGTGGCACAAACGCCCCCCTGTGTTGTATGCTGCCGTAGCTCAGGGGTAGAGCACGTCCTTGGTAAGGACGGGGTCGTAGGTTCAATTCCTATCGGCAGCACCAGTTTTTCAATGGGTTAGGTTTTCGGAACCGGAACAAAAACATTAGGGGTCTAATGTTTTTCTAATAATATGAATTTCTCAATCAGAAATTATCTGTAAACCCTACTATTCTGGCCACAAAACTTTTAGTATCTCCGATCAACTGAATAAACATTTTGTGATGTTCGGGACTGACCGCGATATCTAATGTTTTACCCGTGCCATCAATGCGAGCAGGATTATCATATGTTGGCGGTAGATAGACTAACAGTGATCCATTCGCTGGGGTAATCTCGAAAACAACACTTACACTCTTTGCCGTCGGTGGAGCATTAGCATACAAATCAGCCACGGTAGCATTGCGCAAATGCATCTGAGCCATCTCTTCCCCTCTTACGAAGCCAAAATTAAAAACAGCATACTACGAAATAGTAGAATTTAAAAAATTTCTCCGGATACGACCAGATAAGTTGGCATCCCTTGTCGGTCAGCAAAAAGCCGAATTTTGACAAGGACAAGTTTCCGGCCATCATATAAATCCTCTATTGTATGAGATATCTCAATGCGTTCCATGCTTGCTGGCGGTGGGTCGCCAATTTCACCCCCGACATAGTGAGTCATATACAGCGGTGGCTGATTTAAGATTATATCCAGCAAGACTGGCTTAAAACGACCATAACCTACCTCGGCCACCGTATAGGCGTGGGCAATTTTAGCCAACATTCTGCCATAGGTCGGAGCATCTCCTCCCATTTTCCAGGTTACAGTCCTTCTGGGATGTTTGTTCAGATTGTCGCCAAAATTAGGCAACGTAGCTACCGCTACTCGGCCAGTAAGAGGTGTGTCAGTGGGAGTAATATTTAAGAGGGCCAAAGGAGGGTTAAAACACAAAACGACCAGCATCCCGGGATAATCTTCGATGGGTATCTGTTTTGTAAGCAATCCACCCCCAGAATCAATATCCAAAGGCAAATGTTTGGGGCGCTGCTTTTTATTTCTTGTTGGGTATAAAAGTTGAGTGCGTGCAGGCAAGAACATGCCTCGCGTTAAATTGGTCTCCACCTTGTTGATGATTTTCTCGCATTTTGCACAGCTTGCTTCCGGCAATATCATTGTGCCGCCCAAGGAAAGAGCAACGATATGTTCATCTCCCAATTTTTGTTTTGGGCGCTCCTCATCATAAATGGGGCTATCACAATATATGCATTTGCCGACTGGCGCGTATGGATTTGGAGTCATAATTATTTTCTTGTGCGCAAGAGTGCTCTCTCAATCATATGCTGGCTATTAATTTGGAATCTCTTACCTTGCGGCTGCTCAGGCTTCAGATTGAGAAATGAGGTCAGCGCAAGACGGAACAGCAGAGGCCCGGCCACAAAAAGCCCTGCCTTCGCTTGCTTGGGATTTAATACGTTTTTCTTGATAGGATTGCCGTGAAGAAAATCGTTTCTTGCCTGATATAGCTTAGAATAAAGCCAACATGGCAGATTACGTCTTGGCCATGGGCGCGACACTCTTGCCGTATAAGGGGCATATCGACGTTGTTTTATTTTTGGGTCAATGTAAGACACTTTCTCCAGCAATGGGTATATTTTCGTGATATCCGATTTCTCTGTTTTTGGATGAGCCAGAATCTCAAATGCCGAAACCCAAAGACCTACGCAACGGCCAACATCATATAAAATCGTTCCAGCCCCTGACGGTAGCTGTGAGGCGCTAAACGCCATATTAAGAGAGCGGAATAAAGCTCGATCTTTCCAAGTTTGCCGCCCTTCGAGGTAAACCTTTGCCCAACGCTTAAGCAACGCATTGAACAAAGGAAAATCTATGTCAGTTAGCTCCATCTCCGGTAGCTCAGGCATGGATTGCCCATGAAAATTATCTACAACATTTATAGCGCCAAGTGCTGGTGTCGATAAGGACAGATATTCTGTTTGAGCATTGTAGGTGTAGGGATAGAGCCAAAACGAATCTGAATACCAGATATGAGAGCTATTCGGGTAAACAACGCTAAGTGCGCGCGCAAAAGGTATAACACTGCAAGCGGCAATGTCCCGGAAAGATTGATATGCGTCCGTATGAACTAGTTTGGAGGTGACGTCGTCTCGCGCCAGCATGACAACAGGCGATAGAGAAAGATCGAAGGCGTTTCTAAAACGAGAAAGAAACAATGCAAATTTGGGATTTGTTTTGCAAAAGACAACAACACGCGGATCATTGCTCAGAACAAGCGCAATCACATCCCCATCAAGTGCGGTTTTGGCATATAGGTTTGGTAAGATTGCTATCGGTGTCCAAGTAGTCATGTGCCGACCATGAGCCGAGTAGAATGCGCCGTTTTCAATTTTAGAATATAGATAATCTTTAAGGTTGCGGACACAAAAGTTTATTTCTCGTAAGATTAAGCGAATTTACGGCACGGCGCAGATAATCCGGTGCATGTTTGCCATAAACTTTCTCGACCGTCCTTTCGCTGTCGCCGAGCAACCGCGCGACTTCGGCAAGCGGCACACCGTCCATAACCATCCACGTCGCCGCCGTGTGGCGCAAAACGTGGGGACTGGCGGTGATGTTGCAATCTTTGCAAAGCTTGCGGAATGACTTTTTGATCGATTTTAGAGGCTTACCGTTAAACTCAATGACATGATCGGTTAAGGCCAGTTCTCGCGCCGTACAGAGGGCAGCATAAACATCGTCGTTCATTGGCACGACGGCGCGACGTTTATTTCCGTAGCCACGGCCGTAGTCGATTATCCGGCGCTCAAAATCCAGTTGTTGCCATGTTAAATCCATAATCGCCCCCGATCTGGCGGCGGTGGACACGGCAAGCATTATGAACAACTGAATATGTGGAGCCTTGGCCCTTTCAATTAGAAGACCGACTTGCTCCCTCGTTAGCCATATGTCGCGCGGCGGCGGCTGTTTAACCGGCATGACGAATTGAGGCTGTCTTTCAATCCATCTGTTGCCTTCTGCGTAATGAATGGCTGCTTTAAGGATACCGAGGCTCCTTAGAATTGTTCCGGCAGAAACCTTTCTTTGTTTTGCATAATCGGCCAACAACGCGTTGCTGATATGGCTCGGCAATAAATCGCCGAAGTATGCCTTCAACGGCTTCAACTGCTGATCCATAGTGCTAAGCGAACGTGTGTTGATGCCATGCTCGTTGCGATAGCGGTCGAGCAGATAGCCAAGCGTCGGTTCAGGCGGTGCCGCAGGGTTCTTTAATCCTGCGATGAATTGGGCGCGGAACTGCTCGGCAGCGTCCCAATCCTTTGTCCTTGTTGAAAGGCGTCTTGTTTGTGTGTGGAATTTGCCGGGTGCAGTTTCAATTCGCTCGTTCCAGACGAGATGAATGATGCCGTTTGATTCCTGCCAAAATCGGTATTTTTCATTGCCTCCTGACATGCTGCCTCCTCAAATTCTTTGATGAAAATTTCTGGAATACGAATGGCCTTGCCGATCCGCAGATGGCGGAGCGCGTTTGAATGAACGAGGTTGTAAATGTGGCTTGGAGAAACGCCCCAATACGCGGCCAGCGTATGCACGGTGAAATGCCGTGCGGGGGATGAGCCGGGGTTGTCACTCATGGCCCACCCCCTTTTTCCGCAACAAGGCGGCTCGAAGTTCCCTGCCGTAACGCAGGGCATCGTCCTTCTTCAAAAAATAGACGATGCCGCTTCCCCGCAGTTGGACGCGGTAGATGCGGATGTTTTGGAATTTGAGCAAAAAACTATCGGCACGAATGTCATGGTCATTCATGTTCAATCCTTTTGAAAATGTGTTTGAAAATTCGGCTACTGCTTAACGGCTAAAATTTGCGTTGTGATTTTTTCGGCTATAACGACAATCCGTTGCTCCATCGGGCGAAGTATTGCTGCCATGTGATCCTGCCCTCGCACGCGGCTTTGAAATCGATCCATTGCTCTTCGCTCATGCTGCCGCGCGAGACGGGACGATGCGGCGTAAGATGAGGCTCGCGGCTCTGCTGCGCCGACACATCCACCGCCGCCTTATGCGGCAATCCCGCCGTAATCATCCGCGCCGGGACGACCGCTGTCGATTTTAGCGGCGGTGGCGCAAGCGGTAAGGCGGGCGGAGGTGAAGTGGTTTTCTTGCCCTTTGATCTGGCTGCCGGGCGGCCCATGCTTTTTTTGCGTTCGATCTTCGGCAAGCTGGCATTGACTTGCGCCTTGCCCTCCTGAACGGTTGGCAGGGTTTTGATGTCGATGTCGGCAAGGGCGCGTTGAAGTACAACCTTGGTGGGCCGCCCATGTATCATACTGGAAAGAGCCTTATGCTGGCCCCACGGCAGGATAATGACGAATTGCTTTTTATCGCCCCGGCACAGGGCAACGCTGTTGGCCTTTAATGCGGCCATGAATGATTGCCCAGACTTCGCCTCGTTAAAATCTTTCGTGATCCTGTCGCGCAACTTGAATATGTCGAAGCCGTACCGCTGCGCCCATTTGACTTCCCAATCCTTGAAACTCCCGCTGCGCGCCATCATCGGCTTTAGGCCGAACTCTTTTTCGACCTCCTTTTGCGTCTGTTGATGGGCGGCATAGTCGTTTCCCATATTCTTCGCGGAGCCGCCGTCAGGCGGAAAACGGTTCCATAAAACATGGTAATGCGTCCGGCCCTTTTTGAGGTGTTCGACAATGACGCGGGCGTGACCCGTGAGGCCAAGATTTTCCTCAAGCCTGTCGGCAGCCCTGAATAATTCTTCCCTCGTCCATACCCTGTCGGTTTCAGGATTGATCTTGGCGCTATAGAGGGGCTTTTTGCATCGAGTGCCGATGGCCGATAACTCGATCATCGACAGCGCCTCGGCGGCATCCAAAGTGGCGAAGCCTCGGACTTCCAAGACCGAGATATTTTCGTTCTCCTTGCCTTCGAGGTAATGATGGCGTGACTTCGCGCTGCAAACGATGGATTTGCCTTTAATGATGACGGCCATTAGCACCTCCCTAATGCAGACATGACGGAATGTGCCGCCGCGATAAGCTCTTTCAGGGCGACATGAGCCAAGCCGGAACTTCGACCCGTGCGCCGCAATTCGAGGACAAGCTGGTTGACGACGTTCCCGGCCCTGTTGATCGCGCCCATGCAGCGGCGCAATTCATCCCAATCCGCCCGGATGCGCCGGGCGGCCCTGACTTTGGAAAGGCCGAGAGTCTGCGCCCGGATATAAGACGCTTGCTCAAGCCCGGCTTCGGCGGCACGGGCGGATATGACGGCAGCTTCATGGGGCGTGACGCGAAAATACTTTTTCACGCTCATGCGGCGGGAGTCGCTGCGCTTGCGCCATGTGGCGACATGGGGGGTCGATGGGGTGGAACCCCTCTCCAGTCGTGTTGACAGCCCGCCGACGGCGGGGTGCCAACACATTACTGGCGGACTTTCTTTTTGTGTTCCTTTGTCTGACCGTCTGACGGGCTGACGCGGGCTGGAGAGATGCCGGGCATGGGGCTTCGGCCCAATATCCTTTTTCATGGGACAATTCCTTTCCGAAAATGACGCTTAAGAAAATTGGCGGCGTTTAAAATCAGGTCACGGCCCATCCACGCCGTCGGCCAAGGCCCGCCGGACGGACTTATGGGCCGACAACAGCGAACGGGCGATGATACCGAGCATCGTGTCGCCCTGTTCCGTGGATGCCGTCTTGGTCTTGAGTTGACGGGCAATGTGATCGAGGGTGTTTTGCTGCCGCGTTAATTCACGTCCGGCGGACAACAAAAGCTTCCGCCACTCCGGGTCTGGCGGCGCGGCAGACATGCCCAAAGCCGCCGTGCGCGCATATTCGCTCGGCGTCTGACGCGCTTGCGCTGCCCGGCGGTCGAGGATTTCGCGCTCGGCTTCGGAAAAGCGGACGGTGATGCGAAGCAATTTGGAATCTTTAGGCTTTGCCGTGCGTGGCGGTTGTCTGACGGCTGGCAGCGCGATTGCGGGCTCGCTGACGGGGGCCGCCGCCGCTTGCGCCTCCATAGCCATTCTGATTTCCGGTCGGACTGGTTTCAGAACATCATACATGTCTGACGGCCTTGCCTTGCGGTGCAACGGCGGTTTCGGCTCAATATCCTTTTCCATGTAGCCTCCTTTTGGACGCGGCAATCCCATGAACGGAATCCGAAAATTCGCCCTTGGGTATGCCAAATTGTTTGATGTTGTTACGGGCCGCGCTTATTCGCGGGGGATAAACCACCGGCGCGGCCTAGCCGGTGGCTTATAAAGTCCGCCCCCTATCCAAACTTATTTGCGTTTACAGACTTCGCGCGCCGCCATTTTCCAATGCGTAGCGAGATGCCCCAGTCCCCTCTTGAGAATATTCATGGCACGCGGACTCTGCGCTGGTTTTGACCGCCCGCATATGTCGATGATGACGCTCATATCCTCCGATGGAATGGCTACATAGACTTTCTTGAGCAGGATGTCGCTTTTTGTCGGCTTTCTGTCCGCCTGAATTTTGCTGGTCGGGCGGAAGTCGGCGCGCACAAAGATGACCGCGCCGTAATAGGCCTGATGAAACTTTAACCCGGCCTTATATTCCGCTTCATTGATGATCTTGAGATCACGATACGCATCAAGCGGGCATTCCCATGCGGCGCGATAGCGCATGGTGCGCGCTCCGCCCTCGGATACGATTTCGGTTCTGACGCCGCCATTCCGGTGGTAGCGTTCCGCCGTGGGGGCAATTCCCGTTCTCACGTTAATGCCGGTTGTTTTCTTTTTGCCTTTCCAATCCTTCTCCATAATTACCTCCTTAAATATGATTTGTTGAATATCAGTCGTTTTAAAAATTCATTTCTCACTATGAAATTATTCATAGCACGAATTTTCCAAAATGCAAGGCATTTCTATTCTTTTCGGATTATTGTTCTTTTCTATTTGGATGATTGTTCAAATATAATCAATGCATTATCGGCTATTAATAGATTGTAAAATATTTTCTCAGCATCATTTTTGTTGATTTATCTAAAAGGCATGATATATTTATCATTATGATAGTTTCAGGACGGCAAATACGCGGCGCACGCGGCTTACTGGGTTGGACGATGGACGAGTTGGCCGAAAAAACCGGCCTGACGCGCATCACCATCCGCATGATCGAAGCGGAAGATACGCAACCGCAGGAAAGAACGCTGACCAGCATTCTGACGGCCTTTGATAAGGAAGGAATCGAGTTTCTGGAAAATGAAGGCGTCGCTATCCGCAAGCATCAGATGCGTACCTTCAGCGGCAAGGCGGGATACCGGCAACTGCTCGATCACATATATGAAACCGTCAAGAAAGGCGGGCGCATTCGCCAGTTTAACTTCGGGGATGCGCGCTACTTACCCATCGATGATGATTATGCGGCTGAGCATATCAAGCGCATGGAAAAAATAGAGGGGCTGGATGCCCGCGTTTTGGTGCCGGAAGGCGAAATCGGCAATCCGGTCAGCTATTGCAGCTACCGAACGCTTGATGCGGCCTATAAGGATATAGCCCCTTGGTATCTCTACGGCGACAACCTTATCCTGCCCCTTACTGATGGCGGCAACCGGCGGGAATGCGTTTCGATCCAGTCCAAACTGGTGGCAGAGCGTTATATCCGCGAGTTTGAAGCGTGCTGGAATACAGGCGGTAAGCCACTGAAAAAACATAGAAAATAATATAGGCCACTGGGGTTAGGGCTATTTCTGGTAATATACCCCTGATTTTTAAAGCTATTTTGCAGGTAGGCGATGATACCGGCCAAGCAATTCAGGCAGCAACTCGGCGGGCTTTATACGGCGGTGATGCCGTGCGACCAGTCCGATCCTCGGCATCGCGGCGCTTTGGAAAAAATTCTCAGCGACACGATCCAGCATGAAGCCAAAGTTCATGGCGCTGAATTTGATCCCGTCGCCTTTCGCAACGTCATGCGGGCAATGCAATCCGGCGATGTTGAAATTCTGTTTCTAGCAGCGGCGTGGGAATTGGCGAAGCCGAAGATTGTCGGGGCGACGATTAATTTTCGTTCCCTGTCCCTGCAACGCGCGGAGAATGGTTTGATAGCTAAGAACGGCATTTACAGCGAGGATGTTTGTTTGCTCCCGAAGATAATACGAGAACTTGTTCTTGAAAGACCTTCCGGTAAGGATTTTCTCGATGAGGGAATTGGAACCCATTATATCCGGGAATGCATGACTTACTTCGCCAAGAAAGGCATGAGAGGTGGCATCATCCCTACCGGACAAACTTTTGAATTTGCTCCTGACAATACAAAGATCGTCAAAATTCAGGAACAGCTTGGCGCGGTTCTGGGGCAAGAGGAGACAAGCGGCCTATTCAGGCTCAACGAAATAACCGATGCCATCAGAAGCAAATGGCTGGTGCCGGTTGAACTGCGCGGCGCACCCCTTATTGGCAGCGCAAGCGATCCCCATAATTTTGCGGTGCTGTGGTCAAGCTATGATGAGCAGCAAAAGGTCAAGGCGGCTTTTACAAGAGGTCTTTCGACCTTCAAAGGCAGGCCTGTATCGCAGGGCCAGATTATCAGCAATGGCAAGTTACCGGAGCCCCCTGTCATGGAATGTGTATTGGCTTCAGTATTGAAAGCAGCGAACGAAGAAATTCAGGAACGCGGCTGGGGGCGGCTGGATCATGAACCGGCTTTATCGGAAACAGCCGCCGTTTTTGGTGTAAAACCGCCGTTGATGCATATTCATGTCCTCAACGAACCCGAAGTTATCGCCGGTCTTCATTCTTTGGGGGTAGAAAAGCGGCTTCTCGGCCTCCATGCATCACAAACGGCATCGCTTGATCTCGCAAAAGCCAGCGGGGGTGCCATTCGGCCCATAAAGCTGATAGGTTCGGAGGCAGCCAATAATCCCTACTTCTCTCTGGTCGGCTAAACGCGCCTTTAGGTTTCAATATGAACGATGAATGCCAAACTCTGCTTGCCGAAGTTCGCGAGATGCTTGCCGGGGCTGATAAGCTGAACGAAACGGGCCAGCACGGCGCGGCCATGGAGCAGGCTTATCACGCGTCTGAGCATGTAGCCGCCGCCTATCTATTAGCCACAACGGGGCGACGCATGCCATCAAACGATTCGACCTATGACCTATTCGCAAAAACAATCCGCGAACCGAACCGCCACCCTGCGGCGTTGCAAACAATCAGGGAAGTTGTTGGAGACGTCTGCGCCCTGCGCGAAATCTACGAACCAGCTCTGCTGGCCGAAACGTCCCCTAAAGACGCGCAGCAGATGATTGATTGTGTGGCGGCATTAGCAGGATTGGTAGAATCGACCTCGTGAGCCAAACAACGGAAACCGACGCTGACATAATGTTGGTGCGGGTCGTTTGTCTGCATAAAGTTGCGACCCGCCCATAACCCCCTTAAGTCATTCGTTGATAAGGAGAAAACCACTGTCATTAAATTGACTTTGGCCATATTATCTCTTAACTTTTTCCGGAACTACAACTTCCGATTCAATCTACTTTTACCATAGGTCTAACAAGAATGACTGGCAACCAGCAACGCGCCGCCCTGCAACGCCAGATATGGCAAATCGCCAATGACGTGCGGGGTGCAGTTGATGGCTGGGATTTTAAACAATACGTCCTCGGCACACTGTTTTACCGTTTTATCAGCGAGAATTTTGCCAGTTATATCGAAGCTGATGACGACAGCATCGACTATACCAAGCTGGCCGACAGCGTTATCACACCAGAGATTAAAGACGATGCTGTTAAAACCAAGGGCTATTTTATCTATCCCAGCCAGCTGTTCGCCAACATTGCCAAAACGGCTAATACCAATGAAAGTCTGAATACGGATTTAGCCAAAATCTTTACGGAAATTGAAAGCTCCGCCAACGGATATCCCTCAGAAAGGGATATCAAAGGACTGTTTGCTGACTTTGATACGACCAGCAACCGCCTTGGCAATACGGTGAAGGACAAAAACGCCCGTCTGGCCGCCGTTATCAAAGGAGTGGCGGGGCTGGATTTTGGTGATTTTCATGGCAGCCACATTGACCTGTTCGGCGATGCCTATGAATTCCTTATCTCTAACTATGCTGCGAACGCCGGTAAATCAGGCGGCGAATTCTTTACGCCGCAACATGTGTCCAAGCTGATTGCACAGCTTGCCATGCACAAGCAGGATCGCGTTAATAAAATTTATGACCCTGCATGTGGTTCTGGCTCTTTGCTGCTCCAAGCCAAAAAGCATTTCGACGCACACATTGTTGAAGAAGGTTTCTTCGGGCAAGAAATCAACCACACGACCTACAACCTTGCCCGCATGAATATGTTTCTGCACAACGTCAATTATGACAAGTTTAATATCCAACTGGGCAACACGCTGATTGACCCATATTTTGGCGATGACAAACCGTTTGATGCGATTGTTTCCAATCCGCCTTACTCGGTTAGCTGGATTGGCTCAGATGACCCAACGCTGATTAATGATGATCGCTTCGCCCCTGCAGGCGTGCTTTCCCCCAAGTCCAAAGCAGACTTCGCCTTCGTTCTTCATGCGCTCAGCTACCTTTCAAGCAAAGGACGCGCCGCTATCGTTTGCTTCCCCGGCATCTTTTATCGTGGTGGTGCCGAGCAGAAAATCCGCAAATATCTGGTTGATAATAACTATGTGGAAACAGTTATTGCACTTGCCCCCAATCTGTTTTTTGGCACCACCATTGCCGTGACAATTTTGGTGCTGGCGAAAAACAAGACCAGCACCAATACGCAATTTATTGATGCCAGCGGTCTGTTCAAAAAAGAAACCAACAACAATGTTCTGACCGATAAGCATATCGAAGATATTATGCAAGCCTTCGATAGCAAGGCGAATGTTGAGTATTTTACTCAATCAGTGCCGTACGAAAAGATTGTCGCGAATGATTATAACCTGTCGGTCAGCAGCTATGTCGAAGCCAAGGACAATCGCGAAGTGATAGATATTGTTCAGCTGAATGCAGAAATAAAAACCACCGTTGAAAAAATCGACCAGCTGCGTGCCGCTATTGATGCCATCGTGGCGGAGATTGAAGCATGAAAGATCTAGGCTACTTGGAAAAGCTGTTGGATGGTTCCGAGGTGGAGTGGGTACCGCTGGGTGACGAAAACTTCTTTGAAGTAGCCAATAGCCAGAGAGAACCAGTAAAAGCATCTTTGCGCGTGTCTGGCAAAATCCCATATTACGGCGCAAACAATATCCAAGACTATGTGAATGGGCATACTCACGATGGTGAATATGTTCTTATCGCTGAGGATGGTTCAGCAAGCCTAGAAAATTACTCCATTCAATACACAATAGGAAAATTCTGGGCAAATAATCATGTCCATGTTGTGTGCGGAAAGTCTGGAGTAAATACGCGATTTTTGTACCACTATTTGCGCACTGTTGATTTTCTTCCTTACTTGCCAAACAAAGACAGGGCAAAATTAACAAAAGGCGAGATGGTTAAAATACCCGTCCCCATTCCCTGCCCTGAAGATCCGAAGAAGTCGCTGGCGATTCAGGCTGAGATTGTGCGCATATTGGACGCTTTCACCGAGCTCACCGCCGAGCTCACCGCCGAGCTTACCGCCCGCAAGAAACAATACAACTATTATCGAGACCAACTTCTCACTTTTGCCGCCGATGCAAATGTCAAAGAAATGGCACTAGGAGATATTTACGACTTCCAATACGGCACAGGCAACACCATTCCAAAAACGGGGGGGCAGTACCCAGTTTATGGCAGCAACGGCATTGTAGGCAGTCACGATGATTACAATAGCGAAGACTCGCCAGTAATAGGCCACATAGGTGCGTATGCAGGAATTGTAAATTGGGGCAAAGGCAGGCACTTCGTCACATACAATGGGGTAATTTGTAAGCATAAATCGAAAGAGGTTTTACCAAAATATGCTTACTATCTTTTGCTCTTACAAGATTTTGGGTCGAAATCTAATAGCGCATCACAACCATTCGTTTCATATCATATTTTGGAAGCTCCTGTGGTTTTGGTTCCATCACTGGATGAACAAGCTCGCATCGTTGTTATTCTCGACAAATTCGATGCGCTCACCAATTCGATCAGCGAAGGCTTGCCACGTGAGATTGAATTACGTCAGAAGCAATATGAATATTATCGCGACATGCTGCTGAACTTCCCAAAGCCTGGGGAGCAAGCGGCATAAATGAGCGGTCAATTATACAACCTAATCATGGCGAGCGTTCCCAGCTTTTACCAAGGCGATAAAGGGGGATTTAGTATTCCTAAAGATAGGTTTCTTCAGTACACGGAAGATCCCATCAAAGAGCAATTTCAATCGTTGGATCAGGATGCAATAAATAGGCTCAAGAATTTGCCAACAATTTTTGCTACTGAGCAAGAAGTTAGCGATGCCAGAATAGGAAGAATTACCGATATAGAAGTTTATTCCAGTAATTTGCGAGTTAAATATAGTTTTGACAAAGATCGCTACCCCTTAACTAGGGGTGTGTTGAAGGAAAATCAGCAAAAATTAGGTATAAGTGAATCTGGTTATGAGTTTCACAGGGGGCATTGGGGGATTAAGGAATGTAATCTGTATGATTTCTATGAAGAATATTTGAGATCGCTTACAGGCATTGCTCACAAATTAAATAATACGGGCAAAAAAGTGCAGCTTATTTATGCCTTTAACGGCACAGGCAAAACCCGCCTTTCACGAACCCTCAAAGACATTATCGCACCGAAAGATGAAGACGCAGAAGATCGAGTGACAAAGGTTATTTATTACAACGCCTTCACAGAAGATCTGTTTTATTGGGATAACGACCTTGAAGAAGACACCGAAAGAAAATTAAAGATTCAGCCCAACGCATACACGAGTTGGGTGCTGGAAAAGCAAGGACAGGATCAGAATGCCATCGCTCACTTTCAACGTTACACCAGCGATAAATTAACACCACGATTTAATGCAGAATATAAAATTAAAGACGCAGACGGAAAAGAAGTCACTGTGCCCGCGTTTTCGGAGGTAACGTTTTCCTTCGAGCGTGGAAATAAAGAAAAAGACGACAACATAAAAATATCCAAAGGCGAAGAAAGTAATTTCATTTGGAGTATTTTCTATAGCCTTATTGAACAGGTCATTGCCACCTTGAATGTCGCGGAAGTCAGTGCGCGCGACACAGATCGGTATAACAAGTTAGAATATGTATTTATTGATGACCCTGTTAGTTCACTCGATGAAAATCATTTGATTGAGTTGGCCGTCAATGTTGCTGCCCTCATTAAATCCAGTCAATCAGGTCTGAAGTTCATTATCACAACGCACAATCCGCTTTTCTATAATGTGCTCTACAATGAACTTGATGTTAAAAACGGCTATATACTAAATCGCTACGATGACGGAACTTTTGATCTTGAAGAAAAGAAAGGCGACTCCAATAAGAGTTTTTCCTACCATCTGTATCTGAAGCAGGTGATAGAAAAGGCCGTGGCCGACAACCAAGTCGAAAAATATCACTTTACGCTTTTGCGTAACTTGTATGAGAAAACAGCCAATTTTCTCGGCTATCCTAAGTGGTCAGAACTTCTGCCTGATGACAAACAGGCCTATCTGAATAGGATTATCCAATTTACCAGCCACAGCACACTATCGAGCGATGCTGTTGCGGAACCGTCACCACAAGAGAAGAAAACGGTTGAATTTTTGTTGAAGCATTTGACCAATAATTATGGCTATTGGAAGCACGAGGAACGGAATGGTTGAGATTATCACCCCCATCGCTGAATCAAGCCGCTTTATCGTGCTCGATAAATACATCAAAGAATGGGAAGCCGTCGAAAGTTACCAGAGCGAAGGTGATTTAGAGCGTGAGCTTATTCGGGATCTCATCCATCAAGGTTATGAGTTTCTGCCGGATCTTAACACCCCCGAGGCTATGCTTGCGAATGTGCGTGCGCAGCTGCAAGTCTTAAACAACGTAGAATTTTCTGACGGCGAATGGGGTCGGTTTGTCGAAACCTATTTAGATAAACCCAGTGAAGGCATCGTTGATAAAACGCGCAAGATTCATGACGATTATATTCATGATTTTGTCTTTGATGATGGTCGCATTCAAAATATCTATTTGCTTGATAAAACAAACATCGCCCGCAACAAAGTGCAGGTCATAAAACAGTTCGAGCAAATGGGTACACATGCAAACCGTTATGACGTGACTATTCTCGTTAATGGGTTGCCGTTAGTACAAATCGAGCTGAAAAAGCGAGGCGTAGCAATCAGGGAAGCCTTCAATCAGATTCATCGTTACAGCAAAGAGAGCTTTAACAGCGATCATTCTCTGTACAAATATCTACAGCTTTTTGTGATTTCAAACGGCACGGACAGCCGTTATTTCGCCAATACTACGCAGCGGAACAAGAACAGTTTCGACTTCACGATAAACTGGGCAAAGGCTGATAATAGCCCGATTAAAGATCTAAAAGATTTTACGGCGACATTTTTCCAAAAACATACATTGCTTAGCGTATTGCTGCATTATTCAGTTTTTGATGTTAGCGATACGCTGCTGGTCATGCGCCCCTACCAGATTGCCGCCACCGAACGCATTCTGTGGAAGATAAAAAGCTCTTATACCGCGAAGAACTGGAGCAATCCTGAGAGCGGTGGCTATATTTGGCACACCACTGGATCTGGCAAGACGCTTACCAGCTTTAAAGCGGCGCGATTGGCGACCGAACTGGATTTCATCGACAAGGTTTTCTTTGTAGTCGACAGAAAAGATCTAGATTACCAAACGATGAAGGAATATCAGCGTTTTTCCCCCGACAGCGTTAACGGCTCTGACAGTACCGCCGGGCTTAAAAGGAATATAGACAAAGACGATAATAAGATCATCGTCACCACTATCCAGAAACTTAATAATCTGATGAAAAGCGAGGGCGACCTGCCCATCTACAATAAGCAGGTCATGTTCATCTTTGATGAATGCCATCGCAGCCAGTTTGGCGAAGCCCAGAAAAACGTGAAGAAGAAATTCAAACGGTTTTATCAGTTCGGTTTCACCGGCACGCCCATTTTTCCACAAAATGCGGTGGGGGCCGATACAACTGCCAGCGTGTTTGGCCGTGAATTACATTCCTATGTGATTACCGATGCTATTCGCGACGAGAAAGTGCTGAAGTTTAAGGTGGATTACAATGATGTACGTCCGCATTTCAAAAATATCGAAACCGAACAAGATGAGAAGAAGCTCAACGCGGCAGAAAATAAACAAGCTCTACTCCATCCCGAACGGGTTCGAGAGATATCCCAGTATATTCTGAATAATTTCCGCCAGAAAACGCATCGCCTGCAAGGTGGCAATAAAGGGTTCAATGCCATGTTTGCGGTGAGCAGCGTGGATGCCGCCAAGCTATATTATGAAGCTCTTAATGCATTACAGGCGGGTAGCGATAAGCCGCTTAAGATAGCCACCATCTTTTCTTTCTCTGCAAACGAGGAGCAGGAAGCTGTGGGCGATATTCTGGATGAAAGTTTCGACGTTTCAGCCATGAATAGCAGCGGTAAAGAATTTCTAGACGCCGCAATAAGTGATTATAACGCACTCTTCAGCACTAATTTCAGTGTAGATAGCAATGGTTTCCAGAATTACTATCGTGATTTAGCTAAGCGCGTTAAATCCAAGGAAATTGATTTATTGATTGTAGTTGGCATGTTTTTGACCGGCTTTGACGCCCCGACGCTCAACACGCTGTTTGTGGATAAAAATTTGCGTTTCCATGGCTTGATACAGGCCTATTCCCGCACCAACCGCATTCTCGATGCCACTAAAACTTTTGGCAACATCGTCACTTTTCGCGATTTAGAGAAAGCTACAGTCGACGCCATTACTCTTTTCGGTGACAAAAACACCAAAAACGTCGTTCTGGAGAAAAGTTACAAAGAATATATGGAAGGATTTAGCGATGCCTCAACGGGCGAGGCACGGCGTGGCTTTATAGACGTATTGGCAGAGTTGCAACAGCGCTTCCCCAATCCGGATCAAATCATTAAAGAGTCTGACAAAAAGGATTTTGCAAAACTGTTTGGCGAATATCTGCGGGTAGAGAACATACTGCAAAATTACGATGAATTCGTCAGCCTGAAAGCTTTTCAGGACATCGATATGAATGACGCAGCCGCCGTTGAGGCTTTTAAGGAGAAACACCACTTAAATGATGACGATGTAGCGGCATTGAAAGAAATCAGAATGCCTGCAGAGCGTAAGATCCAAGATTACAGATCTACTTACAACGATATTCGAGATTGGCTGCGCAGAGAAAAGGCTTCCAATGAGAAAGAAAAATCTAGCATAGATTGGGATGATGTAGTTTTTGAGGTTGATCTGCTTAAATCCCAAGAAATCAATCTGGATTACATACTGGAACAAATTTTTGAGAAAAATAAGAAGGTAAAAGATAAGGCAACGCTGGTTGAAGATATGCGCCGCATTATACGTTCTAGTATCGGCGCACGTGCTAAAGAGAGCCTGCTGGTCGACTTCATTAATCAAACTGATCTTGACAAGATTGGCGATAAGGCAACCATTATTGATTCTTTCTTTGCCTTTGCTCAAACTGAACAGCGGCGCGAAGCTGAGGATCTGATTAATGCTGAAAACCTAAACGCAGAGGCCGCCAAGCGTTATATCATCACCTCAATTAGACGCGAATTTGCCAGTGATAATGGTACAGAGTTGAATGCTGTCTTGCCCAAGATGAGTCCACTAAATCCGCAGTACCTGACCAAGAAGCAAAGCGTTCTTAAAAAAGTTGCCGTGTTTGTCGAGAAGTTTAAAGGCGTTGGTGGAGAAATTTAAAAACGTATAGGCCTTTCTCAAGACATTACGCCGTAATGTAACCTGTGTGATTGAGTGGGTTTTTACAGACTTTCTGTGTGCTGAGTAGGCGCTAACGTATTGTTTGTGTTATCTCCGGAACCCTTGGTAAGGACGGGGTCGGGTGTTCAATTCACCTCGGCAGCACCATTTTCTTTTTAATATCAAATAGTTATAACTGATGCCTAGTCGATAATCACCT